>Ga0137306_101497_pt1 | contig 23391 bp, 21 predicted proteins | sample Inofroosms_March_FD_97187 | JGI IMG/M metagenome (GOLD analysis project Ga0137306, IMG submission 97187) | Mouse cecal microbial communities from Vienna, Austria - N-Acetylneuraminic and N-Acetylglucosamine D2O microcosms_March | ecosystem: Host-associated > Mammals > Digestive system > Large...
CATCACAGATTTGTGATTCTGCTGCGTTACTGCCGCTCTGGCGGATGCCCAATATGTTTTTCCAATGCCTTGTAGAATCAAAAATCGGAGGCGCAAAGATTCTTTGGTTCAGGTGTCGGATTTCACCGGAGGTTTTTATGGAGAGCCTGGAGACATATCTAAAACGGTAAAGATGAAATATAGAAAATTGGAGACGAGAATGGAACAGTTGACACTATTCACATTAGAGGACAGAAAAAATACGTTTAACGAAATATGCGATAGTCTTGGATGTGAAAATAATATACCGGCTTGGCCAGATGATTTCGGGAAAGCGATAAGAAAATATTTGAAGGATCATAGTATACCCGTTATCCATACATTAAGCCTTTTTTCCGGTGCAGGCGGGCTGGATATTGGATTTCATGATGTTGGATTTGAAATAGTAGAGTCGGTGGAAATTGAAGCCAAATTTTGCCGGACATTGGAACTAAATTCGGGAAAAGGGAAAAGATTTGAATCTGCCAGGGTGAACAATGTGGATATAAGAGAGTTTTCAGGAAATCATCTTGGCAAAATTGATTTTATTATTGGCGGTCCGCCTTGCCAAACATTTAGCGCGGCGGGGCGGAGGGCAAATGGTGTCCTTGGAATGACAGATGTGAGAGGGATGTTATTCAGGGAATATGTGCGTTTGCTTCAAGAGCTTTCGCCGGTAGGATTTTTGTTTGAAAATGTTTATGGAATAGTAGGGGCACAAGGCGGAGAAGCCTGGGCGGAGATTTTAAAAAGTTTTTCCGAAATTGGATATAAGCTTTATTATAGAGTGATTGATGCTGCCGATTATGGAGTGCCTCAACATAGAGAGCGTTTGATAATCGTTGGCCTAAAAGAAGGGGAATTTAAATTTCCCAGACCTACACATGGCCCGGATTCTTTGGATGATGAACCATTTTATAACGCGGAAACTGCAATAACAGGGATAACAATAACATCTGACGAAGAAAAAAGGGGGATTGGAGGCAGATATGGAGCTTTGTTGAATGACATTCCGCCTGGGTTAAACTATAGTTTTTATACTGAGAAAATGGGGCATCCCAATCCGATTTTTGCCTGGCGCTCGAAGTTTTCTGACTTTTTATATAAGGCAGATCCGAATACTCCGGTTAGGACGATTAAAGCATCGGGAGGCGCCTATACAGGCCCCTTTCATTGGGGAAATAGGGCTTTTTCTGATTTGGAATATAAACGGTTACAAACTTTTCCCGATGATTATGAAATCAGCGGTACGAAGCAAACGGCCGTTATGCAAATAGGAAATTCTGTTCCGCCTCAGTTAGCGCGTATGATGGCTTTGGCCATAAGACAGCAGGTATTTGACACGGAATTACCGTTTAAACTTTCACTCTTAGATGAAAGCGAAGAACTAACATTTAGGAAAAGAAAGCGCCAATTGACGGCAATTTACCAAAAGAAGGCTCAAATTGCCATAGAGTCTATTAAAAGGAATTACATAGTATTACCGGATTCCCATAAATATTTTTGTACAATAACAGACGATTTCAGGTTTCGGGAAGTAAAGGGATTGGAAAGTGAATACGAAGTTTCCGTACAATGGGCGGAGGAACTTCATATCGAGGTTAGGCCTGTAAAGGGATGCTCTAATAAATGTGAAATATTAATTATCATAGAGCCGAATGATGTGGCGTGGAATTTAAATGTTAAAAGAACCACATTAAAAATATTTTCGGAGAACAGGAAAGCATTTACTATTGCCTGGAAAGCCTTCGAGAGGGAATTGGCAGGCAATTCTATTAAAGCGGATATTATCCAATTGAACGGATATTATCAATATACACCAAGGCTGCGGTGTACATGTAAAGTAAGCGCCAATATTGAATATGGTGATATTGTGTGTAAGGTAGTGGAAGGTAAACATGTTGCAAAGATGGTACCTTCACATATATTAGCCCGCTCTTGGGATATTGCAGAAGGAGAGCTGGTTCATGTGGCGAAGTATTTAAGGGCTTTGGGATATGAGATTCGGAACCATATGACTAACCCGCAAATTGAGGATGGGTACTGGCTGATTCCTTATGTTTTTCCTACATTGACGCCCCAAAGCGTGCAGCTTAGAAAGAAGGTAGTATAATGAGAGATAAAAAAGCAGAGGATGGCAGCCATTTAGATATTTATATGGACAAATATGAGCTTCACCAGAATGGTGATGTGACAACATATTATCAAGGGCTTCAAAGCTTGGAAACACAACATCGTTATGAGAAAATTAATAGTGCTTTGAAAAAAGGATACCTATACAAAATCATGGAGCAGTTGACCGCAGAGAAGAGATAACAAACAGGATTAAAGAAATTTATGTGAGGAATGGCTGAAAGATTTGGTTAAATTTATGAAAAAATATTAAACTTATGAAAGGATTTGGTTCTGCCGGACGTATTACTTATAGAACAGAAAACAAAGTATGAGATTATGGAGGCAGAATATGAAGAAAAAATTCGTAAAAGTTATGGCAGCTATGACAGTCGCAGTGTTGATTGTGGGGAACACGACTGTTGTAGCGGAGGCGCATCATTCCAGGTCATCACGGGCGGCAGTGCAGGGTGCAACTTGCTATCAAAATGGTTATTGCACGGAAAACGGAAGCTGCGATGTGAATGGGGTATGCCAGTACGGGGGAAGTTGTAGCGGAACAGCCTGCTATCAGGACGGAAGCTGCGATGTGGACGGGGTGTGCCAGAACGGAGGCAGTTGCGATGGAACAATACATCATGCTTCGACATATAGCGGAAGCACGTCAGGACATCATGGAAGACATCATAGATAGGTAGTTTCCATCATAGGGGAAAGAACGGGGGAGAACCTTTGAGAAGCGCAGAAGACGTAAACCGTGCTATGGACAGTTATGCTGACATGGTGCGGAGGCTATGCTTTGTACATTTAAAGAATAAGCATGACACGGAGGATGTATTTCAGAATGTATATATGAAGTATATGCTTTATGAAGGTTCTTTTGAAAATGACGGGCATGAAAAAGCGTGGTTTGCAAGGGTAACAATCAATGCGTGTAAGGACTGGCTGCGGTACCTTGCACGGAGGAAATGGGTGCCGCTGGAAATAATTGATGAAGAAAAGGGAATGCTGGACGAGAAATCAACAGGAGTTATGGAAGCTGTTCTGGGGCTTCCTGAAAAATACAGGAATGTTATTTACCTTTATTATTATGAAGAGTATTCGGCCGTAGAGATTGCAGGGATACTTGGACGAAAAGAAAATACCGTTTATACATGGCTTGCAAGGGCAAGGGATATATTGCGGGATAAATTAGGGGGTGAATGGACATGAATGCGATTCAGGAAAGCATGGAAAAGATACAGGCATCGGAGGAGTTGAAGCAGACGACTTTGCAGTATCTTGACGGGCAGCGGAGACGAAGAAACAGCTTGCATTTATATTCCGCTTCCAGATATGTTTTGGCGGCGGCATGCTTATTGGTTATATTGGGCATAGGAGGTTACTCTGTATATAATGTGCCTGTTTCTTATATTAGCATAGATGTAAACCCATCCATAGAGCTGGGGGTCAACCGGTTCGGGAAAGTGGTATGGGCGAAAGCGTATAATGGGGATGGGCAGGATATTTTAGAGCATATATCCTTAAAAAATATTTCTTATGTGCAGGCGATAGACAGGCTGCTGAACGATAAAAGTTACAGCCGTTTTCTGGCAGGGGGCTCGCAGCTGGTTTTTACCGTTATCTCCGAAAGCCCGGATACAATGGTGAAACAAATAGAGGCAGATGAATATCTGCGGATGTATGGGGCCAAAACTTATACAAGCGATAAGGCATGTATGAAAGAAGCACATCAACATGAAATGTCGTTTGGGAAATATAGGGCATATTTGGAGCTTTCCCAATATGACCGGGGGATTACAGTGGAGGATTGCCACAGCATGACAATGGGCGAAATCCAAAACAGGATTGAAGATTGCATGCAGCATGGAGAGGGGCAACATGGCGGGAATAGTTCAGGGGAAAAAGAAAGAACGCATGGACACCATCATGGGGAAGGCCACTGAACCGATGGAATATTATGACAAAAGGATTATGGTATTTGAAGAAAAGTTGGCTGGATATCGCTGGATACTGGTCAATTTTTTTGCGTTATCGGATTTAAGTGCCAAAATGTCTGCTGAACGGCAACGTTTGGCAATTGGTAATATTGTTTAAAAATCTTCTTGGAGATTTGGTTATTGTTCCGAAATAGAGCGGTTTGCTCAAAACAGGATTGACGTGTATGGGAAAGAGGTCTATAATTCATTTCAAGAGGAAAACCCTTTCCTGAAAGATTCTGAACGAAAGGCGAGATAAGGATGGCAGTGACAATTGAAGATATTGCCAAAGAAGCAGGCGTATCGATTTCAACCGTATCGAGAGTAATGAATGGAACGAAGCCGGTTAGTCAGGAACTTAGGAATCGTGTTTATGAAGTGATTAAAAAGAATAAATTTAAACCCAATACATTGGCAAGAGGGCTTGTGACCAAGAAGACAAATATGATTGGAGTAATCGTATCGGATATTTCCAATGTAGTCTTCGGCGCGATGACAAAGGGGATTAACAGCGTCTGCGAAAGCAAGGGATATACGATTATGATTTGCGAATCGGGCGGCGAGCTGGAGCGGGAGCTGAAGCTGTTGGAGCTGATGGAGGATAAACAGATTGATGGGGTGCTGTTTGCAGGGATTGATGTGAACCGCACACTGGTGGATTCTATTTTAAAGAGAAGTTATCCTACTGTACTGGTGACTCAGGAGGCGTCCATTGGCGAAGGCATTGTGGATACGGTGGTACATAACAATACAAAAGCGATGTCGGATGCGGTTCAGTTTCTTTTGGATAACGGGCATCGGCGGATTGCCTATCTGGGAGGGCCCAAACACGACTATTCCTCAGGAAAGAAGCGGCTGCAGGGCTATAAGGAGACATTGCAGAGGGCCGGTATTGAAGTGCGGGATTCCTATATTGAACAGGTGGAATTTTCCTTCCGCGCCGGTTATGAAGGCATGAAAAGGATATATGAAGAAAACAGTATCCTCCCTACGGCAGTAGTGACGGGGAGCGATGTGATTGCCGTTGCGGCAATACAGTTTTTGCGGAATATGCATATAGATGTTCCAAATGATATTTCTATTATGGGATTTGACGACTCGGATTTCTCTACTTATTTCCAGCCGGAGCTGTCTACCGTGCGCATTTCCTATCACCATGAAGGAGAGATGGCGGCGCAGGAGCTGATTCGGTGGATAGAAGGGGAAGAGACAGAGGCAAAGACACATTATGTGCCTCATAAAATCATCCGGCGCAGTACAATTAAAACGTTGAATCATTAGATGGGTACATTCTTTAAAAATAGTTAGCGGGGGGATTTTCAGACGCTACTATTTTTTTACCATATAGAAAAGCCCTCCGAATTTCCCATATGGTAAATAGCAATAACCGCACTGCGGCGGAGGGGAGCATGCCGTTGCCGCGACCCGCCACAGGCGGAGAATCCTGTAAGCAGGATTCTTTTTTGGCCAGAATGGGAAAACGTTTACCTATAAAAGTATGGCAAAAATAACGGTAATATATGGGAAATAATAGGAAAAAATAACATATATGTGAAAAAATAGGAAATAAACCGTATGAAAAATAAAAATGTAGGAAAATGCTTTCCTATATACTGGAAAAGTGGATTCATGGACGGATTCGTGTAGGTACACGGGAACAGAAGAAAAGAGGATAGGAGAATAAAAAATAAAATTAATAGGAAAAGAAGGTTAAAAGAGATAGAGATAAAAGAGGCTATATACAAAATGTATAATGCAATAAAACTAATATCAATCAACAAGGAGGAAGCAGGAAAATGAAAAACAAGATGTGGAAAAAAGTAGCAGCCATTGCAACGGCATCCATGATGGTGTTGTCATTGGCAGGATGCGGAGGAAGCAGTAATGCAGGAGATGCTAATAATGCAGCCAACGCAGGAAGCACAGAAAATGCAGAAAGCACAGAAAGTGCGGATAATACTGTAGAGAATGTGGAGACAGCAGAGGAAAGCGGAGGAGAAAAGATTGTTTTGAAGTTCTCTTTCGACCAAGGCGTAGGGGAGCCTACACAGAAGATTGTAGACAAATTTAATGCCAGCCAGGATAAAATCCAGGTAGAAACAGTAATTTTGCCTCAGGATGCCAATACGGTACATGATGATTTCGTTAATAAATTAGCATCCGGCGATACAAGCGTGGACATTATGGGGCTTGATGTAGTATATGTGGCAGAGTTTGCATCTGCGGGATGGCTTGCAGATTTGAGCGGCTATCTTGGTTCCGACATTACGGATCAGATGCTTGCCGGAACAGTGGAAGCAGCTACTTATGACGGGAAGCTGGTAGCGGCGCCTTGGTTTACCAATTCCAGCGTTATGTTCTATCGGCAGGATGTTTTGGACGAATTGGGCGAAGAAGTTCCCACTACATGGGAAGGCTGGATGGCTCTCGCCGATAAAGCGGTAGGTATAAATGGCATAGAGTACGGCGCAGATTTCCAGGCTGCACAGTCAGAGGCGCTTGTAACTAACTGGGTAGAATATGTATGGAGCAACGGCGGGGATATTCTGGATGCAAACGGCACACCGGTAATCAATTCCGAGCAAAATGTGGAAGCAACGGAAATCATGAAAAAGTTGGTAGATGAATATGCACCGGAAGGCGTTACCACTTATACAGAGACAGAAAGCGAACAAGTATTCAAAGAAGGGAAATGCCTGTTTATCCGCGACTGGTCAGGGTTCTGGACGAGCGGACAGGGCGATGACTCTAAAGTAACGGGCTTGATTGCAGCTACAAAGCTTCCGGTAGGTCCTAGCGGAACGGAATCCCATACTTGCCTTGGCGGGCTTGACCTGGTTGTAAACAACAACATTGATGATACACAGAAAGATGCGGCAGGGGAATTTATTAAATTCATGACAAGCCAGGAAACCCAGAAAGAAATGACGCTGATTTCTTCCCAGCCCCCTGTAATCAAGGCAGTGTACTCGGACGCTGAGATTTTGGAAGCGATTCCCTTCTACTCCGATTTCTTCGGGATTATCGAAGGCGGGAAATCCAGGCCAAAATCCCCCAAATATGCGAAAGTATCCGATGCTATCCAGAGGAATATCCATCAGGCAATGACAGGCGAGATGGAAGTAAAAGCAGCTTTAGACGCCCTTCAGGCAGAAGTTGAGGAATTGAGCAAATAAGATAAGCAGTATATGCAGTGTGGGGTGGGGTGTATGCCGGTGGCTGCACCCCATTTTGCCTTACTTTAGATGCCGAAAACTCTCCGGATATACCGGATTCTATCCTTGGATGTGGAAGAATGGAGGAAATGATATTGGGGAAGAAAAAGAAAAACAGTTCCATAATGAAAACGGAAGCGAGAGATGCCTGGATTATGATGGCTCCTGCAATTATCGTTTTGTCGGTAGTTGCAGTATACCCGATTATCAGGACGGTATGGCTCAGTCTGCATGAAATGGTCTTGACAGATCCCGGCAGCGGTTATCCGCTGATTGGCTTAAAAAATTATACGGCGATTTTTAAGGATAAAAGAGCCGTGGAATCCATTGTATTTACACTGAAGTTTACGGTAACAACCGTATGTTTTGAATTGCTCATCGGTTTTACGGCGGCATTAATTATGAATAAGCCATTTAAGGGAAAGGGTATTGTAAGGGCGGCGATTTTGATTCCCTGGGCAATCCCCACTTCCGTTTCGGCGATGATGTGGAAATTCATTTATAATGACCAGTATGGGCTGTTCAATGATATCCTGCTCCGGTTCGGGGTCATTGATAAATATAAGGCATGGCTTAGTACGGCGGATGGTTCTTTTATGGCATTGGTGATTACGGACGTATGGAAAACGGCCCCTTATATGGCGTTGCTTATATTAGCCGGATTGCAGATGATACCGGAAGAGCTTTATGAGGCAGCGGAGATAGACGGCGCCAGCGTATTCCAGAAATTTTTCTATGTGACATTGCCTACAGTAAAGACAACGGTATTGGTCGCTTTGCTGTTTAGGACGTTAGATGCCTTCAGGGTTTTTGACTTGATTTCGGTTATGACCGGAGGTGCAAACGGAACGGAAAGCGTCTCCGTCTACACATATAATCATCTAATGAAGTTCCTGGATTTTGGCTATGGCTCAGCTATGGCTATGATGATATTTGCCGTTGTATTTATTATCAGTCTAATCTATATGCGTGTACTTGGCGACCAGATAACGGATAGGTAGGGGGTGGGAAGATGCAGAAAAAGAAACCGATATGGAAAGATATTTTGTTTTATTTGTTTGTATGCATATTTGTAGGTATTATAGTGCTGCCTTTTTTCTGGCAGTTTATGACCTCAATCAAGCCCTTGTCCGAAATTTCTGCAATTCCGGCCAAATGGATTCCCAGCTCCGTGCATGGGCAGTTTTATGTCAATGTATTTGAGAAACACCCTTTTGCCAAATATTTGTTGAATAGTTTTATCGTGGCAACCACTACGACAGTGTTAAGCATATTGATTGGGGCATCGGCGGCATATGCATTGGCAAGGCTCCGCTTTAAAGGGAAAAAAATAATGCTTATGGCCATTTTGAGCATTTCCATGTTCCCTACAATAGCCACACTCAGCCCGATTTATCTGCTGTTGAAACAGCTAAAACTTTTAAATAAGTATGCAGGGTTGGTGATACCATATATTACGTTTGCATTGCCGTTGGCAATCTGGCTGTTGACCAACTTTTTCGCCCAGCTTCCCAAAGGGTTTGAGGAAGCGGCATCCATTGACGGGTGTTCGAGGGCAAGGATATTTTTCCAGATTATGCTGCCTTTGATTAAACCGGCAATCTTTTCGGTAGGGTTGATTGTATTTATTAACGCGTGGAATGAATACATTTATGCATTGACATTTATGACGGATGACATGATGAGGACGGTTCCGGTAGGGATTGCCTTGTTCCCAAGCAATTATGAGCTGCCTTGGGGAGACATGGCGGCGGCTTCGGTGGTCGTTACGGTACCGCTTATCATACTTGTGCTGATTTTCCAAAGGAAAATTATTGCAGGCCTTACGACAGGCGGCGTAAAAGAATAAATGCTAAAACAAATTTTTAACCATAGGTTTGTGTCTGTGCGGCATCCGCAAACCGGAAAATAAAAAATGGAATTGGTTATGGACAATAAAGCCGCGCAGAAATGGGGTAAAATATGAATTATATTAAATTAGGGGATAATTTGGAGTTATCCCAGGTAATTGTAGGATGCATGAGGGCAAAGGATGCGGGCATGGAAGGGGAAGAAATGCTGCGGTTTGTAGAGGGATGTCTGGATATGGGCATTGATTCTTTTGACCATGCGCCCGTATACGGAGGGTATACCTGTGAGAAAATATTCGGCGATGCGGTATTGAGAAAAGAGCCGCAGTTACGGAAGAAGATGAAACTGGTAACAAAGGCAGGCATCGTGCTTCCGGGGGTGGAAGGGAATAAGGCGATTTATTATAAATCCACCAAGAAAGAAATTCTGAAGGAGATAGAGGAGTCTTTGGAAAAATTGGGTACGGATTATGTGGATTTGCTTCTGGTGCATCGCCCTGATCCGTTGGCAGACCCGGAGGAAACGGCGGATGCGCTGGAAACTGTCGTAAAGGAAGGAAAAGCGCTGCACGTAGGGGTATCTAATTTTATGCCGTCTCAGATAACAATGCTTCAAAGCTTTATGTCGGTTCCTCTTGTGACGAACCAAATGGAACTGTCCGTGAAATGCGTGGACAATTTCTTTAACGGTGTATTGGACGACGCCTTTACAAGGAGGATACCGCTTATGGCCTGGTCACCCCTTGGCGGAGGCAGCGTATTTACAGGAGAGGATGAACAGTCGGTGCGGCTGAGGGATGTGCTTGGGCAAATCGCAGAAGAGCATGGCACCACAATGGATGCCGTAATGTATGCGTGGCTGTTCGCGCATCCGGTCAGGATTGCGGCAATTACCGGTACCATGAACATTAATAGAATCAAAACGGCGGTAAAAGCCCAGGAACTTTCTTTGTCTTATGATGAATGGTATCGTATTCTGGCGGCATCCCGGGGCTTCGATGTGCCTTAAAGGATAGAAGGAGGCAGTATATGGGAAAAATTCGATTTGGATTAATCGGTTCCGGCTGGAGGGCGGAATTTTACATAAGGATTGCGAAGGCAATGCCGGATGTATTTGAACTAAGCGGGGTATTGGTACGCGATGAGGCGAAAGGAAGGCGTTTTGCAAAGCAGATGGATGTGACGGTAATCAATACGCTGGATGAACTGGAAAAAACGGAACCGGAATATATTGTGTTGGCGGTGAAAAGGGGTATTTTGTCGGAATATCTGCCGAAATTATTTGAAAAGGGGATACCGGTCTTATGCGAAACGCCGCCGGGGGAAAGTCTGGAAGCGTTGGAATCCGTCTGGAAAAGCTATAAAAAATATAACGGTAAAATCCAGGTGGCGGAACAATATTTTGCCCAGCCCCTTTATGCCGCATGGTATCGTGCAATTACTGACGGAAAATTAGGGGAAGTCCAGAATATCAATCTTTCTGCATTGCACGGTTATCATGGTGTCAGCATGATTCGCCGGTTTCTTCAGACAGGATATGAAAATTGCAGGATTTACGGGAAACGGTATTGGTTTGATGTGACGGAAACATACGGGCGGGAAGGGATGGCGTTTGACGGCGAAGTATTCCGCTGTTCCAGAGACCGTTTAACGTTTGAATTTGAAAAAGGGAAAGTGGCCTATTTTGATTTTTCCGACCCGGCGCAATACCATTCCTTTATCAGGACGAGGCAGTTGAATGTGCAAGGCGTCAGGGGAGAAATTGATGACATGGTAATCCGTTACCTGACGGATGAAAATATACCCGTTACGCAGGAATTGAACAGGATTGATTTGGGTGTGTACAACAACCAGGAATGGTCTCATTTCGGAATTATGCTGGGGGAAGAATTTTTGTATAAGACGCCTTTTATTAATGCGCGTTTAAATGATGACGAGATTGCGGTAGCTACATGCATGAAAAAAATGAAAGAATATCTGGATACAGGGAAAGATTTTTATAGCTTGCGGGATGCTTTGCAGGATATGTATTTCTGCCTTAAGATGGAAGAAGCGATGAAAAACCCTCTTAGGGAAATCCCTACGGAATCCCAGATATGGGTGACGGATACAGATTAAGTAGTTTCATTTGGCAATAGATGTCGAAAAAAGTCCAAATTGCACCGCTCAGGGTTTCTTTATAGTCCTGTCTATATCATTGCAAATCACTGCATATATAGGATTTAGGATTATAGAAGAAACTTGGGAGGTGTAAAGCGGTGGGGATATCTTTCCTTTTTGTTGTTTCTATAATTAATATATGATAAAATAGGAGCGGAAGAGCGAGACTTTGGCTCCATTTTACTATGTAAGGCTATAGAGAAAAGGAGAGGTATTTTTATGGGAATAGTGTTAAAGGATATATTGGCGGTTCTCCCCGGGCAGGGGAAGGATGAGGTGAGGAAGACCAGCATATATATTGAAGGAACCCGGATTGCGGCGGTGGGGGAAAAGCCGGAAGGGTTTCAGGAAGAGAAAGTAATTGACGGAAAGGACAGGCTTGTCATCCCTGGGCTGATAAACTGCCATACGCATTCGTATATGGCATTTATGAGGAATGTAGCGGATGATTTGTCTTTTATGGATTGGCTTTTTGGCACGATTGACCCCATTGAGCAGCAGATGACGGATGAAGACACCTATTGGGGCGCCTGCCTTGCCATTTTGGAAATGATAAAAAGCGGAACCACTTGTTTTAACGATATGCAGATGAATATCCACCAGACTACCAGAGCAGTACAGGAATCCGGGATGCGGGCGGTTATCAGCAGGGGCTTGATAGGAAGCGGCAATGACGAGGCAGGACAGATGCGGCTGCGTCAGGCTTATGAGGAAAGGGATGCAGCGAAAGACTGCGACAGATTGAGCTTTATGTTAGGGCCCCATGCGCCTTATACCTGTGATGATGGCTTTATGCGTGTTGTGTCCGAAGAGGCGAAGAAAAACGGGATGGGGATTCATGTCCATTTATCGGAAAGCCTTAGCGAAATTGAGCAGATTCAGGAAAAATACGGTTGTACGCCAATTGAAATGGCGGATAAAAACGGGCTTTTCGATGTGCCTGCCATTGCGGCCCATTGCGTGCAGGCAACGGATAGGGATATTGACATTTTAAAAGAAAAAGGAGTTAGCGTAGTGACCAACCCGGCCAGCAATATGAAGCTTGGAAATGGCTTTGCGCCGGTAGCCAAGCTGTTGGAAAAAGGGGTGAATGTCTGTCTTGGAACGGACGGGGCGGCATCCAACAACAGCCTGAATATGTTCCACGAACTGAGCCTTTTGACATTGATTCATAAGGGGGTTCATAAAACGCCTCAATGCGTCAGCGCACGGGAAGGGTTTAGGATTGCCACGATTAACGGCGCCAAAGCGTTGGGGATGGAGCAGGAAATCGGTTCCATAGAGGAAGGCAAAAAGGCAGACCTTGCCATCCTGAATTTGAATACCCCATCGTTAACCCCGAGAAATAACCTGATAGCGGGGCTGTCCTATTCTGCAAATGGCTCGGAAGTGGAGACTGTGGTTATCGACGGCCGGATAGTGATGGAAGACCGGAAGATATTGACGATGGACGAGGAATTAGTGTATAAAAAAATTAACGAAATCATTGTCCGTATGGGGCTTGACAAGAAAGAATATTAACCGGTATGTAGCTGCTTGGCAGTTATCATAAAAGTGATGATAGGACAGACGACCATCACTATAATAAAAATTCGGCTGAATAATCTCATATTTTATTGGAGGAAAAGGAATGAGCAGTGAAATCAGAGACATTAATTTAGCCGAATCCGGCGAGCGTAAAATCGAATGGGTAAAGAGAAATTGTGATTTGCTCCGTACTCTGGAAAAGGAATTTTCGGAAACAAAACCATTTGAGGGAAAGAAAATAGCGCTTTCCGTGCATTTGGAAGCAAAAACCGCATATCTGTGCAAAGTGCTGAAAGCAGGCGGGGCGCAGATGTATGTGACAGGTTCCAACCCCCTTTCCACGCAGGACGATGTGGCGGCAGCTTTGGTAAAGGATGGGCTGGAAGTACATGCATGGTATGATTGTACGCCTGAAGAATATGAGATGCATATCCGTCATGTGCTGGAAGCCGGGCCGAATATCATCATTGATGACGGTGGGGACTTGGTAAATATGGTACATGCCCATATGCCGGAATTGATTCCCGCCATTATCGGAGGCTGTGAGGAAACCACAACGGGGATTATCCGTCTGGAAGCGATGGATAAAGCCGGGGAATTGAAATTCCCGATGGTACGTGTGAATAATGCGGATTGCAAACATTTATTTGATAATCGCTACGGTACAGGCCAGTCCGTATGGGATGGGATTAACAGGACGACCAACTTGATTGTAGCAGGGAAGATTGTAGTTGTGGCAGGCTATGGCTGGTGTGGTAAAGGAACGGCTATGAGGGCGAAAGGGCTTGGCGCAAGGGTTATCGTAACGGAAATCGACCCTATCAAGGCGATTGAGGCCGTTATGGACGGATTTGATGTAATGCCGATGAAGGAAGCGGCTAAAGTGGGCGATTTCTTTGTTACAGTTACCGGCTGCGATAAAGTAATCGATGAAGAGGATTTTGCCGTTATGAAAGACGGGGCAATCCTTTGCAACGCAGGGCATTTCGACTGCGAAATCGATATGGCAAGGCTCCGTGAGATTGCCGTTGAAACAAGGGAACAGAGAAAGAACATTATGGGATACAAGCTGCCCGGTGGACAATGGATTTTTGTTTTGGCAGAAGGCAGGCTGGTAAATTTGGCAGCAGGCGATGGCCATCCGGCGGAGATTATGGATATGAGCTTTGCAATACAGGCACTTTCCGCAAAATATCTGGTAGAACATGGCAGTGAATTAACTGAAAAGCTGATCAATGTGCCGAGGGAAGTAGACATGGATGTGGCAAAGCGTAAGTTGGCTTTCCTCGGCAAGGAAATCGATGTGTTGACGGCCGAACAGGAGAAATACCTGAATAGCTATAGCTTATAAAATATTTCTTTGCTTCCGGTATTCGGAAGGGGATGTTCCCTTCTGCTTTTTGAAAATTCTGCTGAAATAAAGCGGATTATCGTATCCGACGATATTTCCGATTTCCGTAATATTGTAATTGGATGTTTCCAAAAGAATCTGGGCATTGGAAACGCGTATGGAAACGATGTACTGCATGGGCGTGGTGTTGGTGTACTGCTTAAAATTGCGGATAAACCAGCTCACGCTCATGCCTCTTGAAGAGGCATATTCTTTGACATTGATTTCCGTATTATAGTTGTCGTTGAAATATTGCATGGCATTTTCCATTTCCCTATCCCAAAAAACATTTTTCGATTGGTATTCTTTTACCATCTGACGCTGGATAGATATAAAAATTTGCTTTAACAGCAAAACCAAGAGTTCTTCATAGTTTATCTGGCATCTTTGCAATTCCTGTATCATTTGTTTAAAAATCCTTGTATATTCCAAAGAAGTTCCTGTATTTATGACACGCATGTCGTCTGAAATGCCGTAGCTTCGGAGAATGTTCGTTACATTGCTTCCTGTAAAATGAACCCAGTAAACTTCTGTTTTATCATCCCCATAGTAAACATATCTCTGAGGTTCTTTTGGGCGGTAAACCACCATATGCCCGGCAGTCACTACGGTATCTTCGTCTTTGTCAAAATAAAAATGGGCTTTGCCGGAAGCGATATATAAAAGTTGAAAATCAATCCGGCCTCTTGGACGGTGGGTAGGAAGTTTTGGGCGGGTAAGAAGACGATAGGTTCCACAGCTCCCGACGATGAGGGGCTGGCTTTTGTCTTTGAAATCTATCAAAGAGTTGTTAAGATAGGCTGAATTCACATACATTGGCTGCTTGCTCCTTTTCTGAAATAGGGGGTAGTGAATATTTCTGCCATTGTATCATTTTGTGTATATTCTGTCCAATGTAATTTATGGATGGCTTTTCACGGATTCGCTACAATAAACGTACATGAAGATTTCCTGATATCCAAAAAACCAAAAGAAGGAGGCTGGACGATGATAGTACCCAAACATTATGAAGATTTACACATGCTGCATGAAAATACGATGCCTGTCCGCTCGTATTATATCCCTGCATCCAGACAGATGGACACGCTTGTGGAAAAAAGGGAGGGCTCGGACCGCATACAAATTCTGAGCGGGGAATGGAAATTCCGCTATTATGACAGCATATATGACTTGGAAGAGGAATTTTATAAAAATGGTTATGATGATTCTGCTTATGAACGGATAAATGTTCCCGGGGTCTGGCAGATGGCCGGATACGACTCCCACCAATATACTAACATCCGCTATCCGTTTCCGTTTGATCCGCCGTATGTTCCTTGGGATAATCCGTGTGGTGCTTATATCTATGAATTTGATTACCGGAAGAAAAAGAATGCGCCGAAAGCATATTTGAATTTTGAAGGTGTGGATTCCTGCTTTTATGTATGGCTGAATGGGAATTATATCGGTTATAGCCAGGTATCTCATTCCACCAGCGAATTTGATGTGAGCCAAGCGGTTAGGGAGGGGAAAAATAAATTGGCGGTCCTCGTTTTGAAATGGTGCGACGGAAGCTATTTGGAAGACCAGGATAAATTCCGTATGAGCGGTATCTTCCGTGATGTTTATTTGTTGATTCGTCCGGATAAAACCATATGGGATTATTTTGTGAAAACGTCTATCGAGGGGGAGAAGGCGACGATATCCGTCCATATCCAATATTTGCCGGAGTCAATCTTTACATCCATAATGCTTTATGATATGGACGGCAAGGCAGTGGGCGGGGTTAAGACAGGGATTATAGGCGAAGCGGAACAGGTAGTGGATATTGTGGTAAAAGACCCGGTTTTATGGAATCCGGAAGAGCCGTATCTTTATACTTTGGTGATGGAGACGGAAAAAGAGACGATTACTGATTATGTAGGAGTGAGGGAAATCTGCATAAAAGATAAGGCAGTCTGTTTCAACGGGCAAAAAATTAAATTCCGCGGCGTTAATCGGCATGATTTCGATCCGGTTACAGGGTATGCAGTTAGTTTGGAACAAATGAAAAAGGATTTAATGCTGATGAAAAGGCATAATTTTAATGCAGTAAGAACCAGCCATTATCCGAATGCTCCGGTTTTTTATCAACTGTGCGATAAATATGGCTTTATGGTGATGGATGAGGCGGATATGGAAAGCCACGGCCCGGTTGAGATTTATTATGAAGATAACAGCGATAAGAATAAGTTCCGGCATTGGAATGAGCCCATTGCGGATAACCCTGTTTGGGAAGAAGCGGTTTTGGATAGGGTACAGCGGTGTATCCAAAGGGATAAAAACCGTCCGTGTGTGGTTATTTGGTCTATGGGAAATGAAAGTGCATATGGATGTAATTTTGAGAAAGCGCTGCAGTGGACAAAGAAGTTTGACGGCAGCAGGCTGACCCATTATGAGGGAGCCAGATATAGGAATGATGAGAAAAAATATGACTATTCCAATTTGGATTTGTACAGCAGAATGTATCCCAGAATAGATGAAATCAGGGAATATTTGGAACATGACCCGTCAAAACCATTGATTTTCTGCGAATATTGCCATTCTATGGGAAATGGGCCGGGGGATTTGGAAGACTATTTTGGCTGGATACACAAAAGCGATTTGATATGCGGCGGTTTTATATGGGAGTGGTGTGACCAGGCGGTTGCAAAGGGGCAGACACCGGAGGGGAGGGCGGTTTACAGTTATGGCGGGGATAACGGAGAGGACATTCATGACGGGAATTTCTGCGTAGATGGGCTGGTATATCCGAACCGCGCCATTCATACAGGGCTTTTGGAATATAAGAATGTATACCGCCCATGCAGAGTGGTGTCCTTTGACCAATCGGCGCAGGAACTGAAGCTTAAGAATTATATGGAGTTCACGGATTTAGCTACATATGTGGAAATACGGTATGAAGTAAATTGTGATGGGGTATGTCTGGAACGGGGAGCTGTTCCAGAGGTTTCCATTAAGCCGCTGCAGACCGGGAGCGTACATTTGGATATTGGAGTGCCGAAATGCGGGCGGGCTTATTTGAAACTGTATTATTATTTACGGCGAGGGGATGGGCTTGTTCCTGCGGGGTCTCTATTGGGATATGAAGAGATTGCGCTGCAGACGGAAGACGGGAGGAACCAGACGGCGGTAAGATGGCTGGGAGAGAAGCATTGCAGGACATCGCCGATAAGAATCCGGGAAACAGAACTTGCGCTTGTTTGCAAAGGGGCGGATTTTGTGTATACATATGATAAGCGGACGGGCTTATTTACCCAGATGGAATATAAAGGGGAAGAATATTTAAATGCGCCGATGGAACTGAATATCTGGCGTGCCCCTACGGATAATGACAGATATGTCAGATTAGAATGGGAAAGGGCGCGTTATGATAAAGCCTATGCGAGAGCATATGGGACAGAAGTGCAGCTGACAAAATCAGGATTAAAAATAATCAGTCATTTATCTATGACAGCGGCTGCCATACAGCCTATGATGCATGTGGAAATAGTATGGCTGATAGACAGCGAAGGAGGCATCGACGCCAATATTTCTGTAAAAAGAAACCCGGAATTTCCGATGCTGCCGCGGTTTGGGATACGTTTATTTCTGGATGGCAGGATGGATTATATTTCGTATTATGGCATGGGCCCGTCGGAAAGCTACAGGGATAAGCATAGGGCAGCCGTTCATGGGCTGTATCATGGAAAGGCGGAGGATTTGCATGAGGATTATATCCGCCCTCAAGAGAATGGAAGCCATATGGATTGTGACTATGTCATTGCGGCGGATAACCAATTCGGTTTGGCGGCAGTTTCCTATCAGGCGTTTTCCTTTCAGGCATCGGTATATACGCAGGAAGAACTGGCGGGTAAAAGGCATAATTATGAATTGGAACCGTCGGGCAGCGTAGTGCTTTGCCTTGATTATGCACAAAACGGAATTGGCTCGAATAGCTGTGGGCCGGAGCTTATGGAGCAGTACCGTCTGGATGAGGAAAACTTTGTTTTCCCGATTAAATTGGTGCCTTTTGTAAAAGAATGATGGGAAGGCAAAATCTGCCGCATTTTGCTTTCCGGGCAACAGTGCGGCAGATTTTGCCATTGGTTAACTGGGGATTTTTAATACTTGCCCAATGCTCAACATGTCGCTGCTAAGACCGTTCAGACGTTTGATGGCATCCACTGTGGTGTTGTAGCGTCTGGAAAGCAGCCAAAGGGTATCCCCGGGCCGCACGGTATATTCGATATAGGGCACTTCCTGGGAAGAAGGGATTTTCAGCGTCTGGCCGATACTCAGCAAATCGCTGGTCAGCCCATTCAGGCGTTTGATGGCATCCACTGTAGTATTATATCTTTGGGCAATAAGCCAGAGGCTATCCCCCGGACGGACTATATAAGTGGTAACATTAGGTTCCGGGTTGGGGGAGGGAACGTTTTGATGGATTCCAAGATAGACTTCATAAAGCTCTTTCCAGGTAAGGGCGCCTACGATTCCATCCGCATCCAGCCCCATAGCCTGCTGGAATGCAATGACGGATTGTTTTGTTCCGCTGCCGAAAATGCCGTCCTGGGCAGGGGCAGGAATGCCTGGATAATATTCGGAAATGACATTTAAAAGATATTGTAATGTAATGACATCCTGCCCGCTGGAGCCTTGGCGGAGTACCGAGCTGGGCGGAACGGTTCCGATTCCCAGCGTGGTTCCTTCGCTGTCTAATTCGGCGAGCCTTGTAACGGCAGTGTATATGCGGGAAATTTTATACCAGGTTGCCTTTCCCACAATGCCGTCCGGGGTAAGGTTGAAAATGCTTTGGAATTTGGTGACGGCCGATTTGGTGCTGGCGCCGAAAACGCCTGCCGGGTCGGTAATGGCAGGGATAGCAGGATAATTGCGCCGGATTCTGTTTAAATAGGTTTGGATTGTCTGCACATTGAGCCCGGCGCTCCCGGTCTGCAAGGGTGTTCCCGGATAAGAAGACAAAGAATTTACAACAATATTTGTTTGTACAATTTCGATGTCGTTAGGATAATAGGAGCGCAAAATCTGCAAAGGGGTATACCCCTGGTTTGCAAGGGTAACAGTTCCCCATTGGGAAAGGCCCTGGCAGGAAACGGTAGTTCCGTTGCAGAATGAAGTGAAATAAGGGGCATTTTGCCCTTGCCGGCGGACATACTCATTAAAAATCCTGTCTACAATCCGGCTAATGGATTCGTAGATTGGCCGTCCGTATACAAAATACTGGTCGTAGGCGGTGCTGTTGGTAATATCAAAGTTGTAGCCCTGGTTCCGGTACCGCGGTATCATGGGTAAGAAATAGTCTGAGCGTCATCTGCCTGTATTTTCAAGTATATTCGGATATCCCCGTTTTTTACCGCAATGGTATCAATCAGGAAAAAAAGGAGCATTTGTTTTGTAGCGATATCAGCATGGCAAAATTCATCCCTCCAGTTAGGGCATGGAAGGGGTGGAATATTCAAATGGCTCCTTTCCTCTTTTGCCTTTTGGAGCATGGCATGCAAAATTTCTTCCTGTGACTGCAAGTCCTGGAGTGCCTGCTCTTTGTCTTTTAGGATGGAAGACAATTTTTCTGCGCTGAAGAAATAATCGCCGCGGATTGCCTCCGGGATTTTTTCTTCTAAAGAGATAATGTCGGCTTGAACCGCTTTCTTACTTTTTTGTAGTTGGTTCTGCTTTTGTTCCAGCTTTTTGCAGTGTTGTAGATGAATTTGCATTAAATCGTTTTCCAAATCTATGTTTTTTATTTGTTCTAAATATCGTTCCACGGCTGCAAATACGGCGCCTTCCAAATAGTTTTGGGAATAACAGGATCGGGCGGTGCATTTTCCGGGACAAAGATACCGTCCGGTAAAGGAGGCTTTCTTCTGGCCGGATTTGGTTTGCCAGTGGTTATAATAACTGCCGTTTGTTAACTTTTTTCCGCAATAGCCGCAGCAGGCCAGACCGATTAAGGAAAGCTTGCCGGAGGTACGGAAGGGGGCGGAAAACTGGCTGTGGGATTGGGAGGGAGGGCACTTTTTGGATGCATTTATTTTTGCTTTTCTGGCTTCCCGGATTTCTTGGGCTTTTTCCCAGTCCTGCTTGCTGATAATGATTAATTCCGGTATTTGTTCCCGGGAGTATATCCAGTCTTTCCGGTCCAGCCTAGTATAGCTGCCGTGGTGTACCCGTCTGTTCAAAGCGTAATATCCCATATAAATAGGGTTTTTTAATATACTGGCTATGGTTGCCGGTTTCCATTTATCGGCAGCGATGGCAGGAATGCCTTCTGCATTCAAGGCATTGGCTATTTTTCCGTAGCCCATGCCTTGACGGATTGCGAGAGCATAGATTTTTCTGACAATTTCAGCGTCGTTTTCCACGATTTCCAGCTTTTTTAAAAGCCTGCCATGATTGCTTACCATACCGGAAGGTATCAGACGGTAGCCGAAAGGGGCTTTTCCGCCCACAAATTTCCCCGATTTGACCAGCTCTATCTGATTATCCCTTACCCTCATGCCGGTTTTTTTGCTTTCCCCTTCGTTTTGCCAGAAACGTATGTAATTTAACAACTTATCGGTGTGTTCTTCTGTTTTTAGCTGCCCGTCTTTTATCGTCCAGACTTCGATGCCAAGGCGGTTGAGGGCGGCAACATAGAAACTGTACTCCTCCTGCCTGCCGATTCTGTCCGACATATAGGTAAGCAATATATCGAATTGGCGTTCCTTGGCGTCTTCGAGGATTTCCATCAGGACTTCCCGGTCTTTCACGCTGTTTTTATAAGCGGATACGGCTTTTTCAATATATTCCTTATCGAAGACCCAATCCGAGCGGCCGGAAATATAATGTTCGGCTTCCGCCCGCTGGATGGGGATATCATTGTCATGAAGCTGTTGTCTGGAAGATACCCTTAACAATGTCCTGACCTTTTTGACATTAGGAGTCATAGGATTCGTCCTCCTTTCCGGTTTGGCGATATTGGGGAAGGGGGGATATGGCTGTTTTTTGCAAGTATTCTTCTTTTTGCTTGTGGAGATAAAAATCTTTTAAGTATCCGTAGAAATCTTGCTTGGCTTTTTCATTTGGTTTTTCAGGGAAGATAAGGGTGACTTGGATTTCCTGGTTTTTGGACTTATGGATAAAAGATTGAGAAGACATGGAATATCCTTTTGTGTTTTTATATCAATGTATGCAGCACAGCCAAAGGTGATTCCGCCACCATTCCGTATACACCCTGTTCAGTGCGAAAGTAATGATAGCATAAATATTGGCTGTCAGGGCGGATTCGGGCCAGGTGGGGTAGATTTCGCTGCTGGCTACATTTTTTATATAATCGGGAAAGGATACCTGTACATTGGAAGCAGCAGAGTCCGGGCGGCCGAGATGGACGGTGATGGGATTGGGGATGACAACCTGACGCAATACATAAGGTTCCGCAACGGTTCCTTCCTGCCGGCGCATGGTCTGCATGGCTACCGCCGGTTCCCCCACGGAAATCTCCGCCTGGAGCGGGCTGCGCTGGGATTCCTGCATAGGTATCAGAGTGACGGGCAGGAGGGCTGTCTCTCCTTCAAAAATAGGGATATCCGAAACATAAAGGGAATGAAAGCCGGATGCCTGAGCGAGGACGTTGTAGCTTAGGGAGGGATGACCGGAATAATATGGGTTTTGAGAAAAGCTTTTGTCAACAGTTTCCAAAGGGACTTTCTGCGATTCCCCGTTTTCATCCGTGGATAGTATATACATATTGTTTCCGCGGCTGTCTGTGATTCTGATTTGCACACCGCTTAACGGTACAGCGTCATGGGCAGCCCGTACTTGTATTGCTAAATAACCGATAGCCATAAATATAAAAATCTCCTTATTTTCTATATTGTATAAATATGAAAGGGGGAGGAAAACAGTTACATATGTATGTTTATAAAGAAGGCAGTTGTATGTGCATGGATAGATAAGGGAAACCGTCATATACGCCTTGCGGGTCCGCCATGATTAGCCCGTCCAAAAAATGGGAAGGTGCAAAGCCTCCTTTGCTGAGACTAAGCGCCTTCCCATTTGTTTTTTTGTTATTTTCTTTTCTCTGCTTTTGCCCTGTCGCTTTTACCTTTATTCAATCCTGTATCCGGATCTAATGGATGGGGCAGCCCCGCTCCATCCGCAATATCTTCCGGGGCGTCAGTGTTTTCCATGTTTTCCATATTTCCTGCACGGAAACAGGTTCTCGTTATTCCAATGTCATTTAGTTAGAGCCTTGATTCAGCCGTGAGGAACATAAAATGCTCAAGGAACCCGTTAAAAAGCGTCGGCACTTAACGAGGTTCCTCACGAGTTTAGTGTCCGTTACGCTTTTTACCGAGCGAAAGCGTGGTGACGGAGCATTTTATGTTCCTCACGGCGTCCGGTACCGTTAACTAAATGACATTGCTCGTTATTCTCCTGTCTTCGGGCTCTTTGGTTTACCGGAATCATTATTCTGCTCTACAGCAGTAGTAAGGGTTCCATTATCCCCCGCCTTTGCGACGGAAACTGTTTCCTGCGTGCTGCTATTCCGGTCGTTGCTATGGCTAGTATTTCCATTACCGGTGCCGTTGTTGATATCCTTATCTGTTTCGTTACCGGTTTCCTTATCCGCCTCATCATCCGTTTCGTTATTATTTTTGTTATCATTTTCGCCTTCATCTTCTACTGGCGCTTTTTCAAAAACCACCACATATTCGGACGCATGGGAGAAGGATAGACTGATATTGCCATCTGCCCCAACCTCCCCGGCATCCATATAGATTAATTTCCCGGAGCTGTCATAATAGTATAACTTCCCTGTGCTGCCGCTGTTTTCACTGCCCAGGTTCACGGTAAGGTCCGCCCGGAACCCAAACTCCCCTTCATGTACTAGGGTAATCTGGGTGGTAGGGTTCCCTTCTGCAAGGGAATCTATAATGGCCGGGGGGATGCCGTCCGTATCAACGATTACTTCCAAATCAATATCCTTCAGGCCGTCTGCAACCACCTCGTTCCCGCTGATGGACCAGCTGTAGCCGCCCATGTTGAGGACGATGTTGACTTCTTTCCCCTGGATGGATTCCAGGACCTCTTTGGGCACTATGGTGTCCTTTTTCATATCCACATGGATTGTATCCCCG
>Ga0137306_101499_pt1 | contig 23374 bp, 18 predicted proteins | sample Inofroosms_March_FD_97187 | JGI IMG/M metagenome (GOLD analysis project Ga0137306, IMG submission 97187) | Mouse cecal microbial communities from Vienna, Austria - N-Acetylneuraminic and N-Acetylglucosamine D2O microcosms_March | ecosystem: Host-associated > Mammals > Digestive system > Large...
GTTGTTGACCGGGTGGGGCCAGGTGGCAATGGAGCACAGGTGGAAATCCACGAAGTACATGTGGTTGCTCAGGAGAATGTAGGGGGGCTTCAGGCCCTCCATGTTGATCTTCTCGATCCGGTAGGGCTGGCCCAGCATACTCAGGCCGCACAAGGCCCGCAAAATGCCAGTAAACAAGAGACGCTGTCTGAGCGGGGGACGGGTGGTATCGTAGCGCCTGAGCGCGCCGTAGTTGACGTCAATGGTTTCCATCGTTTCACTCCCTTCTGCCCCGGCGGGGCCGCACGGCTGGCTGTTCTGCTGACAGTGTACCATAAAACCGGCAGGAAAGCAAACCGGGCATACATTCTTTTTCTGGAAAAAGAATGTATGCCCGATCCTTACATCCACTCGGCCAGCTCCAGGCCGGGGTTGTGCTTGAGGAGGTAGCCCACAGGCCACTCGCCGGAGTATGCGATGAGGCTGTTGCCCCGGAAGTCCTCCAGCAGCGCCGCGTCGGCGCAGAGGGTGAGGTCCTTGGGCTCCGCCGGGCTGGCGGCGATGCGCCGCAGATGGTCATAGGGCAGGCCGCTCATGCGCAGCTCCACGCCGTACTCGCCCCTCATCCGGTACTCGAACACGTCAAACTGCAGCGTGCCCACCACGCCGACGATGACCTCCTCCATGCCCGCGAAGGGGATTTTGAAGATCTGGATGGCGCCCTCCTGGGCGATCTGCTCGGTGCCCTTGATGAACTGCTTGCGCTTCATGGTGTCCTTGGGGCTCACGCGCATGAAGTGCTCGGGCTCGAAGGTGGGGATGCCCATGAATTGGAACTTCTTCCCCGGCACGGTCACCGTGTCGCCGATGGAGAACATCCCCGGGTCAAACACGCCGATGATGTCCCCGGCGTAGGCCTCGTCGATGATCTCCCGCTCCGCGGCCAGCATCTGCTGGGGCTGGCTGAGGCGGAGCTTCTTGCCGGACTGCATGTGGAAGACCTCGCTGTCCCGCTGGAACTTGCCGGAGCACACCCGCATAAAGGCGATGCGGTCCCGGTGGGCCTTGTTCATGTTGGCCTGGATCTTGAAGACAAAGGCGGAGAAATCCGGGGAGAAGGCGTCGATCTCCCCGCTGTCGGTCATCCGGTTCAGGGGCGGGGTGGTCATGCGCAGAAACGACTCCAGGAAGGGCTCCACGCCGAAGTTGGTGAGGGCGGAGCCGAAGAACACGGGGCTCAGGGTCCCGGCCCGGACGGCCTCCATGTCAAACTCCCGGCCAGCCCCCAGCAGCTCCACCTCGTCCCGCAGGGTCTGCCACCGCGTCTGGCCGCCCAGCAGCTCCGCCGCCGCCGGGTCCTCCAGGTCAATCCGGGTGGAGGCGGCCTTCCTGCCGTGGCCCTCGCTGGAGAAAAAGAGGATGCTGCCCTCCGCCCGGTCATAGACCCCCTGAAAGGCCTTGCCGCAGCCGATGGGCCAGTTGACGGCGTAGGTGTCGATGCCCAGCTCCCGCTCCACCTCCTCGCACAGCTCCAGAGGGTCCCGGGTCTCCCGGTCCATCTTGTTGATAAAGGTGAAGATGGGGATATGGCGCATGGCGCAGACCTTGAAGAGCTTCCTCGTCTGGGGCTCCACGCCCTTGGCCCCGTCGATGACCATGACCGCGGAGTCGGCGGCCATGAGGGTGCGGTAGGTGTCCTCGGAGAAGTCCTGGTGGCCGGGGGTGTCCAGGATGTTGATGCAGAAGCCGCTGTGCTGGAACTGCATGACGGAGCTGGTGACGGAGATGCCCCTCTGGCGCTCGATCTCCATCCAGTCGGAGGTAGCCGCCCGGGCCCGCTTGCCCTTGACCTCGCCGGCCTGGGCGATGGCCCCGCCGTAGAGGAGGAATTTTTCGGTCAATGTGGTTTTCCCCGCGTCCGGGTGGGAGATGATGGCAAAGGTTCTTCTTCTGGAAATTTCTTCTCTCAAATCAGCCATGAATCCTACTGATGGCCTCCTTTATAACTCAAATATATCTATTCGTCAGCGCAGCTGTAAAATCTACATGGGACCGTCCTCCTGCGCCGCGCCTGTCAATTCTGACCGCAGTAAGGCGCCAGCAGGTCCTCCAGCTCCGCCGGACAGGCGGGCATCAGGACGGCCCCCTGCTCCGCCAGCTCCTCCCGGGACCGGTAGCCCCAGGGGGCGGCCACCGGCAGCATCCCCGCGGCCCGGGCAAAGACCATGTCCGTGCCGCTGTCGCCCACGTAGGCCACCGCGCCGGCCTCCAGGCCCATGGCCGCCAGCACCGGCGCGGCCGCACCCGGGTCCGGCTTCAGGGGCCGGCCCTCCGCCCGGCCCAGCACGCACCGGAAGGGCACGTCCGGGAAGAAGGTCCTCACCACCTGCTGGGCCGTGGCCTCGGTCTTGTTGCTCAGCACCCCCAGCAGGAGGCCCCGCCGGGCCAGCCGCTCCAGCAGCTCCGGGACGCCCGGATACCACGTGGTCTGCTCCGCGCAGTGGTGGGGATAGTCGTTCTTGTAGAGGGCCAGCACCCGGTCAATGAGCTCGTCGCTGCTGTCCGGGGGCAGGGCCCGGCGCACCGCCTCCCGGATGCCGCCGCCCACGTAGCCTCTGCACTCGTCCACCGTGTGGGTGGGCAGGCCGCAGGCCGCCAGAGAGCGGTTGATGGCGCCGGTGAGATCGGCAATGGTGTCCAGCAGGGTGCCGTCCAGATCAAAGACAACCGCCTGTATACGCGTCATATCAAAAAACCTCCCGTTGGTCAAATCACATACGGCTGGTATTATATCCTCTGCGCCCCGGTATGTCAATTTTTTCGGAGAAAAAATCTTCTTTTTCCCCCTCCGGTCCCAAATCCCCGTTGCGCCCGGCTGGGAATGTGTGGTAAACTGTATCCGTCAGGCCCCCGGCCGGGGCCTCGCCCGTTTTCTGCGCATACTACCTGCAAGGAGTGTGAGAACCATGGATAAGATCTACGTGACAGGACACCGCAACCCGGACACCGACTCCATCGTCTCCGCCATGGCCTACGCCGCCCTGCGAAACGCGGTGGGGGACCGGCAGTACGTGGCCGCCCGCCTGGGCCAGATCAGCGACGAGACACGGCTCATCCTCAACCGCTTCGGCTTTGAGCCGCCCCTTCTCATCAAGAACATGCGCACCCAGGTGATGGATCTGGACTACGACGTGCCCCCCATCCTCAACGAGGCCGTCACCGTCAGCCGCGCCTGGTCCGCCATGGAGGACGACAAGCACATCTCCGCCATCCCGGTCACCGACGACGAGGGCCGCCTGCGGGGGATGCTCACCGCCGGGGACATCGCCGGCTTTGACATGGAGACCATCGACGCGCCGGACCTCCGGTCCGTGCCCCTGTTCAACATTCTCAGCGTCCTGGAGGGCCAGCTGCTGGGGGAGACGGAGGAGGTGGTGAACGCCATCTCCGGCGAGGTGATCCTGGCCCTGCCCCAGTCCGGGGAGCTGCCCCCCTTCCGCCAGAGGGAGACGGTGCTCATCTGCGGCAACCAGCCGGACATGCTGCGCGCGGCGGTGGAGTTCGGCGTGGCCTGCGTGGTGCTGTGCCAGGCGGAGCTGCCCGAGGAGATCCGGACCCGGGTGAAGAACACCTGCATCATCTCCACCCCCTACGACGGCCTGCGGGCCGTGCGCCGCATCTTCCAGGCCATCCCCGTGGGCCGTCTGGCCCAGCAGAAGGAGATCACCTCCTTCCACCTGGAGGACTATATTGACGACGTGCGGGAGGTGGTGCTCCAGAGCCGCTACCGCAGCTACCCCATTCTGGACCAGCAGGAGCGGGTGGTGGGCTCCCTGTCCCGCTACCACCTCATCAAGCCCCGGCGCAAGCGGGTGGTGCTGGTGGACCACAACGAGGCGGCCCAGTCCGTGCCCGGCCTGGAGCAGGCGGACGTGCTGGCCATCATTGACCACCACCGCCTGGCAGACATCCAGACCAAGAACCCCATCTACTTCCGCAACGAGCCCGTGGGCAGCACCTGCACCATCGTGGCCGGGATGTACCAGGAGCGGGGGATGATGCCCTCGGCCAAGCTGGCGGGGCTGATGGCGGCGGCCATTGTGTCCGACACGGTGATGTTCAAGTCCCCCACCTGCACCAACCGGGACCGGAAGATGGCCGAGCGCATGGCCCACATCGCCAACCTGTCCCTGGACGAGCTGGGCCGGGAGATCTTCTCCGCCTCCACGCCGGAGGACAAGCCGGTGGACCAGCTGCTCTTTACCGACTTCAAGGAGTTCCACATCGCGGGCCACGACTTCGGCGTCAGCCAGATCACCTGCGTGGACTCGGACCGCCAGCTCCGGCGGAAGGACCAGTTCCTGGCCCTGATGGAGCAGACCCGCTCGGACCACGGCTACAGCATGATGCTGCTGATGCTCACGGACGTGCTGCTGGAGGGCAGCAAGGTGCTGTGCGTGGGCGGGGAGGACACCTTCCAGCAGGCCTTCAACACGGAGCTGCGGGACCACGAGGCATTTCTGCCCCGGATCATGTCCAGAAAAAAACAGATCATCCCCATGCTGTCGGCCCTGTGGGGGTAAAAGAAAGCAGACGGATCGGGAGCGCTTTGTCAGCGCTCCCGATCCTTTTGCATTCGTCTTTCCATCGAAATGCCATCCCAAGGCCCTGCGTCCGGCAGGGCTTTTCCGCCCTGTCTCACTCCGGCGTCTTACAGGTGACCACCAGCCCGTCCACGTTGTTGCCGGACACGGACCACTCCCCGCTGTCCGGAAGATAGGCCGCGCTCCCCTGGCAGAACCAGACCTCGTAGGTCCCGGACGCGCACTGGATGGTCAGATGCTCCCCGTCAAAGGGGTACTGGCGGAGCAGGTCAATATACTCCTCCAGACACAGCCCCCGCCGGGCCATCTCCGTGGCGTGGGGGACGCCCACGTACCGGAAGTGCCAGGGCTCGTCCCAGATGCCGGTGAGCGCCTCCTTGCCCTCCTCGTAGCGGACCACCCAGCCGTAGTCCTGGCAGTTCTCGTTGATCCAGGCGTACTCCCCGGAGCCGTCGTAGTCCCCGCTGGAGCCGTCGGCGTGAAGGATGGAGAAGTCCACCACCAGCCCCGTGTGGTGCTCGCTGCCCCCGGGCTGGGCCACGTACTTCTCCGCGTGGTCCTGGCCGTTGCGCTGGGCGCTCTGGTCAAAGAGGTGCTGCTGGTAGGCCCGGTCCCGGTATCCGGCCACCACGTTGATGGTCTTGCCGCCTCCCTGGGCCCGGAAGGCGTCCAGCAGGCTGTTGAGGGCGGGCATGGCCGCGGGGGAGAGGAACACCTCCATGTCCCGGACAAAGTAGCCGTCGCTCTTCTCCTCGTAGATGCTCACCAGCTCCTGCTCCTGGGGGAAGCGGTAGAGCACCTGGTTGTTGACCAGGATCAGCTCCCCGGTGTACAGGGCCTCCTCCCCCAGCTCCCTGCGGGTGCAGGGGATGCCGGAGGGGGTGACCACATGCTCGGAGAGGGGCGTCCGGACGTCCGCTCCGCCGGGCAGGACGGGGCTGCTCTGGGGGGGCGGACTGCCATCAGGGCGGCGGCTGAGGAAAAAGGCGCCCGCCGCCAGGGCCGCCAGAACCAGCAGGATCAGCGCCGGGCCGTAAGGCGTCCGCCGCCTGCCGCGGTAGTTTTTATTCATCGGAAGGGACCTCCTTTGCTCTTGTACATTCTCTGAATATCATGGATTCCAGTGGAGGGAGTAGCGGCCGCTGTTGTAGGCCCAGCACAGCAGGGGAATGTGGATGGACTGGCCGCTGTAGGCGTAGGCCACCTCCCCCACCGCGTTATACTCCCCGTTGATCTGCATCCGGAGCTCCACGTCCTCCAGGATGCTCCGGGTGTGCTCATTATACCAGCCGGCGCTGACGCTGTCCATGCCCCAGTAGTCCCGCCACGCCCCGCCAAAGGCGCTGGAGCCCCGGGGACCCCAGGTCAGGGAGCCGTCCCGTCCCCAGAAGAGGGAGAAGGCCAGCACCTGCCCGGACTGGGCGTCCACGGACAGCTCCAGGGAGTAGGGCGGACAGTTGAGGGTCATCCGGTACACCAGAAAGCTGATCTGGGTCTCCCGGTCCACGTAGAGGATCTGGCTGCGGTCCACGCACTCCACAGGGCTTTCCGTGTCCCAGATCAGCGGCAGGCCGCCCATCACCTGGAGGGAGCGCACCTCCGCCTGCACGGCGGTGATCCGCTCCGTCAGCTTGCGCTGCTCGTCCGCGTCCAGCTCCCCCTTCTCCTGCTGGAGGATAACGTCCACGTTTTCGCCGCCGGGGCCGGTGTAGGTGGCCCGCATCTCCGCATCGCCTACGGTCAGGCTGTCCAGGCCGCCGGTCCGGAGGAGGATCACCTTCTCCGCCACCGTCAGGCCCACGCTCTCGCCAAAGCCCTCCCGCTCCTCCTGAAGGATGTGGGGCTCGTCCAGCAGGAGCCGGTCATTCCACTGGGAGAGCCGGGCGGGGAGGAAGATAGCCGCCGCCGTCAGCAGGAAGGTCAGGGCGATGGCCAGAAATTTTCGTATGCTACTCCTCACAGACATGGATCCCCTCCAGCTCCACAGTCACCTTGGTGCCCAGGCCCACCTGGCTCTCAAAGCGCAGCTCCCCCTGGTGGAGGGCCGCGATCTCCTTGCACAGGGCCAGCCCCAGCCCCGCGCCCCCCTGGGCCCGGGAGCGGGACTTGTCCACCATGTAAAACGCCTCCGTGATCTTGTCCAGCTCCTCCTCCGGGATGCCCCGGCCCTGATCGGTCACCGTTATGCGGTAGCCCGCGGGGGTCCTCCTCCCCTCCAGCACCACCACTGTGTCCGGCTCGGAGGCCTTGCGGGCGTTGTCCAGCAGGTTTTGCAGCAGGGTCTGGAGCAGGGCGGGGTCCCCGGGCAGGACGGCCTCCTCCGCCTGGACCACCAGCCGCAGGTCCTGGGCGGCCATGGCGGGCAGGGCGCTGCCCCCGGCCTGCCGGCACAGCAGACTCATGTTCACGTTCTTCACCTCCGCCCGGGTGTGGCCCACCACCAGCAGGCTCATCAGGGCCAGGGACAGGTTCTCCAGCCGCTTGCCCTCGGAGAAGATGTAGCTGGCGGCCTTGAAGCGCCGGTCCTCGTCCAGGCTGCGGGAGCGGAGCATGTCCGCGTAGCCGATGATGGAGGTGAGGGGCGTCTTCAGCTCGTGGACGAAGCTGCCGGTGAAGTCCTCCTGGCGGCGGGCGGCGGCCTCCAGCTCCTGGACGTTCCGGGCAATGGCGTCGGCCATGCGGTTGAAGCTGACGGCCAGCTCCCCGATCTCGTCGTCCCCGGACACCTTGGCCCTGGGGGTGTAGTCCCCCTGGGCCAGCTGGGTGGCCACCCGGCCCAGGGCGCGGATGGGGGTGGTCAGCCAGTAGGCAAAGGCAAATATCACCGCCGCGCTGACCCCCACCACCAGCAGCACAACCCAGCGGTAGACCTGGTAGTGGATCTCCCGGTCAGAGAAGAGGGAGGAGATGTCCCGGACGGTCTCCATATACAGGGCCCCGTCGGGCAGGGACACGGCCCCGGCACAGTGGAGCAGATGCCGCTGCGTGCGCTGGTCAAAGCGGAGGATATAGCCCGAGGAGCGCTCGTCGATGCTGTCCAGCAGCGCCTGGTCGCTGGAGGAGGACAGGGTGGAGTAGACCTGAATCCCCTCCTGGGTGCTGACCCGGAACTGGCGGTCCGCAAAGTAGGGGTCCTCCCCCAGGGTGCGCCTGAGGCCGGAGGACTTGCTGTCCAGGTTCTCCAGGGTGATGCCCCGGGCGGAGCAGACGGCCTCGTAGGTGATGCGCAGCATCTGCATCTCCTCCCGGGCCACGTCGATCTCCCGCTCCAGGGCGGACTGGAAGGACAGGGAGATGAGCAGGTAGCTGGCGATGCTGGTGGACAGCATCAGGATGCACAGCGTGACCAGGGTTACCTTCCAGGCGAATTTCATTCCTTGACCTCCAGCCGGTAGCCCACCTTATAGACGGCGGCAATCCGCTCCTGCCAGCCCAGCTTCTTTCGCAGGCGCTGGACGTGGAGGTCCACGGTGCGGCTGTCGCCCATGTACTCGTTCTCCCACACCCGCTCGTAGATGGTCTCCCGGAAGAGGGCGATGTTTCTGTTCTGGAGGAAGAGCATGAGCAGGCTGTACTCCTTGGCCGTGAGGGGGACGATCTCGCCGCCCCTGGTGACCACCCGGGACTGGGTGTCCACCACCACGTCGTCCACCACCAGGCGGGTGTCGGTCTTGTGGTAGCGGCGCAGGACGGTCTCCACCCGGGCCAGGAGCTCCGCGATCTCAAAGGGCTTGACGATGTAGTCGTCAGCCCCCAGCTTCAGGCCCTTGATCCGGTCCTTCACCGTGCTGCGGGCGGTGATGAAGATGACCGGAATCTCCAGGGGGGCCAGGTACTCCATCAGCTCGAAGCCGTCGATGCCCGGCAGCATCACGTCCAGCAGGATAAGGTCGTAGCGCCTGGACTCCACAGCGTCTGCCGCCGCCGCGCCGTTGTCCAGACAGTCGCAGCTGTAGCCGGCGGAGGTGAGGGACATGTCCAGCAGATCCGCGATGGGCTTTTCGTCCTCAACGATCAAAATTCTTATCATGGAATTTACCTCTTTCAGGGAAAGGGGGCCGTGACAGGAGGCTCCGGCCCGGGGACAGGCCCGCCGGCCAGCCCGGCAGCGTCTTTTCTCTATAGAATAACAAATCTCCGGGAAAAAAACAACCACGGGGCGGAGAAAATTGCGCAGCGGCAGCAATCCTGACCGATTGCAGGGAAAATCAGCGCGGTTTGACAGAAAATGGCCGGCCGGACAGGGTTCAGCGGTTATGAATGCAGGCTCTTATTGTGAAGATGCTGAGAAACCTCTTGCCGCGGGGAAAAAAGTCTGCTATACTATACTGTGTTTATTTGCCGGTACAACGCGCCGGCCTCTCTATATGAAATCCAACCCGTCAGGCTTTGCCTCTGACAGGAAAGGTCGTGAAGCCTATGAACAGTCCAGAACAGCACCGCAGGCAGCGGATCCTCATTGCCGACGACTCCGAGATGAACCGCTCCATCCTGGCCGACATGCTGGGAGAGGAGTACGACATCCTGGAGGCGGAGGACGGCGTGAAGGCCGTGGCCGCGCTGCAAAAATACCGCACCGCCATTGATCTGGTCCTGCTGGACATCGTCATGCCGGAGATGGACGGCTTTGAGGTGCTCACCCTGATGAACCAGCAGGGGTGGATCGAGGATATCCCCGTTATCATGATCTCCGCCGAGACAGCCCCCGCCCACGTGGAGCGGGCCTACAACCTGGGGGCCACCGATTTCATCAACCGCCCCTTCAACGGCATGGTGGTCCACCGCCGGGTGGTCAACACCACCCTGCTCTACGCCAAGCAGAAAAAGCTGGTGGCCATGGTTGCCGATCAGATCTATGAGAAGGAGCGCCAGTCCAGCCTCATGATCGACATCCTCAGCCACACCGTGGAGTTCCGCAACGGGGAGAGCGGCCAGCACGTGCTGCATATCCGCACCCTCACGGAGCTGTTTTTGCAGCATCTGGTGCTCAAGACGGACCGCTACCCCCTCACCCAGGCGGACATCCGGCTCATCAGCACCGCCTCCACCCTCCACGACATCGGCAAGATCTCCATCCCCGGCGCGGTCATCAACAAGCCCGGCCGCCTCACCAGCGAGGAGTTTGAGATCATGAAGACCCACACCACCGTGGGCTCCGACATGATGGACAACCTCCCCAGCCACCAGCAGGACCCCCTGGTCAAGGTGGCCCGGTCCATCTGCCGCTGGCACCACGAGCGCTGGGACGGCCGGGGCTACCCCGACGGCCTGAAGGGGGACGAGATCCCCATCTCCGCCCAGATCGTGGCCCTGGCCGACGTGTACGACGCCCTGACCAGTCCCCGGGTATACAAGCCCGCCATTCCCCACGACAAGGCCGTGGAGATGATCCTGGACGGCCAGTGCGGCGCCTTCAACCCCCTGCTGCTGGAGTGCCTGACCGAGGTGTCCGCCAAGCTGCCCGGGGAGATGGCGGCCAACACCGGCGAGCGGGTCAGCCGCATGGAGATGCGCTCCGTGGCCGACGAGCTCCACCGCCATGAGGAGCTCTCCGCCTCCGAGCGGACCTTGCAGCTCCTGGAGCACGAGCGGATGAAGTTCAGCTTCTTCGCCGCCATGAGCAAGGAGATCCAGTTTGAGTACACCGTTGTTCCGCCCATGATTACCTTCAACACCTGGGGGGCCGAACGGCTGGGGCTGAAGGAGACGGTCATGGACCCCACCCACAGCGACTGCATCCGCCGCATCATGGACAGCGAGGCCATGGCCGGCCTCTCCAGCGCCCTCCGCGCCTCCACCCCCGCCCAGCCCGTGGTCCGGTTCGACTGCCGGATGCGCATCGGGGAGGAGGAGCGCTGGACCCGGATTGTCGCCCGGGCCACCTGGTCCAGCGACGAGCCGCCCCAGCTCACCGGAGCCATCGGCAAGGCCATCGACGTTCACGACTCCCGCATGAAGCTGGACGCCCTGGAGCGCATGGCCTCCCATGACAACCTCACGGGCCTGCTCAACCATGCCAGCGCCAAGGAGCGGATCATCGCCCGCATGGAGGATGAGCCGGGCAGCCGCTTCGCCATGGCCATCATTGACCTGGACCACTTCAAGTCCGCCAACGACAACTACGGCCACATCTTCGGCGATCATGTGCTCCGGTATCTGGCCGCCAAGCTGTGCGAGAGCATCCGGGGCGCGGATATCGCCGCCCGGGTGGGCGGGGACGAGTTCCTCCTGTTTCTGGAGTACCGGGGGGACGCAAGGCCCATCATCTCCCGCATCTTCAACGCCCTGTCCTCCTGCTCCTTCGAGGGCTTCCCCATCTCCATCAGCATGGGCGTGGCCCGCACCGCCGTGGTGGGCACAGACTACGAGACCCTGTTCAACGCTGCGGATCAGGCCCTCTACGCGGTCAAGCGGGCCGGGCGCGGCTGCTACCGCTTCTACGACGAGGGAATGCGCAAGATGTTCTCCGCCATCTCGCCCATCGACAGCGCGGACGGAGACGGCAAAGACAATGAAAATAAAGGAGAGGATGCATCATGACCCTTCAGGAGTGCTACGCCGCCCTGGACGGCGACTTCGCAGGCGTTTCCGGACGGCTGCCCAGCGAGAAATTCATCCAGAAGTACGTATTGAAGTTCCTGGACGACGGCAGCTACGAGCTGCTGCTCCGGTCCATGGAGGAGGAGAACTGGGAGGAGGCCTTCCGGGCCGCCCACACCATCAAGGGCATGTGTCAGAATCTGGATTTCACCCGGCTCTACCGCTCCAGCAGCGCCCTGAGCGAGGCCCTGCGCCACGGCATAACACCCGAGGCCCCCGCCCTGCTGGAGCAGGTGCGCACGGACTACGGGCAGACGGCGGACGCCATCCGCGCCTTCCGGGAAGGTCTGGGCACGTGAAACATTCCGCGAGGTTTCAAGGAGGTGCTGACAGATGAGCAAGCTGAAAACCCGGGCTCCCCGTTTTCTGACCGTCAGCCTGATTCTGGCGTCCATCCTGACGGTGTGCATTTTTACCTTTCTGGGCGTCTACATGACCCGGCGCAGCTCAGTCACCATCGGCGAGGTGGGCAAGTTCTACATGAACGGCATGAGCGAGCAGATCTCTCTCCACTTCGCCACCACCATCAACCTGCGCCTGGGACAGGTGGAGGCCCTGGTGCAGACCAACGAGCCGGGCACGGCCAGCCACGAGAAGCTCTCCAGCGACCTGATCTTCAGCGCCCAGACCCGGGACTTCACCTGCCTGGGCTTCTACAGCGATGACGGGACCTTTGAGATGCTCTACGGCAGCGACATACAGATCACAGACCCGGCCCCCTTCCTGGCCTCCCTGCGCGGCGGGGAGAAGAAGGTGGCCGTGGGCACCGACGCGTCGGGAGACAAGCTGGTGCTCATGGGCGTGCCCGCCGGCTATACCATGGACGGCGGGGGGAAGTCCGTTGCCCTGGTGGCGGGCCTTCCGGTGGAGTACATCAGCGAGACCCTGGCCCTCAACACCACCGACTCCGTAGTCTACTCCTACATCATCCGCCAGGACGGCTCCTTTGTCATCCGCTCCACCGAGGCCTTCCAGGACACCTACTTTGACCAGATCCGCGCCATGTTTGAGGAGGCGGGCAGCTCCGGCGGGGAAAGATATATCCGCGAGCTCCAGGAGAGCATGGACCATAACGAGGACTATTCCACCGTGCTGGAGATCGGCAAGGAGCGCCGTCATCTCCACTGCACCCGGCTGGCCTACTCGGAGTGGCACCTGGTTATGGTCATGCCCTACGGCAGCCTGGACGAGGAGATATCCACCCTCAGCAGTCAATGGATCGCCATGACTCTGGCCGGCAGCGCCATCATTCTGGCCGCGCTGATGCTGATCTTCGCCAAGTACATGCAGATCACCCGGGAGCAGATGGCGGAGCTGGACAACGCCCGGCGGGAGGCCATCCACGCCAACCAGGCCAAGAGCGAATTCCTCTCCAACATGAGCCACGACATCCGCACCCCCATGAACGCCATCGTGGGCATGACGGCCATCGCCACCGCCAACATCGGAGACATGCAGCAGGTGCAGAACTGCCTGAAAAAGATCTCCCTGTCCGGCAAGCACCTGCTGGGGCTCATCAACGACGTGCTGGATATGAGCAAGATCGAGAGCGGCAAGATGACCCTCAACGAGGATCAGGTCTCCCTGCGGGAGGTGATGGACAGTCTGGTAAGCATTGTCCAGCCCCAGGTGCGCTCCAAGCGCCAGCGCTTCGACGTGTGCATCCACGACATCTCCACGGAGAATGTGCGCTGCGACAGCGTGCGGCTCAATCAGGTGCTGCTGAATATCCTGGGCAACGCGGTGAAGTTCACCCCCGAGGAGGGGGAGATCCACGTGTCCATGTACGAGGAGGACTCAGACAAGGGCGAGGAATATGTGCGCATCCACTTCCGCATTAAGGACTCCGGCATTGGCATGACCCCGGAGTTCAAGGCCAAAATCTTCGAATCCTTTGTCCGGGAGGACAACGCCCGGGTCCGCCGCACCGAGGGCTCCGGACTGGGCATGACCATCGCCAAGTATATTGTGGACGCCATGGGCGGCTCCATTGAGGTGGAGAGCGAGCTGGGCCAGGGGACGGAGTTCCACGTGTGCGTGGACCTGCTCAAGGCCGTGATCCAGGAGGCGGACATGGTCCTGCCGGACTGGAACATGCTGGTGGTGGACGACGACCAGCAGCTGTGCGAGAGCACGGTGGAATCCCTGAAGGCCATCGGCGTCCACGCGGAGTGGACCATGGACGCCCAGAGCGCCTTCAGGATGGTGGAGGAGCGGCACAACACGCCCCGGGAGTACCAGGTCATCCTGCTGGACTGGAAGCTGCCGGATATGGACGGCATCAAGGCGGCCCGGGAGATCCGCCGCCGGTTTGGCAACGAGGTGCCCATCCTGCTCATCTCCGCCTACGACTGGAGCGAGATTGAGGCGGAGGCCAAGGACGCGGGGATCACCGGCTTTATCTCCAAGCCTCTGTTCAAGTCCACCCTGTTTTACGGCCTGAAGCCCTACCTGGATCCGGATCAGGCCGGCGGCCCCCAGAAGCGGGAGGCCAAGCCGGACTTCACCGGCAGGCGGGTCCTGCTGGCGGAGGACAACGAGCTCAACTGGGAGATTGCGGAGGAGCTGCTCAGCAGCCAGGGCCTGACCCTGGACTGGGCGGAGGACGGCCATGTCTGCGTGGACATGTTCCAGGCCAAGGACCCGGGGTACTACGACGCCGTGCTCATGGACCTGCGCATGCCCATCATGAACGGCTACGAGGCCACGGAGGCCATCCGGGGCCTGGACCGGCCGGACGCCAAAACCATTCCCATCATCGCCATGACCGCCGACGCCTTTGCCGAGGACATCAAGAAGTGTCTGGACTGCGGCATGAACGCCCATGTGGCCAAGCCCATCGACGTGCGCGAGGTGTCGCGGCTGCTGCAAAAGTACATGAAATAATGCCTCCAAGGCCCCGGACCTGCGGTCCGGGGCCTTTCCCCCAGCAAAAATTGACTTCCCGCTTTTCCTGCCGCGCCGCCTTGCCAACGTGGAATGTGATGTGCTATAATAGCCGCAGCGCGGGGCCCCGCCGCCGGATGGGGCGGGGCCGGCGCAAGACAAACGAAAGGAAATAGAGCCAATGGCGGATCAGAATGAGAACCTCCTGCCCGGTGAGCAGGACACGGTAATGATATATTTTAACCCGGAGCTGATTCAGACCCTTGCGGACCGGTCAGCGGAGAAGCGGCAGAACTTCCGGGAGCTGCTCTCCGCCGCCGAGGACGGGGATCTGGACGCGGCCTACCGGCTGGCCCAGAACTACCGCGCCGGCGAGGACGGCGCCCCGGAGGACCCGGAGCAGGCCTTCCGCTGGTTTGCCAGGGCGGCGGAGGGGGACCACGTGGCCGCCCAGTTCGCCCTGGGCCAGTGCTACGCCAGGGGCTTTGGCACGGAGAAGGACGTGGACAAGGCCCTGGAGCTCTTCACCGCCGGAGCGGAGCTGGGCTATCTCCCCGCCGTGTGCGAGCTGGGGCTGTGCTACGAGCTGGGCCAGGGGGTGGAGATGGACAAGCTGCGGGCGGCGGAGCTCTACCGGGAGGCGGCGGAGCAGGACTTCGCCCCCGCCCAGTGCAACCTGGGCTTCTTCTACTACCACGGCATCGGCGTGGAGGAGGACGACAGCCAGGCCGCTGCCTGGTTCGCCCGCTCCGCCCAGCAGGACTACCCCCGGGCCCAGCTGCTCATGGGGGAGTGCTATGAGAACGGCTACGGCGTGGAGCAGGACGCGGAGAAGGCGGTGGCCCTCTACCGGGCCGCCCACCAGCAGGACTACAGCGCCGGCACCTGCGCCCTGGGCGTCTGCTATGACCGGGGGTTCGGCGTGGAGGAGGACCACCAGCAGGCCGCAGCCCTGTACCGTCAGGCCGCTCTGGACGGCTACCCCCGGGGCCAGTACCTGATGGGCCAGTGCTATGAATACGGCCACGGGGTGGACAAGGACGAGGAGCAGGCCCAGCGGTTCTACCGTCAGGCCCACGAAAACGACTATCCCCCCGGCACCTGCGCCCTGGGCCTGTGCTATGAGATCGGCATGGGGGTGGAGGAGGACAAGGCCCAGGCGGTGGAGCTCTACCGGCAGGCCGCCGAGCGGGGCCACGTCCCCGCCCAGTGCAACCTGGGCTACTGCTACTACCACGGCATCGGCGTGGAGGTGAACGACGAGCAGGCCGCCTACTGGTTCGCCCAGGCGGCGGAGCAGGCCTTCCCCCGGGCCATGAACCTGCTGGGGGAGTGCTACGACTTCGGCGTAGGGGTGGAGAAGGACGTGGACAAGGCGGTGAAGCTCTACGCCGCCGCCGCGGAGAAGGGCCACGCCCCCGCCGTGTGCGCCCTGGGCCTGTGCTATGAGCTGGGCCGGGGGGTGGAGGAGGACAAGGCCCGGGCCGTGGAGCTCTACCGCCAGGCCGCCGAGCTGGGCAGCGCCCGGGCCCAGTGCAACCTGGGCTACTGCTTCTACCGGGGCATCGGCGCGGAGGAGGACGACAGCCAGGCGGTGGAGTGGTTCGCCAAGGCCGCCCAGCAGGACTATCCCCGGGCCCAGTATCTGCTGGGCCAGTGCCTGGAGTACGGCTATGGCGTGGAGCGGGACATCAACCAGGCCGTTGCGCTCTACCAGAAGGCCTGGGAGGGAGGCCACGTGCCGGCGGCCTGCGCCCTGGGCGTGTGCTATGAGACGGGCTCCGGGGTGGAGGAGGACAAGGCCCGGGCCCTGGAGCTCTACCGCCAGGGGGCCGAGGCCGGGGACGCCCGGGCCCAGTGCTGCCTGGGATTCTGCTTCTACCAGGGCATCGGCGTGGAGGAGGACGACGCTCAGGCGGCGGAGTGGTTCGCCAAGGCCGCCCAGCAGGAGTACCCCCGGGCCCTCCACCTGTTGGGGGAGTGCTATGAGAACGGCTACGGCGTGGACCAGGACGAGGCCAGGGCCTTCCAGCTCTACCAGAGGGCCTGGGAGGGGGGCCATGTGCCGGCCGCCTGCGCCCTGGGCACCTGCTACGAGAGCGGAACCGGCGTGGACCAGGACGAGGCCAGGGCGGTGGAGTTTTACCGCCTGGCCGCCGAGCAGGGCCACATCCGGGCCCAGTGCTGTCTGGGGTTCTGCCACTACCGGGGCATCGGCACGCCGGAGGACAACGATCAGGCGGTGCTCTGGTTCGCCAAGTCTGCGGACGGCGGCTATCCCCGGGCCCAGATGCTGCTGGGGGAGTGCTACGAGAACGGCTACGGCGTGGAGGTGGACCTGTCCCACGCCTTCCAGCTCTACCAGTCCGCCTACGAGAGGGGCTACGCCCCCGCCGCCTGCGCCCTGGGCGTGTGCTACGAGTTCGGAGACGGGGTGGAGATGGACAAGGTCCGGGCGGTGGAGCTCTACCGCCAGGCCGCCCGGCAGGGCATCATCCGGGCCCAGTGCAACCTGGGCTTCTGCTACTACCAGGGCATCGGCGTGGAGGAGAACGACGAGGAGGCGGCGAAGTGGTTCACCGAGGCCGCCCAGCGGGGCAGCGCCCGGGCCCGTCATCTGCTGGGGGAGTGCTATGAGAACGGCTACGGCGTGGAGAAGGACCCCGCCCAGGCGGCGTCCTGGTACCGTCAGGCCCACCAGCAGAGCTACGCCCCCGCCACCTGCGCCCTGGGCCTGTGCTATGAGATGGGCGTGGGCGTGGAGGAGGACAAAGCGGAGGCCGCCCGCCTCTACCGGCAGGCGGCGGAGCAGGGCAACGCCCGGGCTCAGTGCAACCTGGGGTTCTTCTACTACCACGGCATCGGCGTGAAGGAGGACGACAGGGAGGCGGCGGCCTGGTTCGCCAAGGCGGCGGAGCAGAGCTACCACCGGGCGGAGTTTCTGCTGGGGGAGTGCTACGAGAACGGCTACGGCGTGGAGCAGGACCCCAAGCGGGCGGCGGAGCTGTACGCCAGGAGCAGCGAGGGGGGCTACCGGGACGGGATCTGCGCCCTGGGCGCCCTGTATGAGAAGGGCCTGGGGGTGCGCCGGGACCGGGAGCGGGCCCTGGAGCTCTACCGGCAGGCCGCCCAGCAGGGCAGTCAGGAGGCGAAAAAAGCCCTCCAGCGTCTGGAGGGCAAAAAGCCGCGCTGGCCCTGGCGGCGGTGAGGGGCTGGGGCTACATATCCCTGTCCGGGCCGGGGGAGAAGGTCAGGCAGATCTCCAGCTTCCCCTCCCCTATCCGGGCGGAGGCCCGGCCCCCCATCCGCTCCATCAGCTCCCGGACAATCGACAGGCCCAGTCCAGCCCCACCCGCTCCGCGGGCGGGGCTGGACTGATAGAAGCGGTCAAAGAGGCGGGCCGGGTCCGGCGCGGGTCCGGGGCCCAGGGGGTTGGAGAAGCGGATCTCCCCCTCCCCTGCGGAGATGGCGAGCCCGCCGCCGCCGTGGCGGAGGGCGTTGACGATCAGGTTCCGGTACACCCGGCCCAGGGCCGGGGCGCTGGCCCAGACCGACAGGTCCCCGGAGGGGAGCTCCGGCGTGACGCCCGCCGCCTCCAGCTGGGGGCAGAGCTCCGCCAGGGCCTCCCACAGGGGCGGCAGGGCCGCCGTGGGGCCGCACTCCATGGGGGCGGGGTCATTGAGCAGCCGGGTGTAAAGAAACAGCTCCCCCAGCAGCTCCTCCAGCTGCTCCAGCCGCCGCCTCACGATGGGCAGATACGCCTCCCGCCCCTCCGGAGCATCCTCCATCAGCTGCAAATAGCCCAGGGCTCCGGTCAGAGGGGTGCGGATGTCGTGGGAGATGGCGGCCATGGCGTACTTCAGCTCCCGCTCCTCCCGTATCGTCTCCATGCGCAGCTGCCGCCCCGCCTCCAGCCGGGCATTGATTGCCCGGCACAGCCGCCGGGGCGCCGCGCCGGACATCCTCACCGTCAGGCGCAGATTGCTCGCCGCCGGGGTCTCCTCCAGAATCCGGGCCATCTCCAGCATCTGACCGCGGTAGGCCAGCAGGCGCAGCAGGGCGGCGGCCAGGGCGGCCAGAATCAGAATCAGGGCAGGCAGCATAAAAATCCCTCCTTAGAGCCTGCTTCATATCTCAACGTGTGCGGATTGGTGCGCGGATTTTTTGCCTTGCGGAGATATGAAACAGGCTCTTAAATCTCCCGCTTCTCCATGGCCAGCAGGCTTCCCGCTCCGTAGATCACTGCCCAGGCGGCGGAGCAGGCCAGGATAACGCCGGGCTGTGCGATACCGCTCTGGGGCACGTAGACGCCCTTTACTACCGTGGAGAGAAAATACTGCTCCAGAGGAGGCCAGCCCATCAGCTTCCCCAGCGTTCCCACCATAACGGCGGTCAGCCCGCCTCCGGCCACCAGGGACAAAATGATGCCCAGCGCGGCGCTTCTGGTCAGCAGAACCAGCGCCAGGGCCATCAGGGAAAAGGCCCAGTGGGGCAGCCACATCCAGAATAGATACCGCAGAATTTCAAGAGCGGTATTGGGCACAGGGCGCATCCCGTACAGATAGGGGGCCAGCAGAATCAGCAGCGCGCCCAGGAGGGTGATGACGGCGCTGTAAACCCCGGCAGTCAGCGCCTTGGAGAGGACATAATGTACCCGGCGGGGCTGGGCACAGCAGATATTTTTCACAAAGCCGCTGGTAAAGTCCCCGCTGACAAAGAGCGTGACCCCTATGCCGGCGATAACCAGCAGAAAGCCGCCGCCCAGCACTTCATAGGCCAGATCAAGCTGGGTCATATTGCGGATTTCCTCCGACATCCGGCGGTCAATCTCGTCGATCTCCCCGCCGTGGACGCCCACGTAGTCCAGCGTCTCCGGGTCAGAAACCACAGCTGTCAGCAGCACTACCATCAAAATCAGCCCCGCGGTCACGCCCAGGATGATATAAAAGCTCCGGGTTTTGAACAGCCGCCGGAGATCCATTCTCAGCAGATTAAACATGCTTCTCCCCTCCCATACGCTCCAGAAAATAGCCCTCCAGGTCCTGCCGGTGCTGGCTCAGCTCCTCCACCGCGATGCCCGCCTGGGTCAGGACCCGGCCCACGCTTTTGGCGTCCACCGGATCGTAGATCCGGATCTCCCTCTCCGGCCGCATCTCCCACCGGGTCAAATGGAGCGTCTGCTCCAGCAGGGCCGCCGCCTTCTCCGGCTGGTCCGTGCGCAGGCACAGGTAGTCGGCGCACCTCTGGGCCAGCTCCCCGGCGGTGATCTGCTCCACCAGCCTGCCCTCCTGGATGATGCCGTACCGGGTGGCCAGCTTGCTCAGCTCCCCCAGGATGTGGGAGCTGAGGAGGATGGTTATCCCCCGCTCCCGGTTCAGCCGCAGCAGCAGCTCCCGCATCTCCCGGATGCCCTCCGGGTCCAGGCCGTTGATGGGTTCGTCCAGCAGCAGCAGGTCCGGCCCGCCCAGCAGCGGCAGGGCCACGCCCAGCCGCTGCTTCATGCCCATGGAGTAGCGCTGCACCGGCTTTTTCTCCGCCGCGGACAGACCCACCGTTTGCAGCGCCTCGTCCACCTGCTGCCGGGGGCTGTCCAGCCCCAGCAGCGCGGCGTACAGCAGGAGATTCTCCCGCCCGCTCAGATCCGGGTACAGCCCCGGCTGCTCGATGAGGGCCCCCACCCGCCGTCGGGCCGCCGCGTCCCGGATGGGCCGGTCAAAGAGCAGGGCCTCCCCCCGGGTGGGGCGGGCCAGACCGCACAGGAGCTTCAAGGTGGTGGATTTGCCCGCGCCGTTGCGGCCGATGAAGCCGTAGATGTCCCCCTGCTCCACCCGCAGGTCCAGCCGGTCCACGGCCCACCTGTCCTTATAGCGCTTGGACAGGCCCATTGTCTGTATCACTGACATAAAACGCCTCCTTTTTTGTTTGCAGCGCCAGTATAACAGGTAATTGTCCAAGCATCGCAAAGGAAAGGTAAAGAAAGTATAAAGTTCAGAGCCTGTATTCGCAGCCGGGGGACGCGGATTCGGCGGAGGATTCCCGGACGCATCCGGCGGCGTTCTCAGCTGTCAGCCAGCCGGAAGCCGATGCCCCACACGGTCTGGATATATCCGTCCGTGCCGCTGGGCCGCAGCTTGGCCCGGATATTGCTGATGTGGACGGAAATGGTCTTGTCCTCCACGGCGCACTCCTCCTGCCAGACCGCCTCGTAGATCTGCTGCTTGGTAAAGACCCGCTTGGGGCGGCCCGCCAGCAGGGCCACGATCTTGTACTCGTGGGCCGTGAGGCTCACCGGCTGTCCGGCGGCCGTGAGGGTCATCTCCTCCTGGTCAAGCTCCCAGGCCCGGAAGCGCAGCCTCTCCCTGACAGGGGCGGCGCTGGCGTGGCGCAGCTGCACCTGGACCCTGGCCCACAGCTCCTCCAGCGCGTAGGGCTTGGTGAGGTAGTCGTCCGCGCCGGAGGTGAGCAGCGCCACCTTGCCGGACAGCTCTGTCCTGGCGGACACAACGATGATCGGGGTTCGGCCTGACACCTCCTCCACCAGCTCGTCCCCGGAGAGGCCCGGGAGCATCAGATCCACCAGCAGCAGGTCATAGCCGCCCTCCCGCCAGAGACGCAGCCCCTCGGTGCCGGAGAAGGCCTGGTCACAGGCGCAGCCCCGGCGGCGGAGGTATTCGGCGGCGGCGTTGTTGATGTCGGTATCGTCCTCTATGATGAGAATACGGGCCATATGACGGCCTCCTTACAGTTCTGTATACGGGTGTAAAAGGCCCGGACCGCTCCTGGTCCGGGCCTTGGGCTGGTCTATTTGTCCTTCTCCATCAGGGTCTGGACACTGGCGGCCAGACCGGCCAGGGATTGGATCTCACTGGGAATGATGATCTTGGTGGCCTTGCCGTCGGCGGCGGCCTGGAAGGCCTCCAGGGCCTTGAGCTTCACCACCTGATCGTTGGGGGCGGCCTCGTTGAGGAGCTTGAGGGCGTCGGCGGTGGCCTGCTGCACCCGGAGGATAGCCTCCGCCTGGGCCTCCGCCTCCATGATCCGGGCCTGCTTGGCCGCGTCGGCCCGCAGAATGACGGACTGCTTCTCGCCCTCGGCCACCAGGATCTGGCTCTGCTTCTGGCCCTCGGCCTGGAGGATGGACTCCCGGCGCTCCCGCTCCGCCTTCATCTGCTTCTCCATGGCGTCCTGGATCTCCCGGGGCGGGATGATGTTCTTCAGCTCCACCCGGTTGACCTTGATGCCCCAGGGGTCCGTGGCCTCGTCCAGGATGGCGCGCATCTTGGTGTTGATGTGGTCCCGGCTGGTGAGGGACTGGTCCAGCTCCAGATCGCCGATGATGTTGCGCAGGGTGGTGGCGGTCAGGTTCTCAATGGCGCTCATGGGGTGCTCCACGCCGTAGGTGTACAGCTTGGGGTCGGTGATCTGGAAGTACAGCACGGTGTCGATCTGCATGGTGACGTTGTCCTTGGTGATGACGGGCTGGGGGTCGAAGTCCACCACCTGCTCCTTGAGGGACACGGTCTTGGCCACCCGCTCAATGAAGGGGACCTTCAAGTGCAGGCCCACCTCCCACACGGTGCGGAACGCGCCCAGCCGCTCGATGACCACGGCCTTGGACTGCTGGACCACCTTGACGTTGGCGGCCAGGATGCCCAGCAGAATAACGATAACCAGCAGGGTGATGATGGGCCCAACCAGGTTTCCCAGCCCGGCGGCTCCGGCCAATGCGAATGTTTTCATTTGACTACCTCCTTAAAATAGCTCTCTTTGTTGATTTGCCTATCACGTCACTTTTTTGTGTCGTTGAAGTAGATGATGAAGCTGCCCATGACGGCGATGGCGGCGATGGGCCCCAGCTCCCGGAATTTGATGGCGTCCCCGAGCAAAGTGCCCAGGAACCCTGCGGCCAGCGTGGAAAACGCGGCCCCAAATACGTTATCCACCGGCGCTCCCCCTCACCAGGTTTTGGACTCCCCGGCGGACACGGGGGCGGCGATGGGCTCCACGAACACCTTGACCCCCTCGATGCGCAGCACCTTCACCATGGTTCCGGCGGAGATGGGCCCGCCGTCCTGGCTCCGGGCGGACCAGGTCATGCCCCGGATGACGACCGCGCCCCTGCCGTGTATGTTGTCGATGTCCTCCGTCACCTGGGCCTGGGCCCCGATGACCCGGTCGGCGTTGGTGGGCTCCACCCGGCTGTTCAGGAGCCGTTTGGCCAGGGGGCGCACCGCCGCCAGGCACAGCAGGCTCACCGCCAGAAACAGGGTGATCTGAACCCACAGCGGCCCGCCCAGCAGGGCGGCAATGAGGGCCGTCAGCGCCCCGGCGGCAAACCAGATGGAGGTGAGCCCCACGGTGGCCGCCTCGCTGGCGGCAAAGACGATCAGCAGGATGAGCCATATGATCTGCATCATGGATTCTGTGTCAAACGGCATATGCTGCACTCCTTTCTTGCTGCTAGGCGCTGTTTGAACATTGGAAATATGCCCAGCGGCGAGAGATTTTTTCGCCAATGTATGGCGGAAAAAGAGCCGCCCTATGGGTATGTTAACAATTTTCAAACGAGCCCTTAGCTTACAATAAATTGTACCACAAACTGACCTTCGGGGAAAGAAGTTTTTCGCGCCTGGGACCATATTATTGTTGCCAGCGCTTCCATTTTACATTATACTGTGTTTTGTAACACCCTTCCCCTCTGTATGACATGATACTACACCTTCCACTAAATGTAAAGTCAAGGGTTTTTTAAAAAAATTTTTTCCACGGCTTTTCCCAGTGGCCCCACCCGCCGGAGGGGAACACTTGGGAGGGGGCGGAGGGTTTTCAAAAACTGATTTGGAGCGTTTTATGGATCAAACATTACAGTTCGTCATACCCGCCCTTATGGGGGTGGAGAGCACCGTGGCCTATGAGCTGAAAAAGCTGGGGCTGCAAGAGGTCCGGGCGGAGAACGGCCGGGTGCTGTGCCAGGGCTCCCCGGGCGACATTCCCCGGCTGAACCTGAACCTGCGCTGCGGGGCCCGGGTGCTGCTCAGCCTGGGCTCCTACCGGGCCCGCTCCTTCGAGGAGCTGTTTGAGGGGGCGGCCGCCCTGCCCTGGGAGGACTTCATCCCCCGGGAGGGCCGCTTCCCGGTGAAGGGCTATTCGGTGAGCTCCCAGCTCCACTCGGTGCCCGCCTGCCAGTCCATTTTGAAAAAGGCGCTGTGCAAAAGGCTGGGGCGGGCCTATGGTCTGGAAACCCTGCCTGAGACGGGAACCTTATACCAGGTGCAGTTCTCCATTTTAAAGGATACAGCAGCTTT
>Ga0137306_101500_pt1 | contig 23365 bp, 20 predicted proteins | sample Inofroosms_March_FD_97187 | JGI IMG/M metagenome (GOLD analysis project Ga0137306, IMG submission 97187) | Mouse cecal microbial communities from Vienna, Austria - N-Acetylneuraminic and N-Acetylglucosamine D2O microcosms_March | ecosystem: Host-associated > Mammals > Digestive system > Large...
TCCTTCCTTCGACAATGGGTCCGCCTGTTTCTTCATTTCCCTGCTGACAACTGCCTTTTGTCTGCTGCTGACAGGCCATGAAGAAGAGTCCCTCCAGTCTGCATATCTTTCCAATACAGAATCCGGATTCAAAAACGCTCCCGGAATATCACGGTAAAAGAACTCCCCATCTGCAGAGGTGGAAGGCCAATACATGAGGCGGCCTGGTTCGTATGTTGTATCATCAAACAACTCCATACCGATATCCTCTGCCACTTTTCTTGCCACTGCTGCATATTCATCCGGCGATACGGTCCTTGATAACGGAATAATCAGACGAAGCCTTGGTTTCTCCGGTGTGTGTTTATGGGTAGAATAGATCAGGCATCTAAAATCAAAAAACATCTCTATCTGCTCTGCAATATCCTCTGTGGCATAGTCCATATCCAGTGTCAGACCTGAACGAAACAGTACATTCGCCTTTTTTCTCCTGCCGCCCTTCAGCTTTCCAAGCACAAAACCACCCACATCCTTGATGGAATCCTGCTTTGCCTTGCTCATCTTCCGATACTGTTCCATCGTTTCACTGGTACGGACAGTATGAGAGAGACGCTCCAAAAAAACACTTAACTCCATCTCCTGTCCATTCCACTTCTTTTCCATTCGGGAATTTCCTGTTGAAATATACAGTTTCATCCTGCAATTCCTCCTAATCCTTTTTATAAAATTGGCACTCGTAGCCATCGGCACGAAGCGGAAGCCCGTGTACCCAGGAAGGCGGCTCTGCCATAATCCGGCACACCTCTTCTACAGACGATTTTCCTTCTGGCACTTCCAGAACTGCTTCATCATGTACATGAAATACAATGGAGAACCCAGCTTTCTTCAATCTCATCATGGCTTCTGCCAGAATATCTCTGCTGGTACCCTGCACGATATTCTCCACCAGCTTTGGCCCGTAAGTATCCATCCTTTCCCATTTCTTGTTTTCTCCCACACCTTCATAAGTCAGTCCATCCCTGCCATATTTGTTGACACCCATTCTCGGTTTCACATAGGCAAGTTTCCTTCCGGACGGGAGCATGGCAAACAAAATACCGAAAGCATACTGAAAACGAATCAGTCCGACCTGTGTTTCTTTCCTTTCACGGACTGCCCTCACGGCTGCTTCATCTACATCCCACCAAAACTGTGTGATATGCGGATTTGCATTTCTCCATGTAGATACCAGTCCCGGCAGTTCCTCTTCACTAAGTCCCATTGCCAAGGCTCCCATTGAAGTCAATGCCCCTACTGCTCCTCCGTATCCGAGAGCCAGTTCCGCAATCTTTCCCTTTTGTCGCAGTGGAGATCCTTTTGTAATTTCCTCTATTGGAACACCAAACATGGCAGATGCCGAAGCCTCATATATTTTTCCGTGTGTAGCAAATACATCCAGTCTCCACTGTTCCCCGGATAACCATGCCAGCACCCTCGCTTCAATAGCAGAAAAGTCAGCAACAATAAACCTGCATCCCTCTTTTGGAATAAATGCAGTACGGATTAATTCAGATAGTACATTTGGTGTGGATTCGTAGAATAATTCCAATTCCTCGAACTGCCCTCTTCTGACAAGACTACGTGCTAGTTCCAAGTCACTGATATGATTCTGAGGAAGGTTCTGTACCTGCACCAGTCTTCCTGCCCACCGGCCGGTACGATTTGCTCCATAGAACTGCAGCAATCCATGTACCCTTCCGTCCGAACACACTGACCGCTCTATCGCTTCATATTTCTTTACCGATGTTTTCGCCATGAGAAGCCGGAGTTTTAAAGCCTCCAGCACTTCCCCATCCGCATCCTCAATCAGCTCCGCAACTGCTCCTTTGGATAGGCTGTCGATTTCCACTCCACGTTCTGAAAGCCATCCTTTCAACTGCGATACGGAATTTGGATTTTCAAGCCCCGTTACCTCATAGGCACAGTTCGTCACAATGTCTTTATGTAACAGGTCACAGGTAATCGACTGTTCTACCAATTCCCTGTCAACTAAAACTCCCCTGTCGTTAATTTCCTGATCCAAACGGTAAAATGCCATTTCGGATTCCGGTATCGGAAACTTATGCAGTTTCTGCCGGATACCTTTTTCCACATCCACGTCACGGATGCAGTACGTCTTGAACTGTTCCCATTTTTCCGGTGCATGGCATGGAAGGTTCCTGCTCCTGCCACCATTTGTTTTTGTCGGTTTGCAAGGCACACAAAAATAGCGGATTAAATCCTTGCCTTCCTTCAGCTTTTGCTCAGAAAGCCCCAGAACCGCCCCAACACCCTCCAACGAAAGCGGAAGGGCGAGCATGGCCGACTGCACCGCAGTACAAACCCACGATTCGGGAGATAAACGGACTCCCATATATTTTGAAAGACATGTACGCTCAAAATTAGCATTGAACGCTGTCTTAATGATTCCCACATCAGACAGGGCATTTTTTATTTCTTCCGTCAGCTGTTCGCCCTGTGCCAAATCAATAATCTTTGTTTCTTCATCATCAAAGCTGTATGCAAATAGCAGGATTTCAAATGCAGGGCTGTCCGCATAGGCATATACCCCGCATTTGATTAAGTCCACATCGGAAAAGGTCTCTATGTCAATTGCCAATGTTTTATATCCTACTTCGCCCATGCGTAGCTCCTTCCCGATTTAATCTTGCTGACGGTCTTTCTGGAAATCCCCATGCTGTCAGCAATATCATATACATGTTCCTTTTTTCCAAGCCTCTCCTTAACTTCCCTTACCTGACTCTGGTTCAAAGGAAGAATCTCCTCCGGCAGTCTTCTCCCCTGAATATACCGGGACAGCCTTTTGTATCTCCCCATATTGCTGATCTGATATTTCCCTTCCAGTCCGGGAATATCTGTCCATGTCTCTTTCATCAAAACAACTCCTCTATGTACGGGCGGCATACACCGCCCTTATCATTAGCCGAGGAAATCTTCATCCTCTACTGCTTCAAAATCATCCTCTGCATTGGTACGGCTGCTGAGTGCCTCTCCGTCTTTCAACTTCTGGATGTTTCCAAGTCCTGCTGCCACACCACGGTTGCCATTGCTGTTGTAGCCATAGAAGTTTACACTGATTCTTCCGTAACAGCCGGAATACACTTCTGTCTGATCCAGGATTGGCTGTACCTGCTTATCAACCACCTGTGGTGCCTGTCTGCTGTTGGCATTAAAGAAATAACAGCCTTTGTATGCCTCATCCTCCGGTCGGTCAATGTCACCATCACGCAAAGGAAGCTTCAGATTCGGTGGAATCTTGCCACCCCACTTTGACAAAGACTCCTGCTTTGCAGCTTCCACCGCTGCCTGAATCTTCTTAATGGTTTCCTTATCAGACTTCGGAATAATGGCAGACACGCTGTACTTCGGCTCGCCGCCATTGATTGCTTCCGGCTCCCAACAATGCAGATAAGAAAATCTGCACGGTACTATTACTTTGGTCGGTGTTTCATTCTTGCTCATTTATTCATCCTCCTTAAAATCCGCCTCAGCGGTTTCTGTTTGAATTGGTGGTCTCTTATCGGATTCCGGTACCAAGGTGATTTTACCCTGCGGCTTATACACTGGACTGCCCAGTATCTTCTGAAAATCTTTTTTGCCCATCAGCCTCTCCATTTCCGTAATACCAATCAGAGACTTCTTGTAAATATCCTCATATCCGGCTGCTTTTGCAGCATCAGCAACTTCCTCTTCGTTGACATATTTGCGGTTACTTCTGCCTTCTACCAGTTTGAATCCGTTCCATACCCTTCCGTGTGTAATCGCTTCATCCTGTGCATAGGCATAAACATCTGCAGACCACTTGGCAAGTTCATCCGCCACCTTCAAAACCTCTGCGATTTCTTCCTCTGACAAAAGTTCCGGTGGTTTGAACTCCATTTGTGCCAATCGCAAATATTCTTCTGCTCTGGCACGGCAGGTATTTTTCGCTTTACAGAAACGACACCAATCTCCAACTGCAAACTCTCCTTCGCCTTTGGCTGCCATCTCTGCCTTCGGCATCAACTCCTGCTCTGCCCATTCCATGAGGTCATGAACCGTAATTTCAAAGGTGCTGACATTTTCCAGTCTCGGCTGGTGGATGGTCATATTGACCTTTTCAATGTCATAAAGGGAATCGAACAATTCCAATGCTCCCAAAGAATATAAAAGCATCTGTGGATTCCATTCTGCAGATACAGCAATACCCTTTCCGTACTTCAAATCCACAATGTATAAAGTATCATCAGCTACGATGACCAAATCTCCGGTACCGAATCCTTCCGGCACCCATCTGGAAAAGTCCAGTCTCTGTTCAATCATCACTACCGGATCACTGCATGACTGTTTCGCCTTTTCAATCTGCTCCATCGCAAAGGACACATAATCATCTGTGCATTCTTCCATCTCATCACAGTCATAATCAGATACCGGACGTTTGGAACGCTTCTTAAGAAACCGTTTCAACTTATGCTCTGCAAGAGCATGGGCAGCAGTTCCCTCCGCTGCGTAGATACTTTCCTCGTCCGCAAACTGCTTCTCCAACAATGCAGATGGGGTACAGTTCATCCATCGTTTGGAGGCAGATGCGGATAATATCGCATGCTGTCCCATTAAAGAGCCTTTGCATCACGAAGCAAATCTGCATATTTCTCCGACTGTACCCCGGATAACTTATCTGCCCCATACTTTTGAATCAGTGCTTTGACCTGCTGCGTTTTTCCATCCTGCGATTTGGATGCCATGACCGCACGGACCTGTTCAATGGTAACGGCATCCTCTTGTTTCTCCTGACTCTTCTCATTTCCGCTTTCTTCATCCTTCTGCCCTCGTCCCTCTTCTTGATTTTTACTACAATTACATGAATATGCCTTTCCTACGAGGGCACGGACTCCTTCCGAAACCGCCAAAAGACCATCTGCAATTTTCAACAATTCCTCGCTCATAAACTGCTCCTTTCCACAAATTCTCCGTTTTGCTTTGTGAAATACCGGATGGGAATTCCTGCATGGTCAGCTTCCGCAATCTCCATACACATGCCTTCACTCATTATTTCTCCAAATACCCATACTTCCCGGCACTCTTTCAACAATGAAAGTCCAAACTGAATCCCTGCCATCTGTTCCTGAACATCACTTTCCTTTAGGAACTGTGGAAAATACAAATGAAGCACTACCGGAAGACAGCCTTTTTCATAAGCAAATCTGGCATATTTTCTGGCAAGCTCCACATTCTTTTCTTCCGCTCCCCGGAACGGACTGCGGATAAACACCCTTTCCAAATCCTTTCACCTCCATCTTTCAGACAGGACTTATTTCTCTGCCCTTTTTGTCAAAGCAAATTCGGAAAGGATGCTGTTCATCGTAGCGAGGTCTTCGCCTGTTAAATTTTCTGAAAGCCGCTTCAACAGTTCCTGCTGATCTGGTTTTAAATACTTACGTCCAAGATAATAGCCATCTGCAACCTTGACGCCTCCACCATATCTGCCACGCACGGTTTCAATCGGGTGGGCAAGTGTCAATTCTTCAATATCACTCCGAATTGTACGAGTTGTAACATTGAATTCCTGTGCCAGATTTTCCATCGTTTCCTGACGGCGCACACACAGAATTTCCAATATCTTCTGCCTGCGTTCATTCGCTTTCAACACTTGCCCACCTCCTTTCCTCTGCTTTGTGGCATCATCATAAGAGTTAAATAGGAAGGTTCATTTCCTATTTAAAAAACTTTTTGAGATTTTTTTCAGCAGCAGAGAGGAAGCCTGTCCATCATCCTTTAAGCGAAAAACACCCGACAAGGCGCAATTCAGCTATTGCATCTTGTCGGGTGTTCCATTCAATCCATGTTTCTATGTACTGTTTTCCTATTTTACGAGTTCCGTAAGCCACGGATCCATTGGCCTTGCAACTACTCTCGCATTCAAATATGCCATCTCCAACGTCAGACAGGTATTACCCAAATAGTACCCATCCATAACCGTCAGTGTCATGGCAAGGTCAGGTTTCTGCATATTCGTCAGATAAACCGGAAGAAGATACTGCACTCTCCCCTGATATCCCTGTGGGACCACAAGCCCCGGTTCAATTACCGACTTCCTTCTCCCAAGTTCTACTGCTGTTTCAAACAATAGCGGCAGATTCTTGGCTTTCCGAATTTTAGCTGGAATACGTTCCAGGTTCTCTTCATCCCCCAATATGTGATTTACGTTTACTCTTATAGGCCACTCTGGATTAAAGTTAATGCCACTCTGCGCCATATGATAGACGGGCTTTTGTGGTAATGGCTCGATGTATCTTAACTTCGGAGACATCTCATCACAAAAACCTCTAAAATACCAATCTCTTAAAGAATCCGAAAAATTGTTTCTTTCAAAATAACCATAAATCCCCTTGTACTGAGGTGTGTATAATCCAGTATGGAAGCAGACACATTCGTTTTCCAAATGAAAAATACTGTCTGCCTTTCTTGGATCACTTTCTGAATTAAAGTCAATAACCTGCTTGCGAAAAATTGTATGTATGTAACGTTCTAAAATGGGTGTCTCTGTATTTTTGGTTTCCCGGCTCGGCTTTCGGAATCTCCATGATTCCGGCAAAGCCAATCTCTCCAATTCTGCTAAATGTCCGTACCAATCCGGTACATATGCAAATTCAAATAAATCTGGTGCTATCATCTGTTTCCTCTTTTCCTGTGTTTTTCTGTACTCATATCTGCTTTCCGTCTTTGCTTCCATCTCTTTCATCATGAGCCTCCTTTTTGTTTTCTCTTGAAATATAAAATAGGTGTATCGCAATTCTATCGTTCTGTGAATTGCGATACACCTATTAATGCGTTTTTATCCATGTGCAAATTTCAGTAACTTCAACAAGCATCGTATTCTGTGCTGTTTCCTTGCTTCCATGTGATTTCTCCTTTTATGGTGTAGTTCGTTTTATCTTATACCTGTACTCTATTGTAATTCATAATATTTACCCTGTAGTGTAAACTAGCACTGAGGTGAATTGTAATGCATGACTATGTAAAAAATCTTGCGAAGGTAGTTCGGGCTGCCAGAGAAGAAGCCCATCTATCTCAAGCAGCATTAGCTGAACAAATAGGTTGTGATGAGCGTACAATACTAAATATTGAAAACGACCGTGGTAATCCCAAGTTCGAAGTATTGTGCCAGATCATCGCTTATTTACACATTCCTGCAGACCGTATTTTCCACCCTGACACTGCTACGGACGGGTTGAAAAAACAAAAACTGTTATTGATGCTACAGGAATGTGATGAGCAAGAGGCAGCCGAGATTCTTCCAGCAATTGAATACCTCTTAGCACTTATACATAAAAGAGGTAATTCAAACGAGTAAAGGAACCAGCTAATCCGTTGTGATTCTGGTTCTTTTCTTTTTGTTGCCATCTCCAAATCTTACTCTTGTAATATTTCAATTATTACACAAGTAAGATTTCAAGTCAATATGTTTTTTCTGAAATTGACAACCACATAAATAACGTCTATAATATATTTATTACAGCCGTAAGATTTAAGGAGGGATTTGAAATGAGCGATTTACCACAGATTTCTGAAGCTGAATTTGAAGTTATGAAAATCGTATGGAAACATGCGCCGATCAGTACCAATGAAATAACAGATAAATTATTACAGACCACAAGCTGGAGTCCTAAGACGATACAGACTTTAATCAAACGTCTCGTAATAAAAGGCGTTCTGACTTATGAAAAACAGAGCCGAGTGTTTGTTTATACCCCAGTCGTGAAAGAAAGCGAATACATCGGCCAGGAAAGCAACTCTTTTCTGGAACGATACTATGACGGGGATATCACTGCCATGCTGTCTGCCTATATAGAAAATGACAGACTGTCTGAAACAGAAATAGAACACTTACGTTCCCTTCTTTCCAAGAGGTCAAAAAAAGGAGGAAATTAACGTGGCTAATTTTATGATACGCTTTTTAATATGCAATGTATTTATCAGCGGTATCATCGGAATTCTTTTGATAGCCAAGCGGATATTCAAAAACAACCTGTCCAGCCGGATGCAGTATAATCTGTGGTTCCTGCTTCTTGGGTTGCTGACAGTTCCCTTTATACCGTTCCGTCTCATCGGATTTCCACAAATCTTCTCGTGGCTTGGTAACTTAAGAAGCTCTCCTGCTTCTGGTACCGCAACCGCTATAGGAGAAGCTATGGGAATTAATCCAGCAGGAAATACAGACTGGATGAATGACTTCGCACTTTCTGTAAAAAGCGAGACACCATCCATTGCCGGATACATATTGTTAGGGATATGGATTGTAGGCATTTTTGCAATGATTATATTGGTAGTCAAATCCTCGCTCCGCCTACGCACTTTGGAGAAATCTGCACTTCCCCTCCAGAACCCGGAGGTACGCAGACTATATCATCGATGTTTGGAGGAAATGGAAATTCACAGAAATATCCCTGTTTACAGCACCGCATTTTTGAAATCCCCGATTATTGTGGGACTTTTGAAACCGTGTATTTATCTGCCGATTCATCTGATCTCTGATTACAACGAATCCGATATGCGGTACATGCTGTTACACGAACTGCAGCACTATAAGCACAAAGATGCTATTGCCAGTTATCTGATGAACCTTGCCGGAGTGGTATATTGGTTCAATCCTCTTGTCTGGTATGCATTGAAAGAAATGCGTAATGACAGAGAGGTTGCCTGTGACACTTCCGTTTTGAAAATGCTTGAAGAGGATGCTTACGAAGATTATGGCAATACACTGATTAACTTTGCAGAGAAGGTTTCACTTACTCCTTTTCCGTTTGCTGCCGGCCTTGGTGGAAACATGGAGCAGATGAAACGGAGAATTATCAACATTGCCTCTTATGAGAAGCCGACATTTATGAAAAGAATAAAAGGTATGACTGCATTCATGTTGACTGCTGTCCTTCTACTTGGATTCGCACCTTTTATTTCTACATACGCAGCAGATGGAAGCCACTACCAATGGGATTCCTCTTCTGAGAATGTTACCTATGTAGACCTCTCCACATACTTCGGAGAATACGAAGGTAGCTTTGTTTTATATGATTTAGAAAATGATGCATGGAGCATACACGACATGGAGCATTCCACCTTACGAGTTGCTCCAAACTCCACCTACAAGATATATGATGCCCTGTTCGGATTGGGAGAAGATATCATTACACCGGAAAATTCGTTCATTGCATGGAATGGCGAAACTTATCCATTTGAAGCATGGAATGCGGATCAGACCTTACAGTCTGCAATGAATTCCTCTGTGAATTGGTATTTTGAATCTGTGGACGAACAGCTTGGAGCCGCTGACATTTCCAACTATATTCAGGAAATTGGATATGGAAACGAAAATATAAGTGGTGATTTCTCCACTTATTGGATGGAATCTTCCTTGAAGATTTCCCCAATAGAGCAGGTCGAACTTCTAACCAAGCTACAAAATAACAGCTTCGGCTTCGCCCCTGAAAATATCAATGCAGTAAAAGATGCCATCTGCCTTTCCTCTTCCGATGCCGGAACATTCTACGGAAAGACCGGAACCGGTCGTGTGGACGGCCAGGATGTGAACGGATGGTTTATCGGTTATATCGAAACTGCAGATAATACATACTTTTTTGCTACCAACATTGGTGCAGACAGCGATGCTACCGGAGGCAACGCAACTGAAATAACCATGTCTATCTTGTCAGACATGAATATCTGGAAATAACAAAATCGGGTAAATGCCAACTACGAAATTGGCTTCTACCCGATTTCATTTTATTTTTCACCTGTTACTTCATAATACTTTTCATTTCCGGTTGCTGACCATGATGTTTTACCACTACTAACCACATCTTTTGTAGACACATTATAAGCAAAAATATCAAGAATTTCTGCCTCTGAAATATGCCATGAACCATCTGCGTTTTTCTTACTTCTGTACAAAACAAATAATTCACATTTTTCATTTTTCGAAAATCTGTCATATGCAAGAAATTCTATTATTTCCTCATTCTCATTTAAGATAGCTCTGGAATTTCCACTCGCACTATATGATATCATAAAATCACATCCTTCGTCTGCGAAGTATTGTTGGTATATAGTACGATATCCATCATATATTTCATCTTTTTCAATCAATGTCACATAATCACATATCGCAGAAATAGAAATATCATCCTCTTTCATATTTTTCATTAATTCATCTATTAAATCGTGCTGAATGATAAAACCCTTATTCTGTGAACTAAATATTCTAATGGTCTTCCGTGGTATCATTCCCTGTGGTCCTGCTCCTGTAACATAATTTACAATGACAATCACATCCTTTGCACCATCGCCATCTATATCTTGAAATCCAACTGCCTCTACGCTGTCAAACATACCTACACTATCATTCTCAGTACTATTGTTTTCAAAATAAGCTGGGAAATGGTACACAATTTGATTGTCCTTTGCCAGCACAAATGAGACATCTTCCCAAAGCGTATCATAAGTCGGCAGATACGACACAAATCGTACCTCGCCCCAATCATTCAAATCTACCTCAAAGGATTGTTCGGTTATAACCCGGCTTTCATCTAATTTCTCTCCTGATGGATAATCCACTTCAATATCTGCAATATTTGTCAATTGCTGTAATTCTTTCGTACCATCAAAATATAAAATGACTTGTTCATCAAATTGTTCTTCGCCTGATAGGATCACTTCTACATAGTCCTCATACCATGTAACTTTCCAACAATTACTTGTGATGCTTCCACCGTCATTGTGCAATTCAAAATCTGTTTGAGATATCTTATCTTTGCCTTCCATAAGGACTAATCGTCCACTTGCTGAACCAAAAGGCCAGTCTGGTTCTCCGACTGCCTGAAGTGTCAATTCATATTTTCCATCCGGAGAAACAGATGTATCGCAAGTTGTCTTCTTGTAATTTACCGTATACGAAATGCAAAACCCAAATACTACAATCACTGCAAGAAGCGAACCCATAATACATAGCATAATGTTCAAAAATTTCTTCATTGTTATAGCACTCCTTTTAATGTCCACGTATATCCAGCTCTTCCAATAGAGATTTTCCACTTCCCCAAGAATATACAATGTAATAACCGCTGCCCTTTATTTCTTCCGAAAATTGTAGTGTCTCGTGATCAATCACCTCAATGGACTGCCCTTCCTGAGTTTCCACCAAACATTCCCATTCATTACTTCTGTAACCTGAATAGTAAGCATCCAGTTCTTCCAAAGACAAATCACTTCGAATTAAAATTGCTCCGAAATACTGCATTCCATTTCCGTTACCCGTCAGCTTCCCAGCCTGTGACAACGACTCTATCAATTCTGTTTCCTCTGGCAACGGAATTTCACATAATGTCTTTTCCACCTTATAGGCTGTATGGTTATTTATAAGTGGAATTGAAATCACACTGCCTATCAATACAACTGCTGCCAATATTCCAACTAATTTTAATTTTTTCATATGTCCTCCTTTCTTTTCTTACATCTGTAAGATTACCATAGAACACTACTATTATCAAATCAATCTTTAATACGGTATTGGTAGTCTGGTATATGCATAATTCCGTCATTTAGGATTTCATTTCCCAAATACTGAAAACTTCCATCCTCTGCAAACCTTACCGTAAGTTCATGGGTTATGACCGCATCATCGCAAATGACCATATCACAAACCGCCTCAACTGTTAATGTGACTGTTCCATCTTCATTTTCTTTGATATCGACAACCTCTGGCAGAGAAGTTCCAAAGAAAGTAGGTGCGTAATTAAAACATCCAAGACGCACCCAATAATATATCTGCTTTTCCTCATCAAATACTGCGTACTCTCGTATCTGCTCCGCTGTTATGGGAAGATACTCCATAATCAGATTTTCGAATTCTTCTTTCGGAATGCCATTTGGATAATCTTCGGAATTGAACTTTTCTCCATATTTCATTCCATACAGATATTCAAACATTCCGTTATAATCCAACTCACTCATATTTTCTGCATTCCAGTTGGAACACAAAAGGTTCTGTCCCTGATATCCAAGCCCCCGGACACAACGTTCAGACATTTCACGCTGTTCCTCTGTCATAGGTTTTATTCTGATCAGGCAGCTTCCATCCATAATTTCACTAACCTCTGGCGGCTCTGGCACACACAGCTCATAGCAGAACCATCCTTTTTCCGTGTATTTCCATTCTTTGAGTCTCGTATAAGAAATGTACGAAATTCCCAGCTTGTTGTCAGCATTCCTGATTCCTCTTGTACTCACAACATACATATCCGTTCCATCAAAAATGAATTTCATTCTGCCCAGTCCACCATCATTATGGATTTCATAAATCACCACAGAGCCTCTTTTCCCTTCCATACATTCTTTCAGAAAACTGTCAACACTTTCATAATTCTCGATGTTAGAATACGTTACCATCGTAGCAATTGGATATCCTGCGTCCTTTACCTTCTTCTGCATTTCAAGAACCGTTTGATCATCCAAAACAACATTAGATGCTATCCCTTTATCTGCTGTTTCATAAATGTCAAGATAAAGTTCCATCAGCTTCTTACAGTCACTCTCAGCTTCTTCCTTTTCCTGTTCATCTACCGGAAGATTGTAGCCCTTTTCCCATTGTACTGCAGCCTCTTCCTCGGCATTTTTTATTTTCTCCGTGGAAGATACTTCTTCCGTATCTTCCACAAGAGATTCTCCCGCAACACTATCTTCTTTTCCACAGGCACACACGAAACACCCAATCAGAAATACCATGATCAGTAGAATGCTTTTTCTTTTTAATGCCATAATATCATCCTTTCTTTCTTGCTATTGGTGGCAGTTCCAATTCTATTTGCTCTATAGAATTGGAAAGATATCTGAAAGTTCCATCTTCAAATGGCTGAACCACAATCTCATTCCTGAATGCAAGGTCAGAATTATAATCCGGCCATACTCCGTCTACAATAAGAGTAATCGTTCCGTCCGTGTTTTCTTTGTAATCAACCACTTCTCCAAAAGGCGGATATGGACTGGCATAAATCATTTCATATTCATAACTGCTGTGGTCTGCGTTGTATCTACAATGTTCTCTCAACTGCTCCACAGACACCGGGAAATAGGTAGTCATTATTTTTTCATACTCTTCTGCCGGAATTTCCCATCCCTGTGTCTTCAGATTTTCGCCTGTATAAATCCGATAGATATCTTCATACATGCAAGGCATCAAAATATCCTCTACATTACTACTGTTCCAGTTTGTTACAAGCACATTGTAATTCACATAGCTTAGTCCTGATATGTATTTCTCCGTCAGTTCCTGGCAGTCTTCTGGAAGCGGTTCTATTCTCCAATATTGTCTCAAACTTGCATGTGCAATCACATATTCATATGCGTAGATAAAATACCCTTTTTCCGTAAGCTTAATTTCAGCCACATTACTTACCGAAGTTCCCTGTATTTCAGGCACTCCACCTTCCTTCCAACGAACGCCTATATAATAAGTCTGCAACTCACCTTTCCGGTAAATAAAAGTAACTGCTCCAATCAGTCCATCCCTATGTACTTCGAATACCGTAACCATTGAGTCCCGTCCATCCAAGTAATCTGCATAAAATGTTTCGATTGCTTCATGGTTTTGCATGGCAGTATCTTCTTCAACACTTACCAGACCGCTTGTGCCCAATTGCTCCACCACAGTTTTCCTCTGCTCGTCGGTAAATTCGCTAATGCCGGAAGAATAACTTGGTGCATCTGCAATTACAATATCCTTATAGATTTCTGCTACCGAATCTGCCGCTGACAAAGCCATACTCTGCAATTGTTCTTTTTCCTCATCTGAGATAAGACAATCACTAGCTTGCGGAATAAACCAATATGCTGACTCTGTGGAAGTTTCCGCATTCTCGGCTTCTTCTGTTTCTGCTTCGCTATTTTCGATTTCTACAGGTGGCTCCCATACTTCTTCTGCCACCTTTTGTTCTTCTTCATGTATTTTCCCCCAACAGATCACCCCAACTATCACGAAAATCAACAGCAGTGAAATTGGAAGTCCACATCTTCTAAGCAGCCATTTCACATCTTCCATTATTCGCCTCCGTACAATTCTTCCCATTCTTCTAACGTCAACCGTGGCGTATGCCAAGTTTCTCTGCAGTTGTCTTCAGATGGTATAATTCGGTTAGATACATATTGTACCCCTCCATCCTCTAACGGACGGACCACAACCTCGTGAGCATATACCTTGGAATCACCCGCATAAGGGAATACTACATTGGCTGTAAGTGTAATTGTCCCATCATTGTTTTCTGTAAAACCTACTACCTCTGAATATGGATATTCGGGGTACTCTACTTCTTCAAAGCCTCTCGGCTTATATTCATAAGTTGAATCCTCTGAATCATAGATGGTTTTTGATTGTAGCATTTCACTATCAATGTTGAAATATTTCATAATAACACTTTCAAATTCCTCTTTTGGAATCTGATAAACTGCACTGACTGATAAGTTGTCATCAGCAACATAGGGAACATACTGACCATTCGCTTTTGGATAAAGAATGTCATACATATCATAGAAATTCAAATCCCCAAAATCCTCCTCACTCCAATCCACAATGAACATATTATTCTGTTCAAAGCTGATTGGACGGAGGTATTTCCGACTCAACTCCCTATATGTTTCATCCAATGGCTGTACTCGTAATGCGGTATGCTCCTCTGCCCCACTCAACGTAAGAACATACAATTCTTCTGAATACCAGACACCGGAAAACATTAGGTAACCTTCTTCTGTATAATTCCAATACTCCGCTTGATAACTTCCTGTTACCTCTCTTTTCATATCTCCGTTTTCATACTTGTAATAGCTTCTGACCACATCCACACTTCCGTCTTTTGAGTGCAAATCGTATTTTACAAATCCGCCCAAATAACTGACTTCAAGAATCGTTATTTCTGCTTCTTCCTGTGCATCCACCTTTTCGCAAAATTCCAGTACCTGCTCTGCCTCAGTCATGTTAACTTGATTTCTGCTGTCAACAGCCGGATATCCATTTTCTCCAAGGCAATTTACAATACTGCGAATCGTTTCCAAATCAGCTATCTTGTTTTCTTCTGCTGCCTTCTTATAAAGATCTATACAGATGTTTATAATTTCTTCTGCATTCTCCTGAGGTTCTTCTGGAATAGCCTGAATATCAATTACTGTTTCCGAAACTGTATCTTCTTCCGGGGGTGCATCGCTGCACCCCGAAACACTAAGCATCAGTAAAAAACTAATTACTACTAAACCACTCTTCCAGAACCAGGCGGTCTTTCTTAACAACATATCCACTTCCTCCTCTTCCTTTTACATCTTCTACCATGCTGATAATCAATATAGGACGTTCTACCGTATCTTCTGCTGTAAAAATTGCAAACCATCCTAATTCCGTACCCGAAGTATCATCCTTCGATGCCTTGATTTCTGCCGTACCTGTTTTTCCTGCTAAAAGAATGTCATCCCGATGGGCTGCATATCCAGTTCCATTAGAATCATTCACAACCTTCTTTGTTCCTTCCAATACACGGCTTGCTGTCTCATTAGAAAAGGCACCCGGAATCCAATACTCAGCTGTTGCTTCATTCTGATATACCAAATAAGGCTTTATGACATTTCCCTCGTTACAGAAAGCAGAATAGATACATGCCATATGTAATGGATTCACTAAAACCTGCCCTTGACCGTAACCGCTATCGGCTAACTGTATTTCTGTTTCAATTCCCTCTGAATTAGAATACTGCGACTCTGCCATCTTAATCTCAAATGGCAGTTCCTCATTAAAACCAAGTCCTGTCAAAGAACTTTCCATCTCTTCTGAACCAATCTTTAATGCTGCCTTTGCGAAATAAATATTGTCGGAATATATCAAGGCATTCTCTAAAATGACTGGTTCATATGCATGGAGTGTTGTTACATGATAGGAACCCCACGATTCATCCTTTTGCCAGCTTAAGCCTACGTTCCCGTAATCTTCCATTGGATCGATTGCTCCTGATTCCAAGCCGACCGCAGCGGTAATTGGCTTGAATGTAGACCCCGGACACCACACTTGCTGGAACCGATTATACATTGGCTTATTCTCATCCTCGTTAAGCGCAGTCCACTGTTCACTGGACAATCCCATAATAAAATCGTTATTGTCATAGGCCGGTGTGCTGACCAAAGCCAATACCTCTCCGGTATAAGGATTCATGGCCACCGAGCAGCTTTTATCTTCCTTAAACTGTTCGTACAAGGAAATCTGCAAATCGGCATCTATCGTAAGCTGAATATCCTGCCCATGCTGTACCAAGATACAAGCCAGTTCCTCCTTCTCTTTGCCTTCCGAGTTTACAATGTAAATCCTGCAACCGTTCTGGCCTTTCAGTTCACTCTCGAACAATCCCTCCATTCCACTTCTGCCGATTACACTATTGGATGTATAGCCTTCTCCTGCATGTTCCTCTAAATCTTCCGCAGTAACACTTTGAACATATCCGACCAAATGTGCAGCTGCTTCTCCTAATGGGTATTCACGCACTTCAACATCAGATATCATCACTCCGGGAATCTCCAGCAACTTTTCATGCCTTTCATTCTCCTTTAGGACTTCTTCATCTGGACTGATAGACATTAACTCAATTTCTTCCACTCTTGGAATCGTTTTAATAGGAACAAAAGAATCATCCTTTACCCACTTTGCAGACAGTTTCTTTTCTATCGCTTCCGGTGTGATTTCCAATAGTTCTGCAATCTGTGCGATTGCTTCCTCTCTGTTTTCCAACTTGCCCGGAACGATTCCAACCGAAGATGCTGTACCTTTTCCTGCAAGGACACGTCCGTTCCTATCCAGAATTTCTCCTCGTTCTGCCTGTGTAGTGGAAACTCTTACTTTATCTGTAGAAGTTAGATTCGGAAAAATCATGGAATCATCCCAAACCAACTGATATCCTTCTTCGTCCTTTAGGAAAAGTGCTTCATTCTCAAAGCTGATAGTTCCTGCAACTGTATCGAAAGAAGTCTGGTAGGTTACCGTCATTTGCTCCTCATCATATGCAATAATCTGGACAGCCATATTCTGGACTTCTATACCTTCATAAATAGCTGAATTTCGAGTTACAAAATCCTCCTGACTGACATTTCCCGATGCCTCAATATGTAGCATCGCATACATTTCTTCATACTCCTGTTTTGGAATATGATCCATGTACTCCACCAGAAGTTCTTCCGGTGTCCTCCAGGCATTTTCCTTTGTTGCCAACATTCCTGCCACACATACTACAGAAATTACCGCAGCTATTCCTATAACAGCAATCGCAATCCATAGGAGCCTGCTTCTTGTTTTCTTTCGCCTGTTTCTGCTTTTTCCTTTCTTCATATTGACCTCCATTCATTTTGCTTTGCTGATATGGTCATATTCTATTTTCAATGTACACTATATCCTCAGAATATTACATTTGTAAGATTTTTGGGTAAAAAAATTTCTCTTTGATGGGTATATCGTACTATACATTCCTCCTTTCCTTTTATTACACGTGTAAGATTTCGTAACAAAAAAATATCGCCCGAACTTCTGCTGCACTTGTGTAAATATTACATCAGTAAGATTTAAAAGTCAAGTTATCTTTATATAAAAAGGCTTCTGCCGGTAAGTATCATACATTTTCGCAAAAGTGATACCTTTTAGCAAAAGCCTATTATTCAGCAGAGTCTCAAAACACCCCACTGTTTTAATATTCAAATGTTTCATTCAAAAGACCTGAAAACACACATTCATTTTCTCCCCTTAATATCCTACAAACCGCAGAAAATCAAGGTTTCTTTGAAAGCAGACAAACGGTTTCAATATTCCCAGTAAAAGGAAACATATCCACACAACACCCCCGCTCCACCCGGTACCCCTTCTCCAAAAACACTGCCAGATCCCGCGCCAGGCTCGTTGGTTTACACGACACGTACACCATCCGTTCTACGCCAAAATCAATAATCTTCTTCAACGCCTTCGGATGAATTCCATCCCGGGGAGGATCCAAAATGATCAGATCGGGTTTTTCTTCAATCTCCTCCACCACTTTCAGCACATCTCCGGCGACAAATACACAGTTATCCAATCCGTTGCGCCGGGCATTTTCCCGGGCGGCCTCCACGGCCTCCTCCACAATCTCCACTCCCACAACCCGGGCGGCTACTGCAGAAGTGATCTGGGCGATCGTCCCGGTCCCACTGTACAAATCAAAAACTACCTTGTCCTTCGTATCTCCCACATATTCCCGCACGGTTTCATACAGTACCTCAGCTCCCAAAGAGTTCGTCTGAAAAAAAGAAAAAGGAGTGATACAAAACTTCATTCCCAAAAGCTCTTCATAGAAATAATCTCTTCCCAGTAAAATTTCCATCTCATCGCATTGCACCACATCTGCCAGACTATCGTTCTTAATATGAAGAATCCCGGCCAGGCTTCCGGCTAAATGCAAATTCTCAAGCGCTTGTCTCCACCCATCCAAAAGTTCCTTTTCTGCCACTATATCCGGTAAAATCGACGACACATTTTCCCCCATGCCTTCTGCTGTTTCTTCCTTATGCATCCCCATCGTCTCTTGCTTCAAAGTTTCCACCTGTGTGGTTGTTACTAACGCCACCAGAATCTCTCCTGTTTTCGCAGCCCGGCGCACCAGCAAATGACGCAGATAACCCACATGCTGCAATTTTTTATAATACGATACTCCATTCGCTGTAAAGTAATCCAAAGTTGCACTCAGAATCTGACAGAAATCGGAATGCACAATCCGGCAATTTCGGGTAGTGACAATATCGTAAAAGCTTCCCCTCCGATGCATTCCCAGCGCCAATGGACCGTCTTTATATTCATCTCCAAAGGAGAATTCCATCTTATTTCGATAAGCCTCTGCAATGGGACTTCCTTTTATCCCTTCAAATCCCCAATCCCCACAAACCTGGCGGATCAACTGATCCACTTGTTTTTCTTTCAATTTCAGTTGTTCTTCATAAGGGAAGCTCTGATACAGGCAGCCGCCGCAGTTCCCGAAATGTGGACAGACATTTTCCTTCTTCTCCCATATTGACGGTTCCAGAACTTCTAACATCCTGCCTTCGGTTTTTCCCCCTCGCTTCTTATGGATGATGAAACGTATCTTCTGACCGGGAAGCGCATTTTTGACAATCACCTTCTCCCCTTCTATCTGAAGAATTCCTTTATTGGGAAAATCGATATCTTCCACAATTCCTTCTACAATCTCTCCTTTTTTCATGTTCTCCTCCTTATTTCTTCTATCTTTTTCTTTCCTAAAAAAGAAAAAGCGCGCTCCATTCACAGGAGGCACGCTTTGCTCTTAATTATTTCTCTTCCTCATCCTCAGCGGCGGTGGTGTCATCGTCGTCCTCAAAAAAGTCGTCGTCGAAATCATCATCAAAATCATCTTCGAAATCTTCCAGATAATCCGGAGTAAAGAAGCGATATACACCATAGGCAATCGCCGCAATCGCTGCCACAGCGCCGATAATCGCCAGTACCCAGAGAATACAGGTTTTCTTCTTCTCCTCCTCTTCTTTCCTGTGCAGGAAATCATTCAGCTTGGTAGAATTGATAATCTCTTCCACACGGGTCAGTGCATCCTTGCTCATTGTATCAAACTTTCCCATCTCATTCACGTCCTTTCTATCATCCTGGCACATGTCATGTGCATTATTTAGATTATACCATTTCTTTTTCTTTTTTACTATCCTATTTTATTCAAAAATCGAAAAAATATTATATTTTCTGTAATTTTGCAAATGAGGCAAACATTTTTTTCACCCCAAATCGGTCAAACTCCACTGTCACTTCAAAATCACGAGCGCCATTTATCACCGACTGTACCGTTCCCTCCCCGAATTTTATATGCCGCACTCGGTCTCCGACGCCATAGTCCAAATTTGATGATTTCTGTACGGTAAATTCCTTGCCAAATCCTGGATGCTTTCCCATAGCGCCAAATGTTTTCACTGTCTTACCTTCTCTGGCTATGTTATCTGATTTATGAGCGGCAGAGGTTTGCGACGTTCCTGATTTGTCATCAGATATCTTATTTCCTTCCAAACGATATTCCATATATCCAGCAGTAGGAGAAGCATAAGAATTGGACTTCATTCCAAACATACTCACCCCCAGCTTTCGCTGATTTTTGTTCCAGGAAATACTGGGATTCTCTGAGGCATTCATTCTGCTCTTCTGCTCCATTCGGCGCTCCGGTTTTACTGTTTCTAACAGCTCTTCCGGAATCTCTTCCACAAAACGACTGACTCTGGAATAATGTGTTTCGCCTCTGCTCATCCGCATCCTTGCCGCTGTCAGCATCAGCCGTTCCCTGGCCCTGGTAATCCCTACATAGCAAAGCCGCCGTTCTTCTTCCAAATCTTCCGGATCTTCTGACATCACACAGCGGGAACCTGGAAATAATCCCTCTTCCATTCCACTTAAATATACCATGGGAAACTCCAGCCCTTTGGCACTATGTAACGTCATCAAAGTCACCCGATCTTCGGCGCTGTCCATCCGATCGATATCTGCCACCAGCGCCACCTCTTCCAAAAATCCATGGAGACTTGGAGTCTCTTGCTCCTCACAAAAGCTTACCGCTTTTGATATTAATTCATTGATATTCTCTAAACGTTCCTTTGCTTCTGCTTCGCCTTCCTCCTTCAGTTCCTCACGATAGCCAGTCTTTTCTAGAATATCCTCAATCAGCTCTTTCAGACCATAGCTTTCCTCCTTAAACTCTCCCGCGGCCGACTTATGCTCATGTCTCAGCTCCCAGCTCTGAATCCGGCTCCGAAACTCTTCTATCTGGTTCACAAACCCCTGTACTTTTCCTGCTGCTTTCCCCATCCCTGGCACCGAAGCTGCCTGGGTACAGCCATTATAAAAGCTGATCTCCTGTTGTGCCGCCCAAGTCATGATCTTTCCAATGGAAGCAGCCCCGATGCCTCGTTTGGGCACATTGATAATTCGCTGAACTGCCAGATCATCTCGTCCATTGGCAATCGTTTTTAAATAACTCAAAATATCTTTGATTTCCCGGCGTTGATAAAAATTCACCCCTCCTACCAGGCGATAAGGTACATTATAAGTTAGACATTTCTCTTCCAACAAGCGGGACTGCGCATTCGTCCGGTAAAGCACCGCACTGTCCCGATAAGGGCGCCCTTGAGTCAGAATATCCTGAATAATTCCTTCTGCCTCCTCAAAGGACTGCTCAAATTGGCGAAATTTCACTAGTTCCCCCGTATCGTTAGCTGTCCACAATGTCTTATCTTTTCGTCCTCTATTATTGCGAATCACCCCATTGGCTGTCTCCAGAATATTCTTTGTCGAACGATAATTTTGTTCCAGCTTAACTACCATTGCCCCTGGAAAAGTATCCTCAAAATTCAGAATATTTCCAATGTCTGCTCCCCGAAACTTATAGATTGACTGATCATCATCCCCCACCACGCAAAGATTCTGGTATTTCCTTGCCAACAGAGAAATCAGCTCAAACTGAGCAGCATTTGTGTCCTGATACTCATCCACCATGATATAGCGGAACCTTTCCTGATAATAATCCAGTATTTGATCATTGACCCGGAACAAATCCACTGTCTTAAAAATCAAGTCATCGAAATCCAGGGCATTATTCTTTTTCAGCTCTGTCTGATATTCTTCATAAATCTCGGCCACTTTTTTCAGCCGCCAGTCGCCTTGCGCACTTTTCCAGAATTCATCCGGCCCAATTAATTCATTTTTTGCGCTAGATATAATATTTATCATCTCTCGTTCCCGATATTGCTTGGGATCCAGATTCAACTTCTTGAGCACCTGTTTCATCAGTGTCTTCTGATCGTCCACATCATAGATCGTAAAGTTATTTTCATATCCCAAATATTCAATAAAACGATGCAGAATCCGGACGCAAAGAGAATGAAAAGTACTGACCCACACGCTTCCGGCACCGGCTTCTACTAAGCGATCCACTCGTTCCCGCATCTCTCCTGCCGCCTTATTGGTAAAAGTAATTGCCAAAATATTCCAGGGATTTATTCCCTTTTCCTCTATTAAATAAGCAATTCTGTGAGTCAGTACCCGGGTTTTTCCCGATCCTGCCCCTGCCAGAATCAACAACGGTCCCTCCGTATGAAGAACCGCCTCCTGCTGCCTGGGATTTAAAGCATCATAAATTGCCATATGTATTCGTAATCCTTTCTTGTCTGTGGTGTATTCCAGAATTATATCATAATTCCTGTAAATCTTCCACTGTCTGCTTCTATCGCTTCCAATCTTCCAGTCATCTGCTACTTCCCCAAAACCCTCCCTTATTTTTTCTTTTATCACAAAAAAGTAGCAGCAAAAAGATGAAAACATATATCTAAAAATATTTTCTCATCTCTTCACTGCAAGACTTCTAAACACAACAGCAAAAATCCTTTTATGCGATTTCTGCACTCCCGCCTTCTGCTATCAGCATTCCTTTCAAATCATCCAGAGACATATTTTGCATTTCCAACAATTCATTCACTTCCTTAAATTTCTCCATCATGATTTGCTCCTGAAGTTCTTTTTCCCGTTCCTGTAAAGTTTCCAGACAATTCTCATACTGTTGAATGCTTTCCTGTACCTCGTTTAGTTCCTCCTGATATTTTTCCAATGGCGTTTTTCTTGCCCTTCTTGCCATGACTTTCATCCCTCCGATTTTATAATAGTTGGCAGGTTATCCCATTAGTAGAAGTATATGTCGGAAAATCAATATTTATTCTTTCAATCATTGATTCCGACAGAAAATATGATTTTCCTCTTGCCATCTAGTATTAAAAACTATATAATAAGGTCAGAGGTGACAACATGAAAAATAACGACGAAAGAATCACTGATTTTCTTGCCCGGCTGGATAATCTGTCTTATATCAAACTGGACAAAATTCCCGAGATTGACCTGTACATGGATCAGGTTACTTCTTTTATGGAAGATCAATTACAAAAAACGAAGAGAAATCCAGAAGATAAGGTATTGACCAAGACCATGATCAACAATTATGCCAAGAACCGTCTTCTTCCGCCTCCTGTCAAGAAGAAATATTCCCGGGAGCATATTTTGCTTTTGCTTTTCATCTATTACTATAAAAGCTTGCTGTCCTTCCATGATATCGAGCAGTTATTCCGTCCTATCACCGAGCACCATTTCAATGCTTCTGCCAGTTTATCCTTGAGCGATATTTACCTGGAGGTCTTTTCCTTAGAGCACGACCAGATGGAACGGCTGAAAGAAGATATCCTTGCAAAATTTGAAGCTGCCAAGACCACCTTCCCTGATGTC
>Ga0137306_101501_pt1 | contig 23355 bp, 21 predicted proteins | sample Inofroosms_March_FD_97187 | JGI IMG/M metagenome (GOLD analysis project Ga0137306, IMG submission 97187) | Mouse cecal microbial communities from Vienna, Austria - N-Acetylneuraminic and N-Acetylglucosamine D2O microcosms_March | ecosystem: Host-associated > Mammals > Digestive system > Large...
TACTCTCCTCTGGAAAATTTTCCTGTCACATCATTGGTCTTGGCTTCCTCTGTGCCTCGTCCCCAGGCTTTCAGATTGGGATGCTGGACGCCCGGGTCGCTGAACTGCATGCGGATTGCACGAGGATATTCAAAACACTCATCCGGCATAAAGATGGCATCTGCCGGACAGACCTGTGCGCGTTTACAGACGCCGCAGTCTACACATTCCTCCTCGTCGATGACACATGTTTTCCCGGTCCCGCTTTTTTTAATACATTTAAGCATACAGTATTGGACACATTTTCCGCATCCGATACATTTTGTTGTGTCAATCCTCATAGAATACCTCCTTCGATACTGTTTTGTGTTGTTATGTAACAGCCGTGCATAAAAAATATATGATCTGCGGGAATACGGATGCTGCCGCCACCAGCCTGAGTATCTGAGCTACGATCAGAAGGGTGCTGTTTACTCCCATATCGGCAGAGATCAGAGCCATATCGCTGGCTCCGGCCGGAGACATGATGAGCATGGATTCCTTCACTGAAACAGAAAAGGTTTTGTGGATCACCATGCCGGTCAGATACGCATTGATCATGTAGCCGAGACAGATCACGAGGGCCGGCAGAAAGAGGCGGGGGATCCGAATCAGAGCGTCATAGCCGATGGAACATCCGATATATGCGCCGGACAGGACCATGGCAGCACGCTTGATGACAGGAGGCAGGGGGACAGGCGTAAATAGCAGATTGTATGCCAGCACCCCTGCCAGGGAAAATACCAGAGGTCCCGCAGGAACGGACAGGAGCCTGCCGATATAGCCGCAGACTGCGGCCAGTCCCAAAAGTGCGGTTACCCTGCCGGCTTCATATGTCTTTCCTGTTTTCTGCTTTTTTACCGTCTCATGTCTCACCGTTTTTTTATCGGATTCCGGCCTGCCTCCCCGGCTTACATGCAGGATCCACATGGGGAAGATCCCGATTCCAACACAGGACCGTATAAACTGAAGAACGACAACAGAGCTGACGTCGGCTCCCATATCGGAAGCAGTCAGAGGAACGTCTGACAGCCCTCCCGGTATGGCGCACATCATAGCAGTCAGCAGATCCATATCACTGATAAAGAAGAGAAGCCCGCCCAGCAGCAGATTCAGGATCAGAAAGGAACTGATCTGAATAAGGATTACCGGTAAGTTTTCGATGATTTTTCTGATGTCGCTGCGGGACACGGAACTGGATATAAACGCACCTGTGGCGACCTGTGAAAAAAATTTTGCGGCATAGGGCATATGGGCCTTCTGAAAAGTCAGGGAAAAAAGCAGGGTCCCGACGATTCCGCCCACAAGAAGTCCGCCCGGAATTTTGATCTTGTAAAACAGCATCCCTGCCAGCGCAGCGGCAGATAATGTCAGCAGTATATCCATAATACCTCCCCTGATTCCAGCAGGCTCTGGGCCATGGAGCGTGTTTTGGCCTGTATTACAGGGTACATGCCGTCACGGCAGCTTCATGTATTGCGTTTAATGCAAGGCCTGCTTTTCTGGAATCCCCTATATTTACAAATCTGATCTCCGGAAACGTTTCGGAAAGCTTCATGAGATCGTCCACCGGTCTGCGTCCTGCACAGACCACCAGGGCATCGATATCTCCTATAAGATCTGAGACGCCGTCTTCATTCAGGATCCTGACTTCGGGAAGATCGATACCCGTTACTTTCTTACCCAGGTGATAATTGATGGGAAGGAGGCTCATACGTTCCAGCATAAAACGTCTCCTGGAAGGGTTCAGATCCTGAGCAAGCTTTGTGATCATGTCGATCAGCTCCACCTTTTTTCCCATGGCTGCCAGAAGATCAGCGATTTCGCAGCCGATCAGGCCGCCTCCAAGGACTGCCACATGCTCTCCGTCAGGAATGCTCCCCTCCAGCACGTCATCACAGAGCCAGACCTTTTGTCCGCGGATTCCCGGGATTGACGGGACAACCGGGACACTGCCTGTTGCGACTACCACCACATCCGGTTTTTCTGCGGCGATCAGCCCGGCATCCACCAAAGTATTGCAGCGGATATCCACACCGTGTTTCTTAAGATAGTCCACCCGGTACTCGGTTATGCTGTTGAGATTTTCTTTTTTGGGAGTCCTGGCAGCAAGCCGGATCAATCCGCCGGGTACAGGCGCTTTTTCACAGATTTCAGGCAGATATCCGCGTTTTACCAGATCTACCGCCATCTCAAGACCAGCCGGGCCGGCGCCGGCGATCAGGATCTTTTTTGGCTTCGTAACAGGGGCGAGGATCCTTTCCCGTGAGAAGCCAAGAAACGGATTCTGCATACAGACGATCTTCTTGTAGACGGCGGCATCACGGCAGCCCTGATTGCAGCCAAGACATCTGCGGACCGGGTCATCACACAGTCCCAGTGCCTTATTTACCAGTTCAGGATCTGCCAGCTGCGCTCTGGCCATGGCCACCATATCGGCCTTTCCGCCGGCGATGACGGCTTCTGCCTCAGCGATATCGACGATCCTGTTTACGGCGATGACAGGGACGGAAACCTGAGATTTCATATATACGGCAGCTTCCGCGTTGAACGCATCTTCCACATCCATGGGAGCGGAAATGTATCCGTCGGAGGCAGGCATCCCGGCGGTGACGTGGATGGCATCCACACCTGCACCTTCCAGAATCTTGCAGATTTCTGCACTGTCTTTTATATCTCTGCCGCCTTCCACATATTCGTTGCCGCTGATGCGCATGATAACGGGATAGTCCTTTCCGCAGAGTTCCTTGATGGCCTGAATGATCTCATAGGGAAGTCTGGCTCTGCCTCTGGCATCTCCCCCGTACCCGTCTGTTCTGAAATTGTAGAAGGGTGACATGAACATGGCTACTTCATGGGCGTGGCCTCCGTGGATCTCCACGCCGTCTGCTCCTGCTTTCTGACATCGTCTGGCGCATTCGGCGTAGCTTCGGATCAATGTGGACAGCTGTTCTTCGGAATAATCCATGGGAGTTTCCACCTCCATGCCTCTCCCGGCCTGGAATTTGGCAGGATGGAGCTGACAGAATAAGGAAGCGCCATATTTGTGGGTGACTGCGGCCAGTTTTTCCCAGTCCGGAATGTAGGAGTCATCTGAAAGAGCCGGCCGGCCCTTACTGACTTTTCCGTGGGGGCTTCCGGGTATGATGACAAGGCCTGCGCCGCCCCGGACCCTCTCTTCGACATAATCATAAAATGTATCATTCATGTGTCCGTCGGGATCACAGAAAAATACACACATGGATGGCAGTGCGATGCGGTTTTTGATGGTTACGGGACCTATCTTTATAGGTGTGAATACATGGCTGTTCATAGACGTCTCCTTCATCATTTTTAATTAATGGTTTTTTCTATCCAGTTCAGTGCAAGAGCTGCCGCTTCCAGATTGTTCTTCTCGATCATGATCATATGTTCGTTTCCGTATAAACCGGCATCTGCCAGTTTCATATGTTTTACATGTTTCACCCCGGCCTGTCTCAGATAATCTGCCGTAAGATGATCATAGCGGGCATGCTTGGATGCCGTCCCTGTCATGATCATGATGGGAACATCAGACAGGTTGGGAAGCTGACGGACAGATTCTCTCCTGAGCTCAGAGGGATCCTGCACTTCTGGCACATAATGGAGAGGGATCTCCGTAAGCCCCCACACTGCGTTTTCGCTTCTTCTTTTGGAATCATCATGAAACGGAGGGCCTTTGGGCTCCAGCTGTACCATCCCTTTTACCATTCCAGGACAGGTATCCGCCATGATCCATCCGAAGGGTCCTGACTGGGAGTGGGTGATCACAACAGCCGGTCCGGTCTTTTCAAACAGAGGGGCAGCCGCTTCTTTCATGGCCAGCTGCATGGCTTTGTTGTTTTTTCTGGTCTTCCTCCATGAACGCATCGGCTCGTCCTCTGAAAGGAACATCAACCAGATATACGACATAGCCGTGTTCCCAGAAATACTGAGCCCAGCCCTTGCGTCCATCCGGAGTGTTTTCCAGGTAAGGGAGGTCTGATTATTTCCAGGGAGAAAGATGACAGGAAATTTTTTTGTCACATGATAGGGAACATACACTTCCGCATACAGCTGTCCCTGCATGATGTGTTTCACAGGCGAAGTATTTTCTCCCTCTGCTCTGGGGCTTTCCGTATGTACATACTTTCCGCCTGCGTGGAAGTACCCCCAGTGTTTTATTTCCGACAGGTCCATCAAAGAAATTTTTTCAGAAATCTCATATACTGACATATTGTGTTCTCCTGTATGTAAACTGAGACTTTCGGCTCCCGGACAGTTACGGAAGCCGAAACGTGATCCTTATACTTTGATAAATATGAAAATATAGATCAATGCGGCGACAATCGAGTAGGCCAGCTGGAAAAGCCCCATTTTAAACCACTCCATGATAGAATATCCGCCGATCTCAATTGTGGCGGCAGAGGTACCGGTAGCCATGGGTGTGGCATTGCAGCTGTAGCTTCCCACGAGAACGATTCCGGCCAGCGCTTTTGCGGGTATCCCCATAGGTGTGGCAAGAGTAAGGGCTATGGGTGTGAGGATGGTAACCAGGGCGGAGTTGTTCATAGACTGGGGCATGATGGCCGCAAACAGGTAGATGGCGATGATGACCAGGTACGGAGAAGTCTTTCCGAGAGAGACCAGCATGGGTGTAAAAAGACTTTCCAGAATACCTGTGCTCTGAAATGCTTTTGCAATCCCCGTCATACCGGCAACCATGAACAGACAGTTAAAATCTACTGCCTTGAGAGCCTGTTTCTGATTCAGGCAGCCCGTAAACATACAGGCAAGGGCTCCGATAACGGCAGTCAGGTGCTGGGGACACCATTTGGGGTTAATGATCATGACGATCATGACGGCCAGAAGGATGATCCCGCTGGTTGCCATTTTTCCGTTGATCTTTTCCGGGAAATCACTCTCTCCCACATCGGCCATGGACGGTTTAAAATCTCTGTCAGGAACTAAAAACTTAAGAGCGATAAACAGAATCGCAGGTGTTCCGACCAGGAAAAGAAGGACTGCGTAAGGAGTCAGCTCAAAGAATCCCCAGCCTTCATAACCCATTTCAAGAAGAAAGTTCTGGCTGATCAGATTGCCGTTGCCGCCTACCAGCGTGATCATCTGCCCGATATGAAGTGCCACGGAAAATGGCCAGATCACCCGCTGGACAGACAGACCTGCTGCCAGCGCAAGGCTGACCACCACCGGAAGGAACATAAAGAACGCGCTGTTGGCAGTCACAAAGGCGGACACGACGGCTCCGAACACCAGGATCGCCAGAACGATGCCTGTCTCCGACCGGCCGGTGATCTTTGTAAGCACTTTGCCGAAGTGGGCGGCCATTCCTGTCTCAAACAGGGCACCTCCCACCACCATCATTCCGAACATCAGGACGATGGTGTCTCCGGCAAACTGTTTGAATACGGTTCCCGCATCCGTGATCTGAAATAAGATCATCAATACGGCGCCGGTAACCGCACCGACGGCCCGGGGAAGTTTGGGATTGAATAAAAGGATTACCGTAAAGATTAAGATCGCAACGGCGATCATTGCCTGTGTAGTCACACGTGTTTCCTCCCTTCTGTTAAAAATCTATTTTTCTGTATTTTTTGTAGTAATTGATAAAACCGCCTTCCCGTATAATCTTTAAGATCTGTTCCGGATATGTGCTGAAAGCAGTCCTGCCGTTTTTGGTGCGGACAATGCCCTGCTCCACATCAACAGAGATTTCTTCCAGCTCATCCACGGAAACCGTACATTCGACGGGGAGAAGTCCGTGATTGATGCATGCACGATAACCGTTTCTTGCAAAACTTCTGGCTATGACACAGGAGATGCCTGCGCTCTTGAGCAGAAGGATTCCATATTCTCTCGATGATCCGCATCCGAAATTTTCTCCTGCCACGATGATGTCGCCGGCTTTTAAAGTCGGTCCAAGATCGGGTCTGCAGCTTTCAAAAGCATGTGCAGTCAATTCTTCCAGCCTGATATTTCCGATCAGGTATGCGCTTGAAATGATTTGGTCTCCGCCTATGTGATCGCCGATTATTCTAGCTCTTCCAACCATTATTTATGCACCTCCCACTGTGATGAAGCCGGAAACGGCGGTAAAGGCCGCTGTTGCCGGAGATCCTATGTATACCTGTGCCATCCGGCTTCCCATACGTCCGGCCATATTTCTGTTTGTAGTGGCAAAAGCAGTCTCGCCGGCGCCCAGGAGTCCGCAGTGCATCCCTGCACAGGGTCCGCAGCTGGGAGGAATAATGACGGCTCCTGCATCGAGGAGATCTTTATAGATTCCTGTTTCCGCCATTTTCAAAGCAGTGCTTTCCAGAGAAGGGATGATCAGGAGTCTGACGCCTTCATGGACTTTTTTCCCTTTCAGGACAGAAGCTGCGATTTCAAAGTCACCGTAATTGCCGTTCGTACAGGAACCGATGACAACCTGATCCACTTGTATCCGGTCAAGAGATTTTACGGGGACGGCTTCATTCATGGTCGGCGGTACTGCAACCAGAGGCTCCAGTTCTGCCACATTTATGGAGATTTTTTTCTCGTAGACCGCATCCGGGTCAGCAGTCACGGCAAGAGACGGATCATAACCGATTCCCCGCAGCGAAAGCCACTGTTCAAGGATTCGGTCATAAGGCATGATCGCGCCTTTGGCTCCTGTTTCTATCATCAGATTTCCGATGACGGACCGCTCATCCACAGATAAGTATTCAAAGGTACTGCCGGTAAATTCAAGACAGGTGTACAGGGCTCCTGTTTCGCCCAGACGCCGAAGGATCTCCAGGGCGATATCTTTGGCACAGACGTATCCCTTTGGCCGGCCGTTTAATTCTATGCAGATGGTCCTGGGGACACAGAACCAGGTTTTGTCCGTGGCCATGATCACTGCGATCTCCGAGGCTCCCATGGCGGTGCTAAAACAGTTCAATGCCCCGTAATGTGCGCTGTGTGAATCGGTTCCCACTGCAACGCAGCCGGGAAATACCTTGCCGCTTTCTATAACAGCCGGATGGCATACTCCTTTTCCCGTGTCGATCAGATCCATGCCCGCCGCTTTTGCAAAATCCCGAAGCCTTTTGTGATGATCTGCTGCTCCTGCAGTAGGGGCAGGCGATAAATGACAGAGGGAGATCAGTCCTCTCTCAGGAGATTTCACTTTCTCGTGAAACTGATCAAAATAATCCAGTGCCACAGGGCCGTTCAGATCATGCATCATATAGCAGTCTACTTCCACAGTAACGATTTCTCCGGAGTGAACCGTTCTGCCTGCTTTTCTGCTGAAAATTTTTTCTACAGCTGTTCCCAATTGTTCCTCCTTTCTGCTGACAAGTCATCAGAAATATGTTAGAAATACCAAATAATGTTACAGATACCCGGGTTGACTTATGCATGTTTTTAGTATATAATACGTGTACTCAATAGTCGAACACCTATTATTTATGCAATATATAAGTTTTTTCACAGCAGACAGGAGAAGATCGTTATATGTTACAGGAATTACGCTATATGATCGCGATTTCGGAACAGGGGACCATATCGGGGGCTGCCGAGTATTTAAAGATCAGCCAGCCGGCCTTAAGCTTATGTGTCAAGAAGGTAGAATCCGAATTGGGCGTCGTCCTTTTTAAACGGATCAACCGAAAGTACGTCCCTACTTCTGAAGGGGAATGTTATATCGAAACAGCCAGAAATATGCTTAAGATCTATGACGATATGACGCGCTCTCTTTTATATCTTTCTTCTGACTGCCGCGGGATGATACGGATCGGATTCGGTCTGGCCAGAGGCAGTGAATTTCTTCCCGATGTGCTCCCCGCTTTCTACAGGCGTTATCCTGAAGTAACCGTAAAATTTGCCGAAGAACATGCTGATATCCTGGAACAGATGCTAGCCGAGGATCGTCTGGATATTGCGATCATCCGAACTCCGATCTATCACCAGGAACTGGAATACGAAGTGATCAGTACAGACGAGCCCCTTCTTGCCATCAATAAAAATAATCCGGTAATCATAAACTCCACGAAAACCAAAGACAGCAGATATCCGTTTATTGATTTAAAATATATGTTGAACGAGACCTTCATCGTTTCCACCAACGGTCCCCGTATGAGAACCATTACAAATCATCTGATCAATACTTATCATGTAAATATCAAGAATGTTCTGGAGACAAAAAGCAAGGCTACGATCATGTCCCTTGTGATGGTGGATTACGGCATCGGCATTGTGTCAGAATCCTTCAGGAATTCCTATGATACGGGTCAGGAGGTAGAATTTTTCACACTGGGGCTGGAGGGATTTGGATCTCAGCTGTCCGTTGTACATAAAAAAGGAGTCTATATCCCCGACTATACGAAAAAATTTATTTCGCTTATTAAGGATTTTTACGGAAAAAAAGATCAGGCTGATACCATGATGGGGGATGAGATTATGAACTTTCAGGAATTAGATTATGTCCTTGCAATAGACAAATATAAGAGTTATTCCAAGGCAGCAGAAAAACTGTTTATTACTCAGTCAGCACTGAATAAATACATCAAAAATCTGGAAAGCCAGCTGAATGTAAAATTGTTTTATTATCAGGATCGTAAGGTATCAGCAACTCCGGCAGGAAAAAGATATATAGAAGCTGCCTGCTCCATGATCCGGTTATATGATAAAATGAATCTTGAGATCAACGCATCGGATGAAGAGCTGGAAGGGGAATTAAAGATTGGTCTTTCGCTTCAGGCCGGTTCCTATTTTCTTCCGCGGATTTTGCCCCAGTTCAAAAAGCAGTTTCCCAGGATAAAGGTTCTGCTGTTTGAAGGATATGCAGATTCACTTGAAAAGAAACTGAAAAACGGACAGCTGGACATCTATATCGTCAATCAGCCGGAACCGTGTTCCGGAATCGCCTATATTACCTTATGTCAGGTTCATCTCTGCTTTATGATCAGCCGGAACCATAAATTTGCCGGACAGTTCGATTCTGTATCAGACAGACACATAACCGCGGACGGGATCCGGGCTTTTTCTGACGAGCGGTTTCTCTTATTTACTTCAAATCAGCGCAACCGTAAAATTGAAGATACATTGCTGAAGGAGGCAGACATCACCCCAAAACAGATTCTTGAGCTGCGGAACCCATATACCATGAATACATTATGCGCCAGGGGAGTAGGTGTCGGATTTATTCCCAGCTATTACGCGGATTTCAGGAATCCATTGTCACCGCTCTACCTTTCTGTTGATCACCCTTCCTGTTACTATCCTCTTGTGGCGGGATACAGCCGGAAAATTCATCAGACCAAATACGCAAAAGTATTTCTGGAGATCCTGAAAAAAAGCTACCTCGGAAAGAATGGAGACCATTATGAATAAATATATCCTGACTTCAGCCCATGTTGCCGCCTATACCCAGTTTCTTCGAAGGGAAGAACGCTCATCTTCCACTGTTGAAAAATATATCCGGGACGTCTGCAGGTTCGTTCTCTGGCTGGAAGGAAGGGAAGTGACAAAAGATGCGGTCATAGAGTGGAAAGATCATCTGCTGGCTCAGGGCAAAACTCCCGCCACGGTCAATGGAAAACTGTCGGCTCTCAACGGTCTGTTCCGCTTTCTTGGCTGGGAGGGCTGCAAGGCCAGGTTTATCAAAATTCAGAGAAAAGTATTTCGGGAGACCTCCCGGGAACTGACAAAAGAAGAGTACGGAAAGCTTCTCAGAGCCGCCTCGGATCTCTGCTTAAACTGGCTGGGGCTTCTGATGGAAACAATCTGTTCCACAGGGATCCGGGTCTCGGAGGTACAATATGTGACTGTGGAAGCCGCCAGGGCAGGACGGGCGGATATTACGCTCAAGGGAAAGGTCCGAACCATCCTCCTGTCAGGAAAATTATGCCGCAAACTGCTGAAATATGCCGGAAAACAAAAAATCGCCTCCGGCGAGATCTTTCTCGCCAAAAGCGGAACCGGCCTCTCCCGCCATCAGATATGGAAGGCCATGAAGAGGCTCTGTGCCTGTGCTCACGTGGATCACTCCAAAGTATTCCCTCACAATCTGCGGCATCTTTTTGCCGTCACTTTCTATAAAGTTACTCATGATATCGTCAAACTGGCAGACGTGCTGGGGCACAGCTCTGTCAACACGACCCGGATCTATCTGCTGACTACCTGCTCCGAGCATCTGCGTCAGCTGGAAAGACTGGGACTGGTGGTTTAGCAACAGAATTTACCCTCTGTTGCCAGACCCGAAACATTTTTATAAGATTGTATCTAATTATAGCACATGTCTTTTCAAAATTACAACAGCTTTATCAGAATTCTCCGGGATCCCGGATATATCCGCCCATGAAAAAAGCGGCCGTAGCACATCTGTTCTGGCGGCCTTTTCTGTGCGTTTCAGAAATATGGAAAAATGTATAGATTTTTTGACCACTCTATTTGAGGGACCGGTAATCCGCAATCTGTTATGGGAAAATGGCAACAGAGGGTAAATTCTGTTATCAGATCAGACAGATACAAAGGAGGACCCTTATATGGATTCAAAAATCGCAGCTTATATAAAAATGCCTGCCTCAGATTTCAGACAGTTTAAAAAGGAGTATAAAAATCTGTTCTGGTGGATGGGCTTTTTTGTTGTGTTTACCTATGGAAACAGGATCATCCACGATAATATCTTTCTGGACAGCGAGATCATGATTCTCCGTCCGGATTTTATGCAGAATGTGTGGATCGGGAGCAATCGGTTTGGTCTTACGTTTACCAGCCGCCTTTTTGGTATGTCCAGACTGATCCCCTACATATCCTGCTTTCTGTCCGCCGTCCTTATCTGGGCAAATGCCCTGGCCTTAAGTTTTGCCGTATATGGCTGGTGCAGTAAAAGCCGCCGTTACAAAATTTTTTTGTATCTGTTTCCGGCCCTTTTCACTACGGCTCCTGTGTTTGCCGAACAGTATCATTTTGTTCTCCAGGCATTTGAGATTTCCTTTGCCATTTTATTGTGTATTCTGTCGGTCATCTGTATTACCAGAGTCGTATATCAAAAAGAACGTATCTGGCTGATTCCGGGGATCCCTCTGATGGTGTGGGCTTTTGGCTCTTATCAGTCCATAGTCCCTCTTTATATCTGCCTTGTCCTTCTTTCATTTTTGCTTTTTTATATGAATCAGGACTCCCGGTATGCCCTGTCACAGGGAATAGCGCATGTAATCATATTCATTGCAGGTGCTGCGCTGTATGGGATCATGGCTGCTGTTATCAAGTCGGTTCTGGATATTCACTCCAGTTATATTTCCAGTCTTGTCCGCTGGGGGACAGATGACTGGAAAACCTGTGTCCTGGGAATCTGGGAGGAATTAAAATGTGTGCTTTTGGCAAGAAAACCTGTCTTTTACAGCCGGCTTTATCTCCCCTGCATGTGCCTGGTTGTCCTTCAGGCCATGTGGTACGGCTGGAAAAGAAAGACGAAAGGAACGGATTACTTCTGTTTTTTACTGGCCGGCGGACTGTTTCTGATCTCGCCGTTTTTCCTCACGGTGATTCTGGGCTGCATGCAGCAGACCCGGTCACAGCTGGTATATCCGGTCACTGCCGCCTGCTTTCTGTCCCATTTAACGGTACTGCCTCCGGAAGAAACCGGGAAAAAATGGAAAAAAGGTCTGGCGGGCTTGTTTGCAGCTGTAGGTCTGTTTGCTCTTTCCAGAAATGCTCTGACCACGGCCCAGTTATTCCAGACGGCATGGGAGGCATACAGAAATGACGTCATGACAGCCGCCAGGATCTACGAGGACATCCGTCTTGTGGCGGACAGGCCTGATATGTCCAATTGTCTGGTGATCTTTACCGGAGGAAGGGGTGCCAGGTTTGGGGGCCCTGTGGTCACCGGAGATCTGATCGGGATGTCTCTTTTCGGTGCTGAGGCGCATACCCCTGCCGGCGTCTCGGGCCGTGTGGACAGTCTTTTCGTCATTCTAGGACTGGAGCTTAAGATCATGACCGCAGAACAGGAGGATCTTTACCGGCAGGCCATTGAATATATGAGAGATGCCCCCGACTGGCCGGCACAGGGCAGTGTCCGCAAGATGGGGGATATCGTTGTGGTAAGACTGTCACAATCTCCGTAACAGGATGATAGTTTACGGAGCGGCAGGAATCAGATCCGGCTGCCGCAGAGACTAAATACGAGGAGAAGAGGGATATGGATCGAAAATATACATATCAGGTGAAGACTGCAGTCGGAGAATTCAGGGATTTTGTGGCAGGGCACAAAAAGACAGGTTTGCTTACGGCGCTGATCATTCTGGCAACCTGGAGTGTTCTGGGATTTCGTTCAGATATAGGAGTGGATACAGAGATCATGATCGCATTTCCGGAGACCATGTTGAAATCCTGGTGCGGAATAGGTCGTTTTGGCCTGGTGTTCACCAAGAGACTTTTTGGTATGAGCCTGTTCTGTCAGCCGGTTTCTGCCATAGCCATGATGGCGGTTCTCTGGATGATCTGTATGACCGTCGGCTTTGCCGTGTGTCAGTGGAGCGGGTATGATGATAGGTACCGGTTTTTTTATGCTGTATTTTCGGCGGTTTACGTTACCTCTCCCTGTCTGGCTGAGCAGTTCTATTTTCAGCTCCAGTACTTTGAAGTCATCTGGGGGATCTTCATGGCCGTGGTGGCTGTATACGGAATAAGCCGTTATGTGTATGGGAAAGAAAGCATCGGCTGGGTCTTTATGGCCGTTCTATGCGGAGTGTGGGCTTTCGGTTCCTACCAGGTCACGGTCGTGATCTTCATCGCCCTGTGCGCCTTTTCCTTCCTTCTTGTCTATCAGAGGGGGCTGCCGGAAAAGAACGGGGAGAGAAAATGGAAATGGTTTCGGAGAGCCTTTTCATTTGTAGTGATTTTTATGGTGATCATAATGGTATATCATGGGACCGCCTGTGCGGTGCGGATCGTTACGGAGACCAATTCCGCATATATTGACGGCATGGTTTTCTGGAAAAAGGATGGCATCAGAAACTGTCTCTATCGCATCCTGACCGACGTAAAAAATATTTATTATGGTCAAAAGCCGCCCTTTTTCCCCATTGCAGGGGTTCCTGTTTTTTTAATGTTCATTGTGCTGTTTTTGAAGCGGGGGCTGGAGAGCGGCGAGAAAGAAAAACTTCTTTATGTGATGGCAGGAGGCATCTTTACAGCCTCTCCTCTGTTTATGACTGTGCTGACCGGATTCTATCAGGTCGTTCGGGTTCAGATGGTATATCCTTTTATTCTGGCCATCAGCTGTGCCGCCCTCACCACGGTATGTACGCCTGAAAAAAAGCCGCTTTTGCGGGCCAGAGCGGCTTTGGGGCTGAGTATTATCATAGCCTGGAATCAGTGGATCACTTCGGAGCGCCTCCTGGATACCATGCATCAGGTTTCCGTCCAGGACAGGAAACAATGTGAAGACATTTACAGGGAGGCTCAGAGGCTGGCAGGCGCACAGGGAAGGGATATCAGTCAGACGGCCCTGGTATTTGTGGGGATCAGGGGAATCAACTGGAGTCAGAGTACTTTAAGAGGGGATATGATCGGCTACTCTCTGTTTCAGTGGGACAGCCTGGGTGCACACGGAGTGTCGGACCGGGTAGGAACGCTGATGTATGCCATGGGTCTTCCCCATGCCCCCGTTACCACAGAGCAGTACATCAGAGCCGTTGAGATGGCGGAGTCCATGCCTGTCTGGCCTCTGGAGGGATCCATCCTGCCGGAGGGGGATATGGTCGTCATAAAGCTGTCCGATCCCGTGCTGCCTTAAAAAACATTAAAAAAGGGGCTGTGAAAAAATTCATCCTGCTCCACAGTCCCTTTCTGTCCGGATCGTGTGTCGTTTATATCTGGAATCTTCTAACCAAGTGCCTGCTCAAATATCTTCAACAGCTGCTCCTTGTGAAAAGGCTTATCCACAAAGCCCCTGACGCCGATGGCCCTGGCTCTGTCGTAAGTATCGTCATAGGCCAGGGACGAGATCATGACGATCCTGGCATCCGGATGCTGTTTCAGAATAATCTCGGAGGCGTCCAGTCCATCCATCCCTGTCATGATAATATCCATTGTCACCAGATCAGGCTTTATCTGGTCATACTGGGCGATGGCGTCCTCACCGCTGCGGCAGTACGCGGCGATCTCGTAATCCGTGCCCTTCAAAACATCACCCAGCTGAACCCGTACCAGTCGGGAATCATCTACTACCATAACTCGCTTGCTCATTTCCTAAATACTCCCTTCTCTTAATCTTCATCCGAAATGTTTTCATTGGGGCCAGAACATGGCACATGGTGAATGAACTGGGCGCCCTTGCTGTATTCATCCGAATAGGTAAGCATGAACTGGATCTCCTGTCCCTCAGGCTCATATCGTCCGTGATAAAATACAGGCGGAGCGAAATGAGCAGGAACCTGTGTGGCCTTAAACATAGCCGCGGCGATCCTGCCGCAGAGCACATTGAAATACTCTTTGCTGAACTCCTCCAGGTCCTCAGGGCTGACGGATTCCTCATGAAATGAAATGCTGGCCATGCGGTACAGAAGCTCCCTGTCAGCGCAGAGGGTAAGGCTGGTGCGGAACCCTCTGTCAAAGGTGATCTGTACCGTACAGAGATCTTCCCCCGGCGACTGATTTTCCTGGTGGAGGCGCACGCCTGCGGTACACTCTGTCACATCCTGGACAGCCTGGTCCAATATCTTTTCAAGTTCTTCCTTCGACATAGCAGTATTCATCTATTCATCTCCTTCCTCATTTTCCGTCTCATCCTGTCCGAAAACCCGGCGGACTCTTTTGAGCAGTTCCACTGAGGAAAATGGTTTCAGCAGATAATCGTGGATTCCCAGTTTGGCGCTCTCCACAACCATATCCCTGCTCTCCACGCCTGTAAGCATGATCACCGGTATGTCTTTACATTCTTCTCTTCTGCGGATTTCCCGCAGGGTCTCGATGCCATCCTGCTGGGCCATGCGGATATCAAGAAGAATCAGATCCGGCTTTTCCAGATCCAGGTACCTTAAAGCCCGCATCCCTGAATTGATGGTAATCAGCTCGTAATCATTCCGCAGGATGCTGGAAATCCGGGTCAAGATGATCACATCGTCATCCACCGCCAAAATCCGTTTTTTGAGACCTTCCCCCATTTCACTCATTGCCTTCTTCCTCCTTTTCAAGTGAGCCCAGAAGCCATCCAAGCAGCTCCTCGGCCTTGTCATCTTCATACAATCGCAGCTGTTCCTGTATCTCCAAAAGCCGCTCTTCCCCGTCCCCGGGCAGTTCATGGGTCAGCATTGTCTCCACCCTCTCCCCGCACTTTTGAGAACGAAAATGTTTCAGTTCTTCCAGAGCCGCCGCTGTCTCTTCCCTAAACTCATGGATAGTCAGGCGGGGGAGTTTTTCTTTCCGCCCCTTTTCCTGTCTCCGCTTTTCCAGAAACCGTCTGATATTCACCAGCAGTTTCTCGTATTCTGTCATCAAAAGAGGGAATTGGCTGTGGATAAATTCCATGTCACCCTGTACGGCGGCGTTCTCATGGGCCCGGGCCATGGCGGACACCTCCATGGCTCCGATATTGGCGGAAGCACTTTTAAGCCCGTGAACCTCGATCTGATAGCGCAGGGGATCGGAATCCACCACCTGATGGAGAAGCTCAATCTTCCTCTTTCCGTCTATACAGTAGAGATCCAGCAGTTCCACAAACCCCTCTTCATCGCCGGAATAATATTGGGTCACAGCCTCCATATCCACCCCGTCGATCTGGACAGCCGAGGGGTCCAGGGGTTTGGATTCCTCCTCCGTGTCTCCCGTCTGCCTATATTTCTCCGGAACCCAGCGCAGCAGAAGCTGGTTCAGCTCTGTCCTGTCCAGAGGCTTGGCGATAAAATCCTGGAAACCGTGTTCCAGAAAACGCTCCCTCATGCCTTCCATGGCATTGGCTGTGAGAGCGACCATGACGGGAGCGGTCCCGTTGTCGCCGCAGTCTCTCCGGATGATCTCCGCCGCCTCCACGCCGTCCATATCCGGCATCATGTGGTCCATGAAGATGAGATCGTACCGGTCAGAGCGGACCCGCTCAATGGCCTCCGGCCCGCTTTCCGCCTCGGTGAGATCAAAGGCGTAGTTTTTCAAAAAGCCTCTGGCCACCTTCCGGTTGATCACATTGTCATCTACGATCAGCACTTTCACCCCAGGGGCCGTAAATCCGTCCGTGACCTTCTGCTCTGTCTGGGGGGCCTCCTTCATCTCCGAAACCGGCTGCCGGTCCACGATTTTCTGGGGAATGGTGATGGTGACGGTGGTTCCCTTGCCATAGACGCTTTCCACCTGGATAGTGCCCTTCATCAGCTCCACCAGATGTTTTACAATGGCAAGTCCCAGCCCCGTGCCCTCCACGCTCCGGTTTCGCCTGGAATCCACCTGACGGAAATCCTCGAAAATCTTCTGAAGGTCTTCCTCCCGGATACCGCAGCCCGTATCCTCCACGCAGAAGGTGAGCAGCTCCTCGTCGTTGTCCCTGCCGGGTTTCCCCGTAATATAGGCCCGCACATAGCCTTTCTTCGTAAATTTTATGGCATTGCTGAGAATGTTCAGGAGGATCTGCTTGATCCTGCCGTCATCGCCGCTGTAGCGGCAGGGTATGGTCTGGTCGCACTCATATTTCAGGATGAGGCCCTTCTGGGAAGCCGCCATATCCATGATCCCCATGATCTCGTCAGCCATGTCTTTTATGTAGTAATTCTCGATCACCAGTTCCATTTTTCCCGCTTCCACCTTGGACAGGTCCAGGATGTCGTTGATGATGGTCAGCAGGTTTCTGGCGGCGGACTGTACATCCTTGGCATAGCCGTAGATCTCCGTGTCTCCGCATTCCTCCATGATGATGTCATTGAGACCAATGATGGCGTTCATGGGAGTCCGTATCTCGTGGGACATGTTGGCCAGGAACTCGCTTTTGGCGATGCTGGCCTTCTCCGCCTGACGCCGCACCCGCTTGATCTCATTAATATAGGACTTGATATCGGTCATATCCAGGATCAAAATAACAGACCCCTGTATCTTGCCGTTCTCGTCTACGATATGCTTGCTGTGGCTTTCGTAGTGCTGTCCGCTGATGGAAAAGCTCTGGGGGATATCACTGTTCAGCATTTCCTCCCGGAAACCCTCCACTGCCCGGATATTCTCTCCCGGTCTGTGGGCGGACAGAGAGGTGAAGATATCCGCCGCCGCCCGGTTGTAGCTGACCAGCCGGTCGTGATCATCCAGCGCGATGACGCCGTCGCCCATGCTCTCAAGAACCTTTTCCGCAGCCAGATAACGGAAATCATAATTGCGACGGCTCCAGATGACGATGACCACCATGGACATGGAAATGGTCAGGGTCACTGGCGTCAGGTCAAAGATGTTGACGATTTTAAGAATATAGGCCGCGAGTACGACCACAGGCAGGCCGGAAATGGTCAGGATGGTCCAGTACTGACGGTTGAGCTGCCGGTCCCTGCGTTCCCGGATAGCGCCCACCAGGGTGTAGATACAGAGGGCGTAAGGAATAATAATGTGGCCGATGAGAAAAAACACATACAGCGGCCCATAGGTAAGGATCACATAATGGAATCCATCCCCTGCGGCTGACCACTGGACATCCTGGTAAAAAAGACCGCGCCAGTTAAAAATCACTGTGGGCAGGGATAAAAAACTGACCGCGCCCAGAAGCCTTAAAAGCTTTTTGGGCGGCGTAACGGAACAATAGATGTAGATAAACCAGCAATAACAAAGGGGGGTAAAGGCGGACCCCACCTTTTCCACCGTCACCGCCGTCATGGCCGCTTCCACTGTGGGCGCGATCAATTCCAATAAATACCCTACGTTCTGTACCAGGGAACCGCAGAGAATCATGATCAGCAGCTTCTGCTCCCTGGCGCCGTCTCCGTTGAGGAGAAGGAATAAGGCTACAGCCGTGAGACATATGCCAAAACATTCCAATAGAATTACAAAATTTACCATGCTTCTGTTCCTTCGCCGTTATCGTACTGCCAGTTTCCCTCACCGGTTTTCCATGTCCCGCCAAATGCTGCTGAAGTGGTCAGCAGGGTAAAGGCGGATGCTGCCAAAAATACTTTTTTAACTCTCACACTGTTACCTCCCAGGTTTTTCTTAAATTTTAATAGTTTTATATGATATAGTCAATAAATTTATTGAATAATAACCGGTAATTGAAAATCATGGTGTGGTTCAGAAGAATTAAAAAATTTGAAGAAATGCTGATCGAGGAAATTAACGGGCTTGGAATTAAGAATTTGCAGGTAAAAGCCCTTAATTTGCTGAATGGTTTTTACGTCAATCTTGAATATCCACTGCCAAATGGACAGTCTGTCAGACTGCTTGAAGATAATAATGTATATTTGGGAAATCAAATTGAAATGCCCGGCAGCGGCAGGTGTTATGGCGTTGTGGCGGATGAGGCTTATCTCCTTGTGTGCGAATATGGATGCAACGGTGAGAAGCCGCAGATAATCCTGTACAAAAAAAGATGATTTTCTGCGGCCGGGGTAGTCTCCTGCCAGAGGCGTATCTGTTTTCCTTATTGTGCCATGGTAAAACCGACAGCCTCAAATATTTCTGCACACTGGTCCGTTAAAAGATAATCCAGGAATGCCCTGGCCTCTTCCTGATTTTCGGAGATATTCAGGACAGCTGCCGGATAGATTACCTGTCTGCACTGTCCTTCTTCTGCTTCATCCACCACGTTCAGACCTGCCGAAAAGGCATCCGTAGCATAGATAATGCCGCAGTCTACGGATGCTTCCTTCACCTGGGTCGTTACTTCCTTAACATTGGAACCATAAGTGATCTTAGAACTGGCTTCCAGCTGTTCCATGATTCCCAGGCCGGTGAGGATTTCCTTAGAATATGCACCTACCGGAACATCATCATTGCCCAGGCAGATCAGACTCGGTTTATCGGTTCCCAGATCTTCGAAGGAGTGAATGTCTGCCGGGTTGTCATCCGGTACAGCCAGTACGACCTTATTCTCCACCAGATTAAACCTGGTTTCCGGCAGAATAAAATCAAGTCTTTCCGTATTTACAGAGGGATCCGCCAGGATGTCTAACTGGTCCATCTGTTTCTGTGCCGCAGAAATAAAAATATCACAGTCTGCTCCCTCCTGAATCTGGGTCTTCAGGGTTCCGGAAGAATCAAAGGTATAGATAATCCTTACATTCGGCTTCACTTCCTTATACATTTCGGCAATCTGAGTCAGGGTTTCTGTCATGGAAGCTGCCGCAAATACGATCAGATCCACAGGTTCTCCTTCTGCCGTTTCCGTCTCAGAGTCTGTCTGATTCCCGCCGTTTTCTGTTTCGGATGCAGTTGTCTTAGTGACTGCAGTTCCCTCTGTCATAGCCGCAGGCTTTGTCCTGCTGCATCCTGCCGCTATTCCGGAAATCAATCCGACTGCCGCGATTGCTGCCCAATATTTTTTCATGTTCGTCTTTCCTTTCTGTATTTTATTAATTTGCTGAATCATCTGGTTCCGGCCACAGATTTGTATTTTTTTAAACCGTTCGCTTTTTATAAACCATACGCCCATATAAAAAAAGCAAAATCCTATCCATGCACAGGTATCTCTATGTCAGAGAGACAGCAGAAGGATGGTGGCAAAAATGCAGGCAAATCCCATAAGATCCCACGCTCCGAAAGCCGCATGCATCCACAGAACAGAGAACACCGTGGCTGATACCGGTTCCACGGAGGCATAAAGACTCCCTTTTTTCGGCCCTACCAGGCGGATTCCTTCCAGATAACAGGAAAAGGCAATGATAGTTCCCAGGAGGATCACCGCCGCCATGCCTGCTATTACCTGGGCGTCCACCGTCACCGGAATCTGCCATGGGCAAAACAGTGCCATCAACATCATACCGCCGATAAACATTCCCCAGCCCGTCACAGGAAGGGAACCGTAGGAGGCCAGAAGCCGTCCCGGCTGAACTGTATATACAGCCAGCGCTACGGCAGAGGCCAGTCCCCAGAACAGAGCTTTTTCTGACAGCACCATGTTGGCTGCGTTTCCGTGGGTGGCAAGGAAAAAAGTTCCCAGAACAGCAAGGACAATGGCGATGATCTCTCTGGGGCCCGGCATCTTTAAAGTTCTTAAGGACACATAGACTACGATGATCACCGGACCTATGTACTGAAGCACTGTGGCCGTTCCTGCATTAGAAGCCCCGATGGCAGTAAAATAGGTATACTGGCACATGGACATGCCGAGGATTCCGAAACACAGAATCGCTCCTGCATCTCTCCTGGTGCTCCACACAGAGAATACTTTCTCCCGCTGCTTAAAAAAACAGAGCAGGAGCAATAAAAAACCGGCTATGGTCAGCCGCAGGGGAACCAGCCAGTCCGAGGTGATTCCTTTTTGCTGCATGAGATACTGGCCGCAGGTTCCGGAAAATCCCCATAAAGTCCCGCCTGCGAGAGTCAACAGCATACCTTTGGTTTTATTCTGCATTTTCATATCCGCCTTCCTGGACTCCTAAATAGTGTTTTATACTGAAGAGACACCTGCAGGACAGGTGTAAAACCGGCGAAGCAGGTATCCCTCAATTTAGTCTAATCATAATCAGTTCTGTCTTCAATGTCAACAAAATGTTAAGTCCCTTTTATAGATAAAAACATGTAAGCCGCTCTGTGTTTTCATCACTTGGCTTCCTTCGCAAATTCACCGGACAGATTAAAATTGTGCTCCATCGGTCCCCGGCCTTTCCCCAGATCCAGCATGGCCCCCAGAGCGCCGGAAAGGTAGGCTTTTGCCCGCCGAATAGATGCTGCCAGGTCAAATCCCTTGGCCAGATTGGCGGCAATGGCGCTGGACAGGGTACAGCCGGTGCCGTGGGTGTTGGGATTGTCGATGCGGGTTCCATAGAACCATTCTCCATTCCCGTCCGCATAAAGAAAGTCATTGGCATCATTCACATTATGTCCGCCCTTGAGCAAAACAGCGCAGCCGTAGGTATCGCTGATATATTTGGCGGCAGCCTCAATGTCCGTCTCGCCGCGGATCACCATACCGGACAGAATCTCCGCCTCCGGTATATTCGGGGTGGCCACGGCTGCCAGGGGAAGCAGGCGGGCCTTCAGGGTATCTACCGCCTCTTCGGAAATCAGCCGGTCCCCGCTGGTGGCCACCATGACCGGATCCACCACGATATTCCCCGCCTGATAGAAACGCAGGCGCTCCGCGATAACCTCAATCAGCCCGCAGGAAGCCACCATGCCGATTTTTACCGCGTCAGGCGGAATATCCTCAAATACTACGTCAATCTGCTGCCCGAGAAATTCCGGCGTCATCTCGACAATCTCCCGCACGCCGGTGGTATTCTGGGCTACCAGCGCCGTAATGGCGCTCATGGCGAATACACCGTTCATGGTCATGGTTTTCAGATCTGCCTGAATCCCGGCGCCTCCGCTGGGATCTGTCCCGGCGATTGATAAGGCTGTCTTCATTGTCATATCTCCTTTGCATTATTTTTCCAAAGCTTATGAAACTGCGTTAATTCTTCCATATAGATATCTGCCAACGCGCGGACTTCCTCCTGTGCTTTTTCGTGGTCATCCCGGACCGCAGCCACCGGGAATCCGGCTGTCTTCGCTGTCCGGAGGGCATAGAGAGCATCCTCAAACACAAGGGTTTCTGATTTTTCTGTACCCAGGAAGCCAAGGGCGGCCTCAAAAATATGGGGTTCATCCTTGCCGTGTCCCACCTCATTGCAGGTAAAAATTTTACCAAAGCAGGATAAGACTCCGCATCGTTTCAGGGCGGCCTCCACCAGATACCGATCCGTAGCGGTGGCAATGCACAATTTCACACCCCTTTCCTGAAGCCACTCCAACAGTTTCCCTGCTCCCGGCTTCAGCAAAGCCTCGTACCGGTAGAACCGCTCCAGCATGGCATTTATTCCGTTCATGATTTCATCCGTGCTAAGCGTCATGCCGTATTCCCTCTGGCAATAGCAGGCCGCCTGGTACAGGCTCATATTTTTAAGCATTTCCTTTAAGTTTTTCCCCGGCTCGTACCCAAGGGAACACAGATAGTCTTCGCCAATGGTGTCCCAGACGGACAGGGAATCCAGCAGCGTGCCGTCCACATCAAAAACAGCTCCCTGTATTTTCATGTGTTCACCATCTTCTCCGACAGCGCCCGCAGATCCCTGCATGCTCCCTCGATATCCTCTGCCGAAAAAACAGCCGATACCAGGGCCACGCCGTCCACACCGCTGCCGGCCAGACTTAAAAGATTATCCCGCTTGATGCCGCCAATCGCCACAACAGGGATCTCCACCGCGTCACAGATTGCACGCAGGGTTTGTGTTGTCATCGGCCTGGCATCGGTCTTGGTACTGGTGGGAAACACCGCGCCGAGGCCCAGATAGTCCGCTCCGTCCCGTACAGCCTGACGGGCTTCCTCCGCCGTATGGACAGAGACACCTATGATCATGTCTTCCCCTGCCCGTCGGCGGACCTCTCCTGCTGCCATATCCTCCTGCCCCACATGGATGCCGTCTGCTTTGCAGGCAATAGCGATATCCACGTTGTCATTCACGATAAACGGAACCCCGTACCGGCGGCACAGGGCGCAGAGTTCCTTTGCCTCCTGGAGAAACTTTGCCTCGTCCAGTTCTTTTTCCCGCAGCTGTACACATGTCACGCCGCCCTTCAGCGCCGCTTCTACCTGTTGGTACAGGGATTGCCTGCCTGTCCATGCCCGGTCTGTGACGGCATAGAGCAGCATATGCTTTTTATCGCACTTCATAATCGGCCCCTTTCTCCAGCTCCGCCGGTGTCAGGCGGTACATGGCGTCAATAATATAGTTCCGGTAAGAAGAATTGCCGTCCAGATCTGTCATCCGCCTGTATGCGATTTCCCCGCACAGCCCCATGGCGCACACGGCCGCCGCCGCTGCCTCCAGAACCTGTTCCGGGTTTGCGGTGATAAAAGCCGCCGTGAGGGCGGAAAGCTGGCATCCGGTGCCGGTAATGGAGGACATCTCCGGGCGCCCGTTGCGGATACAGAAAGTCCTCTCCCCATCGGTCACAATGTCAATGGCTCCGGTAATGGTGATGACTGTCCCGATTCTTCTGGCGAAATTTTCAGCAAACCATATGGTTCCCTCCAGATTGTCCTCTGTCACCTGGTCCGCCGCATCAGCGTCCACGCCTTTGGTTGTGCCGCTGCCTGAAGCCAGAGCCTTTATCTCCGAGATATTGCCCCGGATCGCGGAAAACCTTACCTTCTCCAATAAACCAAGGGCTGTGTCTGTC
>Ga0137306_101502_pt1 | contig 23350 bp, 18 predicted proteins | sample Inofroosms_March_FD_97187 | JGI IMG/M metagenome (GOLD analysis project Ga0137306, IMG submission 97187) | Mouse cecal microbial communities from Vienna, Austria - N-Acetylneuraminic and N-Acetylglucosamine D2O microcosms_March | ecosystem: Host-associated > Mammals > Digestive system > Large...
ATTCTAAGACTGGCACATGCTGCACCTCCATATACATTAGGTTTTATAGTATATGTAAAAACAATATTAGGCTTACTATTTTTCATAAGCGCCTTATAAAAATGAAATAAACTTAAATCTTTTATTGGATTAGTTCCACGACGGTCTAATAGCTCACAGGGAATAAATGTACAGCCCATAGAGACTAAATCTTTTACAAATTCGCCATCGGGAAGGCAGATAGATATATCGTGCTTTTGTAGTAAATTCTCTATTAACTCTTTCCTGAATTTATATAAGCCAATATCATTATTGGCTAGTATTAATATTTTCATATATTTTAATTTCCTTTTTCAATATAATTTCATCTTATAAATACCTTTTCTCTACAAATTTGCACAATAAAATGATTATAATAACTTCATTTATTGAAATTTAATCCAGAACGACAAAATAGAATTTTTATGTATTACTACTATTTTTTTTGAGTTTACATATATATTCCATCTGAATTATGAAACCAAATACATCGCATACCTAATTTATCTGGCGCAACAAAATCTTTCCTAATGTTATCACCTACGTAACACATCTGAGAAAAATCCACATTTAAAGCTTCTGCCATTAAGCGAAAAGCTTTGTCACACGGTTTTCTGTAGACATTTCCACCCAGTTCATCTGTTATGATTATTTGATCAAAACTAAATGCTAATCCCAAAGCGTCTATCTTAGCGCTTTGCCCTTCAGGCCTGCCATCCGTAATCATTCCTAGCATATATCCATTACTTTTAAACATTAGCAACATTTCACATACACCTTTATATAGATGGATATAGGGCTTCTGTTTACGATATATATTCAAACATTTCCTTTTCATTTCTTCGTTATAAATTCCTTTTTGTTGCAAGAATATGTCAATAGCCGGTTTTCTTTCCTCGAATAAATCCCATAAAATTTCCTCTGTATCTGGTATTGAAGGAAATAATTTTCCAATCTCCTTGTAACCACATCTGACATATTCCTTCTCACTATAGAGAGTATCGTCTAAATCAAAAATAATTGCTTTTAAGCCACCTACATACTTTCTGACATCCAGAATATTTTCTATTTCAATCATGCCATATTCCTTTTATTGTTTTGCACATTCTTCATTAACACATATACTCTGATCAAATCTGCTATAAATCTCATCATTCCTAGCAGCATTATCTTTATAAGATAACTTTTCATTGTTTAGGAGCCGAATTAATGCTTTGGCACTATCTGCACCAGCTTTGATACTTAATGGAGAACCGCCTCCAAAGCGTGGATTAATTTCTATATAATAATCATCACCGGTAACATCGTCTCGTATAAGCTGTACAGTAATAGGTCCGCAAGGCTTATAATCTGCAATTAAAGTTTTCATCTCTGAGATTATTTTTTTGTCCTGACAAATTTGTGTTTTTAATACTTCTCCAGAGCGAACAACAATCCGCTTTCTCGGAGTAATAAACACAGGATTTCCCTCGTAATCGCAAAAAATATCAATTGTATATTCCTGACCATTTATGAACGGTTGAATGATATAATCACGTATCCTTTTTGCATAAGCTTTTAAATCATTTTCACTTATTACCTTATATGCATCTATGCTGGAGCTTCCATCTTTTGGCTTGATAAAAGCTGGATAGCCGCTATTGTATTTTCCTACAGAATCAACCGGTAGAGGGGATTTCAACCCAAGCTTGTTAAAGTAATCCGCTGTAAACCTTTTGTCACGGCAAATCTTTACTTTATCAACTGTACTAATCAAGACTTTTGTCTCTACAGCTTCAAATTTATTTTTATTTTCGGCCAAAAGAAGCAAATCTGTATCAATTGTAGGGATTAAACAATCAACTTTTTCTTTTTTGCAGATAGAAATGAGCTGCGGTATATATTCAGGTTCATTGATTCGACAAACTATTCTTACCTCATCACAGAAAAATAATGCAGGAGCAGTATTCGTAATATCAGTTCCAATAATTGTCAGATCTACGTTCAACTCATTTGCTGCATGCCGGAACACCTGCATCAGCTCAACACGTCGTCCAACACTAGTGAATAGAATTTTCATGCCGCACACCTCCTGTAGTTAAAAGGTATATCAACAGTAGACTTACGAAATACCCCCCCCCCCAATATAATTGCGAATATATTTATTCATATTATCTGTTCTCTCCAATCTTTTTGCCGGAATTCCAATATAAGTGTCTGCATCGTTTATATTGTTAATAACCACAGCACCAGCACCAATCGTACAATGAGCACAAATTTTTAAATTATTGCTAATACACGCACCAATTCCAATCCATGAACCTTCACCAACACTGACTGTTCCAGCCAGCTTTACACCTACTGAAACATGAACAAAATCTTCCAACTTATTGTCATGTTCAACGATTGCACCAGAATTTATAATACAATGTCGTCCAATTACGCTGCCGGAATTTATCACTGTATTTGCCATTACAACAGTGCCTTCCGCAATAGCAACATTAATACAAGATATTACGGCAGATGGATGAATGGCTGTATACCACTTTACCCCAGCCAGCTTTTTTGCAATCATTTTACGGACTATGGCGTCACCAACAGCTATGACAAATTGAGCTTCAGTTATATATTTATTATATTTATCTACAGTGCCAAGAAGAGGAAAATTAATAAAGGTATTCGGTAATTTCGTATTGTCATCCAGAAATCCTAACACTTTATCCCCAGACTTCTGAATAATATCAGCAATAACCTTTCCATGCCCACTGGCACCAATAATAATAACGGAGTTCATGTCTTTACCTCATCATCTACTCTGTTAAATCAGACTCTACGGATGTTCCTCGGAAGATCTCCATAGTTGCTGAACTACCAGAATTAATGCCCTCACGAATTATAACAGTCTTAATTGTCTGAAATATAATCTTCCAATCACCAAGAAAACTCACATGATCCACATAATAAACATCTTTTTCAAATTTGTCTTCCCAACTAATTGAATTACGTCCGTGCACTTGGGCATATCCAGTAAAACCTGGCCGCACCTCGTGGCGTCTTGCCTGAAACTCATTATACAAAGGAAGATACTGAACCAGCAACGGTCTTGGACCAACTACTGACATATCGCCTTTAATTATATTAATCAACTCTGGCAACTCATCAAGGCTTGTGGAACGAAGCAGTTTTCCGAATGGAGTAAGCCTTATATCGTCTGAAAGTAATACACCATTCTCATCTCGCTCGTCTGTCATTGTCCGAAATTTATATAGCATAAATACTTTGCCGTTAAGTCCTGGACGTTCTTGTTTAAATATTATAGGCGAACCCAATTTAAAACGCACAAGAAAAGCAATCACAAGTATTAAAGGAAAAAGAACAATAGTCGCAAGGAAAGCACAACAAAAATCTTGCGGACGCTTTATGTACTTTTCATAAAAATACTTTTCATGTGCAAGAGTTAAATTCTGTTCCTTTTGCATATTTTTGCCTTTCTAATTTGAATATTTGCCTTTTATATGCTTATCCACTTTATAATTAACATTTTTATTATTCAAAGCAACTTTGCATTGTCTCAATAAGTTTTTCTTGCTGTCCAAGGCTCATCTTACTATCACTAGGCAAACACACCCCTCTACGAAAGATATCCATCCCCACATCCAGCGGCTTACCATCCTTCCCCAATACTCCGCCTCCAATATAAGCATCACTCCCTGCCCGGCCATTCCCATTCCTGGTAACAAACCCATTCATCCGGTACACAGGCTGCATATGCATCGGCTTCCAGATCGGACGCCCCTCTGCATTGACCGATGCCAAAGCCTCCAGGATCTCCGTCGGACAGCTCTTCCCATGCTCAGGCACATACAGCGCTTCGCATTCCCCGCGCACCTGCCTGCACATTGCTTCCGGGTCAATGATCATGCAGCTCAGCCAGTAATTAGGCTCGCACCCTTCAGGGATAGGATTCATCCTCACCGGCAGACCCCGTAACCCTTCTTTATACCTTTCATATATTGCCTTCTTCTGCGCCATATGCTCCTCAAGATACGGGAGCTGTCCTCTGACTACGCCAGCGATCACATTAGACATCCGGTAGTTAAACCCGATCTCCTCATGCTGGTACCATGCCGCATTCTCCCGGGACTGGGTACTCCATTTCCTGACCTTATTGGCATCCGCAAGATCATCCGTCAAAAAACATCCCCCGGAACTTCCAGTGATGATCTTATTCCCATTGAATGAAATACACCCATAATCCCCGAATGTCCCTGTCTGCTGTCCCTTATATGCAGCTCCCAGACTCTCCGCAGCATCTTCTACGATAAGCGCATCATATCTTTTTGCGATGGCTTTGATCTCATCGATCTTCCCAGGCGTCCCGTAAAGATGCGCCACAACGATCAGCCGCACATCCGGGTACAGCGCAAAGGCTTTCTCAAGCGCTGCCGGATCCATATTCCAGGAATCGTATTCTGTATCGATGAACACCGGCACCCCGCCTTCATAGACGACCGGATTTAAGGTTGCCGAAAATGTCATATCCGAACAGAACACCTTATGCCCGCAAAGCGCTCCTTTTCCTGTCTCCGTCTGGCCGTACAGCCTTTCCCCCGCGAGCCTGACCGCCAGATGCAGGGCAGCAGTACCGCTTGACAGGGCAACTGCATATCTGCACCCAACCTTTTGGGCCATCATCCGCTCAGCTTCATTGATATTGGCCCCCACCGTACTCATCCAGTTTGTCTCATAAGCTTCGGTCACATACTTAAGCTCATCTCCATGCATCGTCGGGGAAGACAGCCATACTTTATTCTCAAATGGTTCAAATTGATTGTCTTTATTAAACATTTCCTGACCTCTGTATGTAATATAATCTAATCATTCAGCCTGTATAGTACATCGAAAAATCATCCTGCGTGATATAGCCAGATACTTATTTTTCGATGTACTAGGCACCGCTAGACAGCCGTAGCTTTAGCTTCCCTTATGACCTGCTCCTGACCGTTTATAACCTGGAAGCTGTTCTTTTTCTTATCCATGCTTCCCTTCGGATTCGCCCCTGCCGGATGGAAGGTGGTCACCATCTTCTCCACCATTCCAACGATGTGCGCATCATTCTCATAGCCTGCCTCTGCCAGCGCCTTCAGCTGTCTCAGGAACAGCTCTGCGTCAAAGGTGACCGGCTTTCCGATATGGATAAGCTCATTATCCGTTTTCTTCATGCCTTCCTCCACCATCAGCTTTTCCTCATACAGCTTCTCCCCAGGCCGCAGGCCGATGTACTCTATCCGGATATCTTTATCCGGCCTCCGTCCGGACAGCTGGATCAGATTTCTTGCCAGGTCATCGATCTTTACCGGATCGCCCATGTCCAGCACAAAGATCTCCCCGCCCCAGGCATATGTCCCTGCCTGCAAAACCAGGGAGACTGCCTCCGGGATCGTCATGAAGTACCGGGTCATCTCTGGGTCAGTGACCGTCACCGGCCCTCCCTCTTCGATCTGCTTCTTAAAAAGCGGGATCACAGAGCCGTTGCTTCCCAGGACATTCCCAAAGCGCACCGCCGCGTATTGTGTCCCTGTCCGGTATTTATTCTTTACCGACTCTATCCTGATCTTATCGCCGCTTCCCTGCAGCCCGGCATCCAGATGGCGGGCTGTCTCAGCAATGCCCTGGCCCTCCGCCGTTTTATCCATATGGGTATGCAGAAGCGGGAGCAGGTCTATCCGGCCTTCCCGGCTCACCGCGTCCATGCACTGGATGATCATCTCGCAGAGCCGCTTTGAGGCTCCCATGATATTCGTCGGGTTCACCGCCTTGTCCGTACTGATCAGCACAAACCTTTCTGCGCCGTACTTCATCGCCGCGTACGCTGTCTTATATGTACCAAGGACATTGTTCTTGACCGATTCGCACGGGCTGGTCTCCATCAGCGGCACATGCTTATGGGCGGCAGCGTGGTAGACGATATGCGGCTGATATGTCTCAAATACCTGATCAACCCTCCGGCTGTCGCGCACGGAGCCGATCAGGACCACCAGGTTCAGCTTGCTGCCGTACTTCCGTTTAAGCTCCTGCTGGATGTCATAGGCATTATTCTCATAGATATCAAAAATGATCAGCTGCTCCGGATTATGACCGGCGATCTGCCGGCAGAGTTCAGAGCCGATGCTCCCCCCGCCTCCGGTCACCAGGATCCGCTTACCCTTGATGTGCTGGAAGATTTCCTCCATGTTGACCTTGATAGTCTCCCTGCCAAGGAGGTCCTCCACAGCCACCGGGCGCATCTTACTGAGCAGGGCCTGGTTATCCGCCTGCTGGTAAATGCCGGAAAGGCTGTGCAGTTCACATCCCGTCTCTTTGCAGATGTTGAGGATGTCGCGCTTATTTTCCGCAGAAGCTGTCGGGATGGCATATAAGATCTGGTCGATATTATATCTTTTCGCCATCTCCAGGATATGGTACCGGCCGCCGACAACCGGCACGCCGTCCATGAACCGGCCCCATTTGTTGTCATTATCATCAATGACACACACCGGTATCGCATAAAAGTCAGAACTATTTTTCAGATCCCTGATGATGATCTGCCCGGCAGCGCCAGCCCCGATGATCATCACCCGGTGGGCAGCGCCAGCGGCTTTCTCCCGCCTGGAACGCTCCAAGGTGATAAAACGGTAGGAAAAACGGACCACCGTCACCAGGCCGAACTGGAACACCGCACCCATCATGTAATAGGAAATGGGCATCCGTTCTACAAATACTGTGATTCCTATAACATGGAACAATGTCGTGATCACAGACGCCGCAACTATCCGGTTCAGTTCACTGAAGCTTGCGAACCGCCATAGACTGTTATAGAGCCGCAGGGCATAAAAACAGCCGATAGCAAACACCGTATAAAAAGGCGTGAACTTCAAAAAGGAACGCAGGTACTCCGGCGGGATCTGGGAGAAACGGAAATCGAACCTGAGCCACAGGCCAAGGAAATAGGAAAAATTAACCATGGCGATGTCATAGGCTGCCAGATAGAAGGCGATGACTTCCCAGTGCTTAAAGCGTCTTCCTTTTTTCTCTTTTCTCTCAGCCATCGTCTTTCCCCCTCCTTCCTTCCGCTAATCCTGTATCGCCGCCGTCTGCTTCCTGGGAAATAACAGGTGTCTATCATTAAAAACTGAATACAATACACCGTAAAAGCCGCCTGTACGGCCGGTCTCCCCAGCGTATTCTATTCAATCCTTAACAACGTGTCCTCATGTATAGATCATGTCTTCAAGAGACCTTCACATCATAATCCGTGAGTCGCTTATGATCTGTGCGTCACGCATGATCCGTGAGTCGGCGGTAAAGCAGGAACCACAATTTGTTGGCCATCGTACCGGTCATCTGTTTTTCCTGCGTATCATGTTTTATCTCATGGGGAAAATTTAGTGATTTATAGCAACAGAGCGCTTTCTGATGATAAAAAACGGCCAGCCAGGAAGGCTGTGCCGTTTGATAGAATAACATTAATTCTATTCTGTTTTCTTTGATACGAAAGCAGTGGGAGAGCAGCAGGTCTTATTTTCGCTGCGCTGTCTTACAGATGATAAAATACCTTGTACCACTTGGCGAACTTTCTTAATCCATCCCGGAGACTGGTAGAAGGCTTGAAGCCGTAATCTTGTTCAAGGGCGCTGGTGTCAGCGTATGTGACCGGCACATCGCCGGGCTGCATGGGAACGAATTCCTTATGCGCATCGAAATGGTAATCTGCCGGAAGGACTTCAGCACGGATCAGTTCTTCCTGGAGGATGGTCACAAAATCCAGCAGGTTTTCTGGGTGATTATTTCCGATGTTATATACGGCGTAAGGCGGGATAGGCAGTCCGTCCTTGCCGGTACTCTTTTCCGGCGCGCCTTGCATTACGCGTTTCACACCTTCAACGATGTCATCGATGTAGGTGAAATCGCGTTTGCAGTTGCCGTAATTGAAGATCTGTATCGTCTGGTTATTCAGCAGCTTATTGGTGAATCCGAAATATGCCATATCCGGCCTTCCGGCAGGACCGTATACCGTGAAGAAGCGCAGTCCCGTTGACGGGATATTGTAAAGCTTACTGTATGCGTGAGCCATCAGTTCGTTGCTTTTCTTTGTGGCAGCGTAAAGGGAGACCGGCTGGTCTACTGGATCATCCGTGCTGTAGGGCACTTTCTTATTTGTGCCGTACACCGAAGAGGAAGAAGCGTAGACAAGATGCTCCACACCTGGCGCGCCATGATCGTAAGAATGGCGGCAGGCTTCCAGTATGTTGTAAAAGCCGATGAGATTAGATTGAATATAAGCATCCGGGTTTTCAATTGAGTAGCGGACGCCTGCCTGGGCGGCAAGATTTACCACAAGATCAGGTTTATATTCAGCAAAGATCCGATCAACAAGGGCTTTGTCAGAGAGCTCCCCTTTGATAAAGGTGTAGGCGGATCCGTCACATTCAGTCAGGCATTTTTCAATCTCGTCCAGCCGCCATTTTTTGATCTTCACATCGTAATAATCATTCAGATTGTCCATACCGATGACCGTCACCGGCGACTGTGTTTTTAATAATTCCAGGACCAGATTGCTTCCGATGAATCCGGCGGAGCCGGTAACAAGTATCGTTTTATGTTTTAACGTTATTTTTTGCATGTTTGTACCCTTTCTTAATCTCTTTTGAAAATATCTCTTGTGTAAACCTTGTCGGCGACATCTTCAAGACATGCATCGCGCCGGTTGGCAATGATGGCCTGGCTCATTTTTTTGAATTTTTTCAGGTCATTTACCACGAGTGAGCCGTAGAAGGTCTCGCCGTCCTTCAGGGCGGGCTCATAGATGATGACAGTCGCTCCTTTGGCTTTGATCCTCTTCATCACACCCTGGATAGAAGACTGGCGGAAGTTATCCGAATTACTTTTCATCGTAAGGCGGTATACGCCGATGATCCGTTTTTGCTCCCGGGCAGGGTCCCAGTGGCTGTTCGCTTCGTAGGCACCTGCAATTTCCAGCACCCGGTCTGCGATAAAATCTTTTCTCGTCCGGTTGGACTCGACAATGGCGGAGATCATATTCTGGGGAACAGCATCAAAGTTGGCAAGGAGCTGCTTGGTATCTTTGGGCAGGCAGTATCCGCCGTAACCGAAAGAAGGATTATTATAGTGGTTGCCGATCCGCGGGTCAAGACATACGCCGTTGATGATCTCCTGTGTGTTTAATCCTTTTGTCTCTGCGTAAGTATCCAATTCGTTGAAATAGGAGACACGCAGCGCCAGATAAGTGTTGGCGAACAGCTTTACCGCTTCAGCCTCAGTAAAGCCCATAAACAGGGTGTCGATATCCTCCTTCACGGCGCCCTGCCGGAGCAGTGCCGCAAAGATATGTGCGCGTTCTAAGGAGCTCTCATCGCAGGATACGATAATGCGGGACGGGTAGAGGTTATCGTACAGTGCTTTTGATTCCCGCAGGAACTCCGGGCTGAAGATAATCTTATCCGTGCTGTATTTTTCTCTTACAGACGCGGTAAATCCGACCGGGATGGTGGACTTGATGACAATCATGGCATCAGAGTTCACTTTACGGACAAGCCTGATTGCCGCCTCAACTGCAGAGCAGTCAAAAAAGTTCTTCTTGCTGTCATAATTGGTAGGCGTTGCGATGACTACAAAGTCGGCATCTTTATAGGCGGCTTCGCCGTCTAAGGTGGCAGTCAGGTCAAGCTTTTTCTCCGTGAGATATTTTTCGATATAATCATCCTGTATAGGAGATCTCCGGTGGTTGATCAGATCGACTTTTTCGGGGACGATATCGACGGCCGTCACCTGGTTATGCTGCGCCAGCAGTATAGCGATAGATAACCCTACATATCCGGTGCCGGCAACGGCGATCCGGTATTTTTTTTCCAGGTCAGGGGCGGGGATCGTTATGGGTGCATCATCATCTTCTTCGAACAGGTCGACGACCTCAAAACCCAGAACCTCTCCCAGTTTTTGGAGCTGGATAATCGAGGGGATATAGTCCATGTTTTCAAGGCGCCCGATCATGCCGCGGTGGATGCCGGTCATGCCGGCAAGCTGTGCCTGGGTCAGTTTTTTGTTTTTACGGTTTTGTGTGATGGCCGCGGCCATTTTTTTTGTTGATAGTTTCTTCATTATACACTTTTCACCACAATTCTATTTAAAATGACATTTACGAGACTTTGATGGAGATAAAAGTCGCCAAAAATCAGCATATCAGCTTTTTACAATTTATTCAATAGAAAAGATAAAATTGGGCATAGAAATTAATGGTTTATTGTTCATGGGTCAGGAATTCGTACTGGCAGCGTATTCCGCAAGAACATGATCCGGGAGCGAGGGGCGGCTTTTGCGCAGCAAAACTTAAGAATGCCGCCACGAATGTTGCTATGAGCGGCCCCTGGGCCGTGAATAATAACATCAGCGGCACAAATATCCTGCTGATTGATGAAGATGCCTTGAAAAATCTTCGGATTAAGATTAGAATGTTATTACTGTCTGCTCTGCGGATGCAGACGGACATATAGATGAAGGAAAAGGAGCATGGTAAGAATGCTGGACTCTATAGAAGTTTATCACTGGATTGCCGCTCATTTTATCTACCTGATCATTCTGGGCGTCAGCGGATTTATCGTGTTGAATATTGTTTACGCACATAGGGAAAAGGGCGCTGCTTATAAGATCATCGTATCGGCTGCGGGGATCGTCTATCTGGGTGCGTTGCTGTATCTGACTCTGGGGATGCGTTCTCCGCAGGAGGAGTATACTTATGAATTAGTACTGTTCTGGTCATACTGGGAGGTGTTTACCGGGCAGGAGCAGTGGCTGCTCTGGGAAAATATCGCGAATATGTTCTTATTCTTTCCTTTTGGAATGTTCTTGTATGAATTGCTGGGGGAGAAGAGGAGATGGTATGTCTGTCTGGCGTGTGTTCTGTGTGTAAGCGCCGGGATAGAGCTGACGCAGCTTCTGGCAAAGCTGGGGCTGTTTGAGTTTGATGATATTTTGCACAATTCCCTGGGAGGGCTTTTTGGATATGCGGCGGCGGAAAAGATCACGGCGCTGACTGGGGCGCTGCATTTTGCCGGACCGCGGCAGTCGCAGAAGCAATAGAAGGAGCGTTGGAGCAGATTGCTGATGAGCGGCGGCAGATTGAGCGGAAGCGGTACCAGTTGCTACCAGTTGCCAACGCTTAGGCGGGGGCGGCGGTTTGAGATTTTCAGGCAGGAGGAAGGGATACTCCTGCCTGTTTTAGGTTTCACTGTCTTTTCTTGAGTCTTCTGTACTGAATCGAATTTCCGCTGACCTCCCAGACATTCCCGATCAATTCTACACCATTTCCGCTGCATCGCCGGTATCCGCAGAAATCTTCAAGTGTCCGCTGGTTGCCAAAGCTTTTTAGGCATCCGCCGTAGCTCATCCGGTATTCGACTTCATCGCCGTACACGACAGCTTTTTCAACAAAAGCTGTGTATATCCCTCTTTTAAATGGAAGAAGATCGGGAGCCTGCTCTATTTTGCTGCGGCCTGCTTTGCTGCAGCTTCCTTTAGGAGCGGGGGCTGCAGGCGGTCTGTGGCAGTCAAGGCCGGATACGAGGATATCCATGCCTGCCGCGTTCTGCTCTGGGAGCTTTAAGATGCAGGAGAGCAGGAGGCAGAAATTGGTGGTCAGCGCCGTATTATGGCCGCCGTTTTCTTCGCGGGGCAAGGCACGGAAGCTGCATGCTAATCTGCTGGCCTCGCCGTTGGCCTTGTAATCCCGTTTCAGCCTGTACAGCATCTCCATAAAGCTCTGCTCCAGGGCGGTCTCGTATAAAATGGGAGCGGTGCAGGACTCATCGCCGGAGCGGACGATCCTGCCGCCTTTTTTTGTGCCGAAGCGGTTGCTGCAGCGCCAGACGGCAAAGGCGTATTTGTAGATCTCGTTCATTTCACTGTTTAGCCTGCTGCCGGTGCGCAGGGCTTCGGATTTTAGGGAGCGCTCGTCGCTGTAATTTTTGATGGGACGGCTGTAGACGCAGCGGTGGTAGGCGCCGCCGCAGAGTTGTCCGTGTTCTGGACTGTTGCTGGTCTGTCCGGAAGCGGGCCTGTCCCCGGCGTTCCCGGATTTTTTGCCATTCTCTGGACTGTTGCTGGTCTGTTCGGAAGCGTCCTTGTCCCATGTATATCCGTCTCCTGGTATGTCACAGGCGGGCAGGTGAGTCATCTCCCCGCAGCACAGATTATAAAAGGTCTGTCCCTTCACAGGAACCGGCCGTTTTGCGGGAGGGCCCGCAAAGCCTGCGCCGGAGTGCCGCCTGGTGCCGCCAAGGTCTGCGATCATTATCTGTACTTTATTCCATTTTTCTCTGGAAATGATCGGAGAGTGGTGGTTGCGGACGTAATATTTGGGGGCTTCGCCGCAGTTTTTGCAGGAGTGGTGGGTCAGGAAGTCTTTTACAATAGTCTTTTGCAGCTCACAGTCTCCCATATATTTTTCATTCCGCAGCATCCGCATGATGGCGCTGGCATCCCAGAGCTTTCCGAAAAGGGTACGGATGCCCTGGGCATTGAGATCCCGCGCGATCTGGCATGCGGAGTCTCCGGTAAGGTACCGGTCATAGATCTGGCGGACGATCTGAGCCTGCTGCTCATTGATGACCCACTGGCCGTTGTCGCCCTTGTCGTAGCCCATCATCCCTTTCAAGTTGCAGTGGGCGATGCCTGATTGGAATTTTTTAGAATAGGCCCAGCGGACATTGTCAGAGATGGAGCGGCTTTCATCCTGGGCCAGAGCGGAGAGGATGGTCAAAAGAAGCTCGCCGGCGGCGTCCAGGGTGTCTACATTTTCCTTCTCAAAGAAAACGCCCACGGAAGGGCTGAGCTTTTTCAGCATCCGCACGTGGTTTAAAGTGTCAACGGTATTTCTGGCGAAACGGGAGATGGATTTGGTGATGATATAGTCGATCTTCCCGGTCTGGCAGTCCGCGATCATCTGTCGGAAATGCACGCGGCGGTCGGTGTTTGTGCCGGAGACATCGGTATCGGCATAGATACCGGCAAGGGACCATCCCGGATGCTCGCTGATCAGGCGGGTGTAAAAGCTTTTCTGTCTGGCGTATGAGGTCTGCTGGCATTCGTCGCCGGTGGAGACGCGGCAGTATGCGGCCACGCGGATGCCGGTCTTGTGTCTTAGCTGCGTGGCGTTCTGAATGGAGTGTTTGGTGGCCGGAGTGACGGTTATGGTCGGGCGGAGAGAAGGATCTTCTTCCATAGAAAAGACTGTTTCGGGTAAAAAAGTAATTGCCTGTGTCATAATGATTCCTCGCTTTCTCTTTTGTATGGTGGTTACTACTCACGGCTCAGAAGCCGTTCATAGTAACGATTCGTGGCGGCATTCTTAAGTTTTGCTGAGCAAAAGCCGCCCCTCACTCCTGTATCATGTTCTTACGGAATGCGCAGCCAGTGCGCATTCCTGACCCATGAACAGTAATGTATGGGTTATTACTCACGGCTCAGGAGCCGCTCATAGCAATGATTCGTGGCGGCATTCTTAAGTTTTGCTGAGCAAAAGCCGCCCCTCACTCCTGCATCATGTTCTTACGGAATGCGCAGCCAGTGCGTTCCTGATCCATGAATAGTAACGCATGGTGGTTACTCTATTATATATCAGAAGTGGCAGTTGTATTTCCGCCATCCGGAAGATATAATAGAAGAAGCTAATCTTACAGTTGACAGGAGAGTAGACGCATGAACTATCAGAAGGAATTAGACAAGCTGATCAAAAAACTGGAAGCAGAACAGAGGGTGCCAAGGCTTCTGCTTCATAGCTGCTGCGCCCCTTGCAGCAGTTACGTGCTGGAATACTTAAGCAGCTATTTTTCTATCACCGTCTTTTATTACAACCCCAATATTTCCCCGGAGAGCGAGTATACGAAGCGGCTCTTTGAACAGCAGATGCTGATCGACAGGCTGCCGGCAAGGTATCCGGTGGCTTTTGCGGCAGGTCCTTATGACAGTGAACGTTTTTTTCAGATGGCAAAGGGGCTTGAGCAGGTAAAGGAAGGGGGCGAACGATGCTTCCGGTGTTACGAGCTGAGACTCCGTGAGGCGGCGAAGATGGCGAAGAATGCAGAGTTTGATTACTTTACCACTACGCTTAGCATCAGTCCCTTAAAGAAGGCAGACAAGCTCAATGAGATCGGTGTCAGGCTCGGGGAGGAGTACGGGATTTCCTATCTCATGTCCGATTTTAAGAAGAAAAACGGCTACAGGCGCTCCATAGAGCTCTCTAAGGAGTACAGTCTTTACCGGCAGAATTACTGCGGCTGTGTGTTTTCCAGGGAGAGGTGATACATCAGTGCGCTATCGGTCCGATTAAAAGATCTGCGGTTGCTGTTCACGGGTCAGGAATGCGCACTGGCTTCGCATTCCGTAAGAACATGACACAGGATCTACAGATATGACCGGATGGAAATAATTTTAACGATTGATTTTACGTGGAAATGTGGTAAAATTTGATGAACGGATAATCTTATCCGGCCTTTGGAAATGTCCGGGAGACGGGACGGCTGGCAGCAGAGGCAAGTATGCCGCCGGCCGCGGCGCGGGCAGTAATGGAAATGAATAGAAGGAACAGGAGAAGACAGATATGGATCAGAAATTAAGAGTAGGAATTTTAGGAGCAACGGGTATGGTAGGGCAGCGGTTTATCTCGCTGTTGGAGGACCATCCCTGGTTCGAGGTCGTGACGGTTGCGGCAAGCCCGCGGTCTGCGGGAAAGACTTACGAGGAGGCAGTGGGCGGCCGGTGGAAGATGAAGAGTCCGATGCCGGAGGCGGTAAAACACCTTGTGGTTGCCAATGTGAATGAGGTGGAAAAGGTGGCGTCGGGAGTTGATTTCGTATTCAGCGCCGTTGATATGACGAAGGAGGAGATCAGGGCTATCGAGGAAGAATATGCAAAGACCGAGACCCCGGTGGTGTCCAATAACAGCGCCCACCGCTGGACGCCGGACGTGCCGATGGCAGTACCGGAGATCAATGCAGAGCATTTTGAAGTGATCGGGGCGCAGAAAAAGCGTCTCGGGACGGAACGCGGATTTATCGCGGTGAAGCCGAACTGCTCGATCCAGAGCTACGTCCCCTGCCTTGCGGCCTGGAAAGAATTCGGCCCGAAGGAAGTGGCAGTCACCACCTACCAGGCGATCTCCGGGGCGGGCAAGACATTTAAGGACTGGCCGGAGATGGTTGAGAATATCATCCCCTATATCGGCGGCGAGGAGGAGAAGAGCGAGCAGGAGCCGCTGCGCGTGCTCGGCCAGGTAAAGGACGGGCAGATCGTGAAGGCTGCTTTGCCTAAGATTACCTGCCAGTGCATCCGGGTGCCGGTGCTTGACGGGCATACGGCGGCGGTATTTATCAACTTTGAGAAGAAGCCGACGAAGGAGCAGCTCGTTGAGAAGCTGGTGAATTTTAAAGGATTTCCGCAGGAGGCGTCTCTCCCCAGCGCGCCGAAACAGTTTATCCAGTATCTTGAGGAGGATAACCGCCCGCAGGTAGCTCTTGATGTGGATTATGAAAATGGTATGGGTGTGTCGATTGGGCGTCTCAGGGAGGATAGTATGTTCGACTATAAGTTCGTGGGACTTTCCCACAATACGCTCCGGGGGGCGGCAGGCGGCGCTGTGCTCTGTGCGGAGGCTCTGACGGAAAAAGGATACATTCAGGCAAAGTAAGACAGGTTATAGGAAGGTAGGAGAGAGAGGGGTAACTTATGGAAAATGACATTTTAAATTATTCGCAGAACCGGGAATTATCGTGGCTTAAGTTTAACCAGAGAGTTCTGCAGGAGGCGCAGGATATCACGGTACCGCTTCTGGAGCGGATGAAATTTGTGGCGATCTTTTCAAGCAACCTGGACGAATTTTTTATGATCCGTGTGGGAAGCCTGTTTGACATGGCCCATGCGGATGCGAAGGCGAAGGACAGCCGTTCGGGGCTGACGCCGGATGGACAGCTTGAGAAGATCTTTGAAGCGGTTGCCCCTCTGTGCAAAGAACGGGATAAGACCTATTCGGATATCCAAAAGCTTTTGCATCCATACGGCGTGTGCGGGCTCAGCTACAAGGAGCTGGAGCAGCAGGAGAAGAAGTATGTAAAAAAATATTTTAAGGACCAGATACTTCCTATCCTTTCCCCACAGATCGTAGATGCGAACCATCCGTTCCCCCATCTTCTGAATAAGGAGATCTATGTGACGGCGAATCTCAGGGACAAAGATAAGACGATGCAGGGAATCGTGCCGGTTCCCCAGTTTGTTTCTAATATCTTGTATCTGCCGGGACACGATATCCGGTATATCCGTATGGAGAAGATCATCGTGGAGCATTTGAGCCTTGTGTTCCCCAAATATACGGTCACAGATCCCAACTATATCTGCGTGACCCGCAGTGCGGATATCAATCCGGAGGATGAGGCGCTGGAGGTCAATGACGACTTCAGGCATCTGATGAAGAAGACTCTTCACAAACGCCGCAGGATGTCGGTGGTGAGGCTGGAGGTGGCGGAGAAGCTGAGTGCGGAGACGGAAAAGTATTTCTGTGACAAGTTTAAGATCAGGCCGGTGCAGATCTTCCGTACGAAGATGCCCATGAAGCTTGACTATATCTTTGCCATCAGCGGGAATCTGCCGGAGCCTATGAAGAAGTCGCTGACTTATCCTGCATTTTCGCCCCAGAGCTGCGCGCGGATCCAGGACGGCAACATCATGCGCCAGATTAAGAAAAAGGATCTTCTGCTGTTCTTCCCCTATGAGAGCATGGATCCGTTCCTTAAGCTGATAAAAGAGGCGGCCTTCGACCCGAATGTCATGACCATAAAGATCACCATCTACCGCCTGGCGAAGAAGGCAAGGCTGGTGGAGTATCTGTGTGCCGCTGCGGAAAACGGCAAGGAGGTGACGGCGCTCATTGAGCTTAGGGCAAGGTTCGATGAGCAGAACAATATCGACTGGTCGGAACGGATGGAGGAGGCCGGGTGTCGGGTCATCTACGGGTTTGAGGATTACAAGGTGCATTCAAAGATCTGTCTGATCACCTACCGCAGCAGGGGCGAGATTCAGTATATCACGCAGATTGGAACAGGGAATTATAACGAGAAGACGGCGGGGATGTACACGGATCTTTCGCTGATGACGGCGAATCAGAGCATCGGGCAGGATGCGTCGGAGTTTTTCAAAAATATGGCGATCAGCAATCTGGACGGGGTATATCATCATCTGATCGTCTCGCCGACCAGCTTAAAGCAGACGGTGCTTAAGCTGATGGATGAAGAGATCGCCAAAGGAAGTAACGGACGCATTATCATGAAGATGAATTCGGTGACGGATACGGATTATATCGAGAAGGTGTCGGCGGCATCGAGAGCCGGTGTGAAGATCGACCTTATCGTGCGGGGAATCTGCTGCGTGCTTCCAGGAGTGCCGGGCTACACAGATAATCTGCGGGTGATGAACGTGGTAGGTCGGTATCTGGAGCACCCGCGGATCTTCAGCTTCGGCACCGGGGAGAGCCAGAAGATCTACATCGGCTCTGCAGATATGATGACCCGCAATACAGAGAAGCGGGTGGAGGTAGCGTGCCCGATCCTGGATGGGGATATTAAAAAGCAGATCAACCATTATCTGAAGGTGATGCTTAGTGACAATATCAAGGGAAGGGTACTTAAGAGCGACGGAACCTACTGTAAAAAAGAGCTGGCAGAGCCTTATGTGGATTCCCAGGCCACATTTATGGAGGAGGCGCTGAATGCGCACCGCCAGAAGCCGGTGCAAAAGGAAAAGACGTTCCTCGACAGGGTAAAAGGCATATTCGGGAACAGAGTAAATAAAAGGAGTTAGGCAGTCTTATGGGGAAAGCACTTTACATTGCTGAGAAACCCAGTGTTGCGCAGGAGTTTGCCAAGGCACTGAAGCTGACAACAAAAAGAAAGGACGGGTATCTGGAATCGGAGGAGGCGATCGTTACCTGGTGCGTAGGCCATCTGGTGACTATGAGTTATCCAGAGGAATACGACCCGTCGTTAAAAAGGTGGAGTTTAACGACTCTGCCTTTTATACCGGAGGAGTTTAAGTATGAGGTGATCCCGGGGGTAGCCAAGCAGTTTCGGATCGTGTCGGGGCTTTTAAACCGCAGCGATGTGGAGACGATCTATGTCTGTACGGACTCTGGGCGCGAGGGGGAATACATCTACCGTCTGGTGGAGCAGCAGGCAGGCGTGCACGGCAAGAAAAGGCGCCGGGTCTGGATTGACTCTCAGACAGAGGAGGAGATCCTCCGGGGGATCAGGGAGGCTAAGGATCTGAAGGAGTATGATAATCTGTCAGCTTCGGCCTATCTTAGGGCCAAGGAAGATTACCTGATGGGGATCAATTTTTCCAGGCTCCTGACGCTGAAATATGGCAGCAGCATTTCCAATTATCTGAAGACGAAATATTCTGTCGTATCTGTGGGGCGTGTCATGACCTGTGTGCTGGGGATGGTGGTCCGCAGAGAGCGGGAGATACGGGAATTTGTGGAAACACCCTTTTACCGGGTCGTGGCGGCGGCCGGTGAAACGGGTCAGACCTTTGAGGGGGAATGGCGGGCAGTGAAGGGTTCTAAGTGGTTCGAGTCCTCTGATCTTTATAAGGAAAACGGATTTAAGGAAGAGAAGAAAGCGCAGGAGCTTATCGGCTATCTGAAGGATCCGGCCCCGGTCACCTGCCAGATTGTCAGTATAGAAAAGAAAAAAGAAAAGAAGAATCCGCCCCTTCTGTTTAACCTGGCGGAGCTGCAGAATGAATGCTCGAAGCGGTTTAAGATCAGTCCTGACGAGACGCTCAGAATCGTACAGGAAATGTATGAACGGAAGCTTGTGACCTATCCCCGTACGGACGCAAGGGTGTTGTCTTCGGCCGTGGCTAAGGAGATTCATAAGAATCTGAACGGCTTGATGAAATATGAGCCGGCGGTTTCCTATCTTCAGGAGATCGTGGGATTTAAAAGCCATAAGGGGCTTGAGAAGACGCGTTATGTCAATGACAAGCAGATTACGGACCACTACGCAATCATCCCGACAGGACAGGGGCTCAATACCCTCCGTTCCCTGCCGGCAATGTCACAAAAGGTCTATGACGTGATCGTGCGCCGCTTCTTAAGCATCTTCTATCCTCCGGCGGTCTACCAGCGTATAGCTATTGTGATAAAGATTAAGGAAGAGTCCTTTTTTTCTAGCTTTAAGGTGCTTGTGGAGGAAGGGTATCTTAAGGTGGCCGGGATTCCAGGAAAGAAGGGCAGTACGGACAGAGGGCCTGCGGTGAAGGCGGCGGATGCCGGAGGCAGGCAGGCTGCCGCAAGGGAAGACGGCGGGCGGGAAGATGATGGGCAGGAGGCGGATCAAGCCCTTTTTGCGCGGATCCAGAGTCTTAGGAAGGGCATGGTCCTCCCGGTACAGTCTATGGACATCAAGGAGGGAAAGACCTCGCCGCCCAAACGGTATAATTCCGGTTCGCTCATTCTTGCCATGGAGAATGCGGGGCAGCTTATCGAGGATGAGGAGCTTCGCGCCCAGATCAAGGGGAGCGGGATCGGAACCAGCGCCACAAGGGGCGAGATATTGAAAAAGCTTTTTCACAATGAATATCTGGCGCTGAATAAGAAGACGCAGATCGTCACGCCTACTCTGCAGGGGGAGATGATCTATGACGTGGTGGATCATTCTATCCGGCAGCTTTTAAACCCGGAGCTTACGGCGAGCTGGGAGAAAGGGCTTACCTATGTGGCCAACGGGGAGATCACGCCCGAGGAATATATGGGTAAGCTAAAGAACTTTATCATGAGCCGGACCCAGGGAGTCAAGGGGATGAACAACCAGAGCGAGCTGCAAAGGTTTTATCACCGGGCGGCTTCATTCTACCAGAAAGGCGGAAAGTGAGATTGCCACCGGAAAAGGAAAGTGGTATGATAGGGAAGAAGCTTAGAAGGTAAAAGAATAGGAGAATGCAAGATGAAGGAATTAACAGTAAAAGAATTGTATACATTGGATGAGACGATTGCGAAGGACATTTTTGAGGGCGTGACGTATCCCTGGGAGGTGCTGCCGAAGATCAGCGCGTTTATCCTGGAGCTTGGGAAGAGCCTTTCTTTAGAAGAATATGATAAGGTGGGCGAGGATGTATGGATCGCCAAATCTGCAAAGGTATTCGATTCTGCCTATATTAACGGGCCGGCCATCATCGGGAAGGACGCGGAGGTCAGACAGTGTGCATTTATCCGGGGCAATGCTATCGTGGGAGAGGGCGCTGTAGTGGGCAACTCCACGGAGCTTAAAAATGTAATCCTGTTTAACAAGGTGCAGGTTCCCCACTATAATTACGTTGGGGATTCTATCCTTGGATATAAGGCGCATATGGGCGCGGGTTCTATTACTTCCAACGTAAAGTCGGATAAAAAGCTTGTAATAGTGAAGACGCCAAAGGGCAATATCGAGACAGGGCTTAAGAAGTTCGGCGCCATGCTTGGCGATGAGGTAGAGGTCGGCTGCGGGACGGTATTGAATCCGGGCAGTGTCGTGGGGAGCCATACGAATATCTATCCGCTGTCTTCCGTGAGAGGATTCGTGCCGGGCGGAAGTATCTATAAAAAGCAGGGTGAAGTCGTAGAAAAGTATGAGTAAGATAATGATATGGTTATCGTTTACAGGCCAGGAATAGGCGCTGGCTGCGGACAGTAACAGAAGATCGGCAGAAAAAGGAGGAGTACAGGATGAAAAGGATTGGTTTTATCGGTGTCGGGATCATGGGGAAGTCCATGGTGAGAAATCTGATGAAAGCAGGCTATGAGCTGAATATCTTTGCCCGTACAAAAGCAAAGGTGGAAGATGTGATCGCAGAAGGCGCGGTTTTCCACGATACTATCGGAGAGTGTGTGAAGGATTGTGATGCGGTGATCACTATCGTAGGATTTCCCAAGGATGTGGAAGAGGTGTATTTCGACGGGGGGAATATCTTGGAAAGCGCGAAGGAAGGGGCTTACCTTATTGATATGACTACGACGAGCCCCATGATCGCCGAGGAGATCTATCAGGAAGGAGCAAAGCGGGGCTTTCATGTGCTGGACGCGCCGGTGACGGGCGGAGACACGGGGGCGAAGGCCGGGACGCTGTCTATACTCGTGGGCGGCGACAAGGCAGATTATGAGGCTTGTGTTTCGCTGTTTGAGGCTATGGGAACCAACATCAATTACCAGGGGAAGGCCGGCTGCGGGCAGCATGCCAAGCTTGCCAACCAGATTATGATCGCGGGGACCCTGTCCGGCGTGTGCGAGGCTCTTACCTATGCGAAGGCGAAGGAGCTTGACCTGGATACCGTGGTGAAATCCGTGTCCACCGGAGCGGCGGGGAGCAGACAGCTTGATCTGTTCGCGCCGAAGATCATGGCTGAGGATTATGCGCCGGGATTTTTTATGAAACATTTTATTAAGGATATGACGCTGGCGCTTACGGAGGCGAACAGAAGCGGTCTGTGCCTGGAAGTGCTGAGTCAGGTGCTGGCAAATTATGAGGAGCTTCAGGCAGCAGGATACGGGGAGCTTGGGACGCAGGCGCTGATCAAATACTATGAGGAAGGATGTGCAGAAGATGATGAATGATAACTTTGTGACGCTGGAGATCGGGAAGACGAAACATATCGCGCTGGTTGCCCACGACGGGAAGAAGAAAGCGCTGGTGGAGTGGTGCGATAAGAATAAGGAAATCTTAAAAGGGCATTTCCTGTGCGGCACGGGTACGACTGCGCGGCTTATCGCAGAGAAGACGGGCCTTCCGGTGAAGGGCTATAACAGCGGCCCGCTGGGCGGCGACCAGCAGATCGGGGCAAAGATCGTGGAGGGACAGATCGACTTTATGGTTTTCTTGTGGGATCCTCTTGAGGCGCAGCCTCATGATCCGGATGTAAAAGCGCTGCTGCGTATCGCGGTGGTGTATGACATCCCGGTTGCGAATAACCTTGCAACGGCAGACTTTATGCTCCGCTCGGCGTATATGAACGGAACCTATGACCGGAAGATCGAGAACTTCAATAAGACAGTCCAGGACCGGGTGAATCAGATGAAATAGGGACTGCGGCTTTTATTTCCTGCTGTTTTTGCGTCAATGTATGTCACTGTCCTGCACAGCAGGAAGTAGACGGCCCAGAATAGGACAAATAGAAGATAGGTGTTAGCGAACACTAATGGATAGGGGGGCGGCCATTCCCTACGTTAAAATATTATTAGAACAGGGAGAGAGGAAAGAAGCTTACGGTCCAGATATTTGCTTTCCAGAACCTGAACTTTTCTTGTGCCTGACGGCTTTCGGGAGACTGTCTGGTTTCCATTGCATGGAGCATCAACCCGAGAATGATAAATACGAAACCGGCGGCGACAGCGCCGGTTTCCTGGGATATGCCTTTTGTTTTTCTTAATTTCTGTATTCTTTCAGCTAGGTTCATGATTAATACCACTGATCAGTGTGCAAAATAGTTGACATTATCTTTTGGCTGTGATATGATTTCATAGTGCTTTAACGCTTTAAAGCGCAACGCTTTAAAGCGTGGACTAAAAGGGAAAGATGAGGGAAATTATATGGCGGTCAAATTATGTTTACTTGTTATCTTCTTTGCGGTGATGGTCTCGGTGGGGCTGTACAGCAGGAGACATGCAACCAGCGTGGACGGGTTCGTGCTGGGCGGGCGTTCAGTGGGGCCCTGGCTTACGGCATTTGCATACGGTACGTCTTACTTTTCGGCGGTTGTGTTCGTGGGCTATGCGGGGCAGTTCGGATGGAGATACGGGATGGCGTCTACCTGGATCGGGCTGGGCAATGCGGTGATCGGAAGCCTGCTTGCCTGGGTGGTCTTAGGACGGCGCACGAAGGTCATGACCCAGAAATTAAACTCCAAGACAATGCCGGATTTTTTCGGGGAGAGGTATGGGAGCAAGGCGTTAAAGATTGCGGCGTCGGTGATCGTGTTTGTGTTCCTGATCCCGTATACGGCATCGGTGTACAACGGCCTGTCAAGGCTTTTCGGGATGGCGTTCAACATTCCCTATACATACTGCGTTATCGGTATGGCGGTGTTTACCGGGGTGTATGTGATCCTGGGCGGCTATATGGCGACGGCCATCAATGACTTTATCCAGGGGATCATTATGCTGATCGGGATCTGCGCGGTCATCGGGTCTGTGCTTTCCGGCCAGGGAGGACTTATCGAGGCGATCAGGAAGATGGCGGAGATGCCAAGCGATGTTCCGGTTACTATGGGGCAGCCGGGG
>Ga0137306_101503_pt1 | contig 23349 bp, 24 predicted proteins | sample Inofroosms_March_FD_97187 | JGI IMG/M metagenome (GOLD analysis project Ga0137306, IMG submission 97187) | Mouse cecal microbial communities from Vienna, Austria - N-Acetylneuraminic and N-Acetylglucosamine D2O microcosms_March | ecosystem: Host-associated > Mammals > Digestive system > Large...
TCAATATTTTTCACATAAACGACATAAAATTCTTCATTCTGATATGGCAGTATTTTCATAGCACAATATCTTAGTAAAAAATTCCAATTCATCTGAAATAGCTCGACCATAATTGTAATAATTATCATCATAATTCAGATATACCGCTTCACTCATTTCTTTTATTTCTCCATCTTCAAATGAAGCTAAGGCATTTTCAAAATCATTCCACAAGTCATCCTCAAAAATATATTTTGTTAATTGTTCGTAAAATTCCCTATTATTATTCCAAATATAATCTCTAAAAAGACTCTCGTTTATTATTTATCCCTCTTCCTTATGTCCTATCTACATGGCACTGACTCTATATAATTATTACACCAATAAAGAAAGCTATCTGCATTCCCCTAACTTCTCCAATATCTCCATAACATCCGGCTGCGTTGGTGTGAATTTGATACCACGCTTCAACATGCCCATGACTTTTCTCGCTTTCTGCTCAATTTCTCTGACAGTATGCTCACTTGTCAACATCAGATGATTTCCGGCAATTGTGTATTCCCGTTCTATGTATTCTTCCGTTATCGGGAACATATCCTGTATCAGAAATGCACTCTCACGGCTATCATCCAGTTTGACGATATGGAGAATATCACAGGGTTTCCCAGCTATTTCCTTTGAGATACGGATCCGGCATATCTTCAAAAAATTTATCCTTGATAATGTAAAAACCTGTTTTCTTCATTTGCCTGTCCTTATTATAAAAAAATTTCGTTTTACGAAATTCTGCGTCGCCCTGGCGGCATATTTCCTTTGCATTTGCGTGTGCATCTTTGTTTTTGTCTTATAGGACGAAAAAGTCCCTCGCCTTACGGCGAAGGACTATACTTTCACCCCAACCATTTATATACCGCATATCGGTCAGCGGTAAACTTTCAACCCGACCATTTATATACCACATATCGGTCAGCGGTAAACTTTCTTTGTACCACTTTTTCTGACAATACTCCTGAACCAGCCAATACATCAGCCAGGAGCTTCTTATTTCTGGCTTCTTCAAACTATGGTCAGGAGCAGCTCCCTTTCAATTTCTCACACATTTTCCACAGATAATTCTGTAAAACATCTGATATGCGTCTTCCGCCGATTTACCTTTCAGTCCTGTCTTCCGGAATGATACTTGTATTTCCAAAATCTCCATGATAAAATAAAAACATTCGAACAGAAAATACCGGAATATACAGAAAGGTGAGATGACCATGAATACTACCGTTACTCTTGGAAAAACCGGCATTACCGTAAACAAAAACGGCTTCGGCGCTCTTCCCATTCAGCGCATTTCCATGGAAGAATCCGGAAGGCTGCTGAGAAAAGCATACGATGCGGGCATTCGTTTTTTTGACACCGCACGGTTCTATACGGACAGTGAAGCCAAAATCGGCGAAGCCCTTTCATCCGTCCGAAACCAGATTTATATTGCCACCAAAACCGGGGCGCAGAACGCAGAGGAATTCCGGAAGGACCTGCACACCAGCCTGGAACTGCTGAAAACAGATTATATTGATATTTATCAGTTCCACAATCCTGCCTTCTGCCCGAAACCAGGGGACGGTTCCGGCCTGTATGAAGCCATGGAGGAAGCCAGAAATCAGGGGAAAATCCGGCACATCGGTATCAGCAACCATCGCCTGAAGGTTGCCCATGAGGCCATTGACAGCGGCCTGTACGAAACTCTGCAGTTTCCCTTCTCCTATCTTTCCACTGAGAAGGAAAAAGAAATCGTAAGCCGCTGCCGGAAAGAAAATATGGGATTTATTTCCATGAAAGCTCTGTCCGGAGGACTGATTACCAACTCTGCCGCCGCTTACGCTTTTCAGGCTGAATATGACAACGTGCTGCCCATCTGGGGGATTCAACGGGAATCTGAACTGGATGAATTTATCCGCTATATGGAACAGCCCCCTGTTCTGACGCCGGAACTCTCCGAACTGATAGCCCGCGACAGGGAACAGCTCGCCGGAAACTTCTGCCGGGGCTGCGGCTACTGTGTTCCCACCTGCCCTGCCGGAATTGAAATCAACAACTGTGCCAGAATGTCCCTGCTTCTGCGACGTTCTCCCGCCGAACTGCAGCTTACTCCGGAAGTTCAGGAAAAAATGAAGAAAATCGAAGACTGCATCAACTGTAACCAGTGCAGCGCCCACTGTCCCTACGGTCTGGATACTCCCGCACTGCTGGCAGAGAATTACCGGGATTATAAAGAAGTGCTGGCTGGAAAGCCATTGTGACAGACAAATGCAGCAGGAAAGAAAGGCAGGCAATCAACAGGCCCCATATCACAGCCCATACTCCAGCTGACAGTCACAGGGCTCCGCCTGATACAGCTTCTGATTGTACTCCTCCGCTTCCACACAGCCCATGGCATGATAAAATGCCTGGGTTTCCTCCGATGAATGGGCCGATATGTACAGTTTCGCCGCACCCAGCCTTTTTCCTGCCAGAGCAGCATACTGAAACAGTTTTTTCCCATACCCCTTTCCTCTGGATTCGCAGGAAACATGGATACAGGAAAGCTGTACATACTGCTTCCCGGAGCCAAAGCGCTCGTGCTCCACGGAAGCAAATCCCTTCAGCTTTCCGTCTTCCAGACATCCGATGACAAATCCTCCTGTGTCGGCGGTATTTTTCAGGCATTTTACCAGAAATTCATATTCTGATTCTCCCCACTGTTCCACAAAGGGAACTTCTTTCAGTTTCCAGCCGTCCGTTTCTTTGCGCCAGCAGCGTTTCACTTCCTGGTAACGGTCGAAATGCCGAAACAGTTCCCGGTCAATCTGAGGTTCTGATATCAGTTCAAATGTCACTTTCATTCTCTTTCTTCCTTTATCATGCAAGGCAGATACAGACCAGCGCTTCCCGTTTCAACGTCTGCGTTCAGGGCCTGGTCTGCCCGTTTCCATATATAATATATTTTGTACTGGTCAGCTCTTTTAATCCCATGGGGCCTCTGGCATGGAGCTTCTGGGTACTGATACCGATTTCGCCCCCGAAGCCGAATTCAAATCCGTCCGTGAACCGCGTGGAAGCGTTGACATACACAGCCGCCGCGTCGATTTCCTCCAGAAATTTTCTGGAATTATCATAATCTCTGGTTATAATTGCTTCGGAATGCCCCGTATTGTACTGATTGATATGGGAAATGGCCTCATCTATGGAAGATACGGTTTTTATGGACAAAATGTAATCCAGATATTCCATGCCCCAGTCTTCCTCTTTTGCGGGCAGAATACTGCTGCAGGATTTCCGGCTCTCCTCATCTCCTCGCAGTTCCACCTGCTTTTCTTCCAGCCGCTGTGCCAGCCTGGGAAGCAGGGCGTCCTTTACTTTCTCATGTACCACCAGGGATTCACAGGCATTGCACACGCCGATTCTCTGGGTTTTTGCATTAAAAATAATATCCACAGCCATGGCAATATCCGCAGATTCATCCACATAAATATGACAGTTGCCGGTTCCGGTCTCAATCACAGGCACCGTTGCCTGCTCCACCACAGTCCGAATCAGTCCTGCCCCTCCCCGCGGAATCAGTACATCCACATACCGGTTCAGCTTCATAAATTCAGCCGCTGTTTCATGGCTGGTATCTGTAATAAGCTGGATGGACTCTGAGGGAAGGTCACATTTTACCAGTGCCTCCTGCAATGTCATGGTAATGGCATTGTTGGAATGCAGCGCGTCCTTCCCGCCCCGGAGAATTACCACATTCCCCGCTTTAAAACACAGCCCAAAAGCATCTGCTGTCACATTTGGCCGGGATTCATAAATAATACCGATTACCCCCAGAGGCACACGCTTCTGGCCAATCAGCAAACCGTTGGGACGCTGCTTCATGGACAGAACTTCCCCGATTGGGTCTTCCAGTCCTGCAATCTGCCGCAACCCTTCCGCCATCTGGGCAATTCTCGCCTCCGTCAGCAGCAGACGGTCCACCAGCCCCGGAGCCATACCGTTTTCCTTCGCCCGCTCCACATCCGCATGGTTGGCTTCCAGGAGCATTTTCATATTTGCCATAAGGTAATCTGCCGCTGTGGTCAGAACTTTATTTTTCCGGCCGGCCGGCAGATTCCGCAGGACGGTCTCCGCCTTTTTTGCATTTTGTCCAATCTGTTCCAGTGTAAGATTCATCTTGTTCCTCCGTTTCTTTTCTGCTATTCTTGGAAAAAGAATACGCCATGGGAATTTCCCGGTTCCTTTCTATACAGTATAACAATTTCCGGTTCTTTTGTCATTCCCTGAGAAAAAATTTCTCCGGTTATGAAACTTTCCATGGTTCCAGCCCGTCTAATCTGTAACACAGGCAATTGCGAAACTCAGTAATTATACTGATTTCATGTACAATTCAAAAAGTTTGAGTACAAATATTTTCTCATACAAAAGGTGAGAAATGCATTTCAGCACCATGGAGGCGAGACTCAAAGAAATATGGAAGCCTCTGCTGAACATGATTCTTTGTATTCAGAGGCTCGCCGGAATGTCCGGTGCGTCCGGCATTTCGGCCTTTTGTATGATGAAAATATTTAAAAAAATTGTGGAAATTGTACATGAATTTTTGACAATTGAAGCGTTTCGCAATTGCCTGTAATCTGTAACAACCGGAAAGGAGAACACAACATGAACACACCAAAGATGCAGCAGCAGATAGAACAGGAACTGCTGGCTTCTTATGAATCCCTGTACCGTCTGGCCTTCACCTATGTGAAAAATGAATCCGACGCCATGGACGTCGTGCAGGAAAGCGCTTACAAAGCCATACGGAACGCCGCTTCCATCCGGAACGAATCTTACATCCGTACCTGGCTCTGGCGTATTGTCATCAACACCTCCCTGGAAGTCCTCCGGGGGAAACAGCGGGAAACATTCCTGGAAGTTCCGCAGGAACAGGGAAAAGAGGACATCTATCCCGACTTTGATACCATCGACGCTCTGGATGTGCTGAATGAAAAGGAACGTGCAGTCATCGTTCTGCGCTATTTTGAGGAACGGAAGCTCCAGGAAATTGCCGATGTACTGGATGAGAATCTGAACACTGTCAAAAGCATCTTATACCGCAGCCTGAAAAAAATGAAAATCAAACTCACGGAAGGAGAACTCTGCCATGAATCATAATTTAGACCAGATAAAACAGGATTATCAGAATATTAAAGTCCCGGAAACATTAAAAAAACAGATGGAAGCTGCCATTGCACAGGCAAAAAAAGATACCGCAGAACATCTGCCGGAGCAGGCGGATACCCGCCGGAAGAAATCTTCCATATTCCGTTTCCCCCTTGCAAAATGTGCCGCAGGTGTGGCGGCGGCAGCCCTGATACTTGTAATACTGGCCAACTCCGGCCCTTCCATCGCCCACGCCATGGAACAGATTCCTATTCTGGGCTCCATCGTCAGGATTGTCACATTCCGGGAATATGAACATCAGGAAAACCGGATGGAAGCCAATATCAAAGTCCCGGAAGTCCAGGTAGAAACCAACGACGGAGAAATCCTGGAAGATGCCACCCGGAAACTGAATGACAACATAAAGGCTTATACGGATGAAATCATCGCCGCTTATGAAGCAGACCTGAAAGCTGCCGGAGGAGAAGGCACAGAAGCGGTAAATCTGGACTACGAAGTGGCAACGGACAATGACAAACTGTTCTCTCTGCGGTTCCATCAGACCATTACCATGGCGGGCGCCGCTCAGATGGAGAAAATCTATCACATTGACAAACAGACCGGAGACATGATTACACTGAAAGATTTGTTCCAGGAGGGAGCCGATTACAAAACTCCCATCTCTGAAAATATCAGACAGCAGATGAGAGAACAGATGGCTCAGGATGAAATGAAATCCTACTGGGTAGACAGCGACATTCCGGAATGGAATTTTACGGAAATATCCGACAACCCCAGTTTTTATATCAATGAATCCGGAAAACTGGTAATTGTCTTCGACGAATATCAGGTGGCCCCCGGTTACATGGGCGTGGTTACTTTTGAAATCCCCACAGATGTGGTGAAAGATATTGCAAAAGAAGGATATTTCATGTAACATGCAGCGTCAGAGACTCACGACAGAAACGTCCATGCAGCACATTCCGGAGACTTACGACAGGAAAGTCCATACAGCACACTCCGTAATCACTTCATCCATGGGAATATCATGCGCTTCTGCTGCCAGTTCTTCCACAAACTGAAACTGGTATGCAATACCGATTTTCATACATTCCCGGCTCCTGGCAAAATACCGGTCGTAATACCCGCCTCCATATCCCATACGGTTTCCTCTCCGGTCAAATCCGAGGCCCGGCACAAGCACTGTCATTCCCGGCTCCGCCGCAGGAATTTGGCTCACAGGCTCCATCACATGAAAGCTGCCCTCCTGGAAATCTTCCAGTGAGGCAGCTTCATAAAATTCCATCTCTTTTCCTTCCACTCTGGGAAATGCAATTCTTTTCCCCAGTGTCAGAGCTTCTTCTGCCAGCGGCAGCAGGTTCACTTCATTGCCAAGGGGATAATAGAAACAGACGGTCCGGGCCCCGGAGAACCATGGCCGGGCTCTCAGTTTCCGGCAGATTTCTGCCGACAGCTTACTGGCCTGCTCAGAAGACAGGTTTTCCCGCTGCTGCCGGAGCCTCTGTCTAATTTGCTTCTTTGTTTCCATATTTCTCACCCAGATTTTCCGTGGTTCCATCCGGATTTACCACGTCAATACTGTCCAGCTGGGAACGCAGGTTACGCCTGATATTTGCAATATATTCTTTCCGCAGTAAATCCTGCTCTTTTTTCTCCGCCTCTGTCAGACCTTCTGCTTTGGACTTTCTGGCCAGTACATTAATTCTGTCTATCTTACTCTGCTCCATGGTATTCTCCTTCCCTATTCCAGACTTTTTTCAATAAAATCCGCAATATAAAAATCCTCGTCCCGATGTTCCCGGAACAATGTTCCCACAAATTTCCCTTCAAAAATCCGATGAAGAACACCCACATCCGCTCCGTTGGCAATAATCATGTCCGCTCCGGAACAGGTGGCAATCTTCGCCGCAGTCAGCTTGGTTTCCATGCCTCCCGTGCCCACATCGCTCCCTGTGGTTCCTTTTGCCATGGAGATAATTTCCTCATCCAGACAATCTACCACAGGAATCAGCTCTGCAGCAGGATTTTTATGAGGATCGTCGGTAAACAGACCGTCAATATCAGACAGCAGTACCAGTAAATCCGCTCCCACCAGAGAGGCCACCAGGGCAGACAGGGTGTCATTATCGCCAAACTGCATTTCATAGGTGGAAATGGTATCATTTTCATTGACAACGGGAATTATGCCAAGACGGAACAGCTCTTCAAAGGTGTTCTGAGCATTTTTCCGGGAAACGTTGTCCTGCATGGTGCCCTTCGTCATAAGTATCTGCCCGGCGGTCTGATGATATTCAGAAAATAATTTCTGATAAGTCATCATCAGCCTGGCCTGGCCTACGGCTGCACAGGCCTGTTTGGTGGAAATATTATCCGGCCGCTCCGTAAGTCCCATAACCGTGCGCCCTACCGCAATGGCGCCGGAACTTACCAGACACACATCCATTCCGCAGTTGCGGATATCGCAGAGTTCCCGCACCAGACGCTCTATCTTTCCCAGATTCAGCCTTCCCGTAGCCTCGTGGTGCAGAGCTGCCGAACCGATTTTTACAACCACTCTTTTTTTCTTACCGAAATACTCTTTTGCTTCCATCTCTGTTTCCATTTCTGTTTTTATCTCCATTTCCATCTCTGTTTCCATATCCATTTCCGTATCTGTTTCCGTATCCCTTCAGCCTGTGTTTTTATTCCTGTCCCACTTTCTCCATGGTTTTCGCACTGGGATAAATCTCATCCATCCGTTCATCCGGAAATTCCCTGTCCAGCCAGACAGCCAGCTCATGGGCAGGCGGAATCCCCTGTGCCCGTTCTCCATAGCGGGCCAGCGCCAGTGCGGATATCCCTATATCCCATACCATAAATACCAGGAATATCCAGGTCAGTATTTTTCCCGCTTTTTTCGGGATTTTTTCAATCCACCGCGATATCAGAGGATACAGTCGTTTCATCCACACCCATGCGGCAATTCCCCAGAAAAAGCAGTACAGAAGATTAATCCTGCCTCCCAGATTAAATGGTATGTCGCTGTAATCCCAGAACACTGTTCCGAAGGCCAGTTCGGTAAACACGCTGCAGATATATTCATAAGCCCCGCCCAGCAGAGTTCCCGCCAGAAAAATATGGCTGTCCTCCTGATTCCGGTAACGGTAAAGCACAATGGTAGCCCCGGCAACGCCAATTCCCCAGACCAGGCTGAATGTACCGTACACCAGGCTGCTCCTGCTCATCCACCAGCCCATGGTAAACCGGCAGAACACCATTTCCACCAGAGCCCCCAGGAAAGCCCCCAGGAAGAAAATCCACATAACCTTATAAAAACTGCAGCCATAAGCAAATACCGTTTTCTGCCGTATTAATTCCTGTTTTTCTTCCTCGGTTTCCGCCTTTTTCTGTTCCAGTCCGGGAAAGGCCCGGTTCATACGCCTGTCCACCAGCCTTACAATTACAGCCTGCAGGGATTTGGCGGCCTGATTCAGCCCTTCCGCAATCTCAGACATGGCCTGATTCTGGTTTTTTATTTTAAGCAGTGCGCCGACGGTCATAATCACATCCACCGCCAGTATCAGGCAGAGACCCGATAATACAACAATTCCCGGCAGATAAGGTATGTTCTCCAGCACTCCCACCAGAATGGGATTGAGAAATTTTATCACAAAAATCCCCAGACCTCCCCAGATTGCAGCCGCCGCCAGACAAATATAACCGCCGGCCTGGAACCTGCGCCCGGAATAATCCCAGAGCCTGAGATGGAACGCTTTTTCCAGCAGTAACCCTGTCAGCAGCTCCGTGACCGTTCCCACAATCATGCAGCCCAGAAACAGATAGAACCACTCTTCTCTCAGGGAATCCATAAATACCAGCATAAACACCATGGAAAATCCGTACACCGGACAAATCATTCCATTCAGAAATCCACGGTTAATGAATTTTTTGCGGCCCGCAGCAGCATACACCACTTCCAGGCACCAGCCCAGAAAGCTGTAGAGAAAGAACAGGCACACCAGTTCAAATCCTGTATATATCATACATTTCCTCTTTCCGTACTATAAGTTCACATTTATGTATCCATATCAGTAATTGCAAAATCCGGTTATTTTACCCATCCACAATATTCTGCAGCCAGATTCCCTTTTTCACCAGTACGTAACCCAGAATACATTTCAGCGTCTCAATCATCTGGCAGCTCAGATACACATACACAATGGGCAACCCGGTAAAATTCGCCAGCACGAAAGCAAGGGGAATATCCACTGCCCACACATACACGCTGTCAAACAGCACGGTAATCCAGGTTTTTCCGCCGGAACGCAGGGTAAAATAGCAGCCGTGCATAAAAGCATACAGGGGCATACATCCCGCAGCAATCAGGATAAATCCCGTGGCAAGGCTCTGCACCTCTCCGGAAGTATTGTAAATCAGCGGGAAGAAGGGTGAAATCAATGCCAGCAGGCTTCCGCACACCAGGCAGGTGGAAACGGTAAAAAACAGCAGTTTCCGGTCCGTATCCCTGGCTTCTTCCATTTTTCCGGCTCCCAGAAGCTGCCCCACAATAATTGCAATGGCTCCTCCGATGGACAGGAACACCACATTAAACAGGTTGGAAACAGTGCTGGAAATATTCAGTCCCGCCACCACAGACAATCCCCGGACAGAATAGCACTGCAGCAAAAAAGCCTGCCCGGTGGACCAGGCAATCTCATTGAGCATAATAGGAATTCCCTTCCGGATAATATTTACGGTCAGCTCCCTGGGTATCCGCAGGCTGCGGTAAGCCCCTTCGATAAAGGGATGTTCCTTCCGATGACGGTATGTCCAGCACATCAGTATGGCGCATTCCACCACTCTGGCCATATTCGTTGCAAGAGCCGCGCCCACGGCTCCCAGAGCAGGCAATCCGAGTTTTCCGAAAATCAGCAGATAATTTCCCATAAGATTTACCAGAACCGCGGCAATTCCGGCCTTCATGGGCAGTACGGTTTCCCCTGTCTCACGCAATGTACTGGCATAAGTCTGGGAAACGGCATAAGGCACAATACCAAAAATAATCACCGTCAGATATTCTTTTCCATATTCCAGTGTTCTGGCAATATCTCCGGTCTGAGCGCCCTCGTGGAGATACAGCATAATCAGTTCTTCTCCGGCTGTGAGAAACAGCCCGACAGCCAGAATCGTCATCAGAATGCAGATGATAAATTTAAACCGGAAGGTATTGCGCACCCCCTCCTGGCTTCCCTGCCCGTAATACTGGGCAGTAAAAATCCCGGCGCTGGAAACGCCGCCAAAAATACAGATATTGAATACCGTCATAAACTGGTTCACAATGGCGACGCCGCTCATCTGCTCCGTGCCTACCTGTCCCACCATAATATTGTCCAGAAGGCTTACAAAGTTGGTAATCCCGTTCTGGATAATAACAGGCACCACAATCAGCAGGACCATCCGGTAAAATGCCTTATCGCCTATGTACCTTTTCCAAAAATTCCCTTTCATCTCCGTTCCCTTCCGTCACGTTCTCTGTGTTGCAGCATTCGTTTTTTCATGATTTTTCTATTCTAGCACATCAGACGTCCGGTTACAACATGATTTATCCGGAATCACAGCTCCTGCAGGAACTTCGCGTACTTCTCCCACAGGTTCCCTGTCCTGCTCAGAAAAATACGCTCTTTGGTCAGCGTCACATTATCAGTAATGATATTGTCCACATGAATTTCAATCATACGGTCTATGTTTTCTTCTGTGTTTACGGTCCAGGCATACAGTTCCTTTCCCGCATTATGCACATCGAAAACCATCTTTTCCGTAACGCTTGTGGCCTCTATGCTGAAATGATCCGCCGCCCCAAGCTGATTGATATCTCCGTATGCAAAACTCATCACGTACACGGTCCGGATGTTTTCACGATATGCTTTCACACGCTCCAGAACTTCATACACCTGAGAAGTAATCACGCATGAATCTGCAAAATCCGCTGCTTCTATCAAATCCACCACGTTCTTTTCAAAGTCTGTTTCATGGCCTGTGGGCTTCAATTCAATATTTAATTTTATATCATGCTCTTTTGCAAAAGAAATCACTTCTGCCATCAACGGATTTTTCTCGCCGGCAAACCTGCTGTCAAAAAAACTTCCGTTATCCAGCTTCTCTATTTCCTCATACGCCAGTTCCCAGGTATTCCCGGCAACGCCTGTGGTCCGCTTGAAACTGGTGTCATGAAGGACAATAATCTGTCCGTCTCCGCTCTGCTGCACGTCCAGTTCAATCCAGTCTGTTCCCAGTCTGGCCGCCCCCTCGAAAGCCGCCATGGTATTTTCCGGATAAAAAGAAGAAGCTCCCCGATGGGCTGTCACCTCCATAATTCCCTCATGTTCTGTCCGCAGCTCAATTTTATGATTGGAAATACCGTAAAGATAAAAACTGAAGCCAGCCACCGACAGCAGAAACAGAAAATACAGAAGAGCCAGCACGGTCTGGCACCCCAGCAGCGTCAGCAAATCTCTTCCCCTGTGATTTTTACTCAGATGCCGGCTTCTCTTTCTGGCCTCTTTAAAGTTACATCCCTCCAGAGTAAAATAATGAAAGGCATACAGCCATTTCAGCAGTAACAGCTCCAGCCCCGCCAGTACAATCAGAAAGAGCAGCAGCAACAGGCCGGCAACTGTGACAGGGTTCAGCAGAAAAGAGCCGATATTCTCCAGGGTCAGGTAATTGTAACCGGTTGCCTTCATAATCCCATGAAAACACCCCAAAAACAGGGGTGTAAACACGGTAAACGACAGGATTTTATACAAAATTTCAAATCCCGCCAGGGTTTTCCAGTTCACTTTCAGCAAATTCATAACTTTTCTGAGTTTTTTCATTAGTAATCCTCCCATAATATCCATACCGCTCTCTGTACTTCCGGAACATGAAAAGGGACAATGCAAAAGCCATCAGCTCCGCCGCCGGCGTGGCCAGCCAGATTCCGTTTACACCCAGCAGGGCCGGAAGCACCAGCATGGTAATCAGCATGAATACAAAGGAACGGGAAAATGCCAGTACTGCCGAAACCATTCCGTTGGACAAGGCGGTAAACATTCCGCTGGCAAAAATATTAAATCCGATAAAGAGCAATGCCAGCGTGCAGATTCGGTTTCCTGTCACCGCCAGTTCATACACCGGATTATCCGGCCGGGCAAATACCGATACCAGAGGCCTGGTCACTGCCAGAGACAGCGCCACCGTGGCCAGGGACAAGACGCCGATTACCTTCAGGCTGACTTTCATCAGTTTCCGGAGCTTTTCCCTGTTTTTCTCTCCGTAATAAAAACTGAGCATGGGAGCCACCCCATAGGAATAGCCGGTATAAAGGGAACTTGCAAACATCAGTACATACATAATAATCGTAATGGCTGCAACACCATCTTCACCCACATATTTTAGCATAGTCCAGTTGAATATTAAAGTAATGATTCCGGTTACCATGGCGGTAGCCATCTCCGAACAGCCATTGGCGGCAGCAGATTTCAGCACCTGAAACCGGAACACAGGCTTCTCAAAGTGCAGCAGATTCTTTTTCCGGCTGAATACCGCAAGTCCTGCCACTGCAGTAACAGAATATCCCAGCCCCGTAGCAATGGCCGCTCCGCGGATTCCCATGGGGAACACTGCAAGAAAGCAGAAATCCAGCGCCATGTTCAGCAGGCCCCCGCTTACGGAACACACCAGCGACAAAGTGGCTTTCCCACATGCAATCATGTAAAGGGTAAAGTTATTCATCAGCAGAATGGGTACGGTAAACATCAGATAATGTTTCAGATAATCCGTACAGTACCCGGCAACTTCTGCCGACAGGTTCATACCGGCAAATATATGGCTCATAGCCAGAGAACCCGCTGCCCACATAAAAAGGCCCGCAGCCACATTCACCAGAATCAGGGCCGTGAAATCCTCTCTCGCTTCTTTCTCTTTCTGTTCCCCCATCTTCCTCATAATTACCGCACTGCCTCCCGTGGCCAGCATGGTGGAAATGGCAGTCACAAACTGAATAACCGGAGCGGTGAGATTGATGGCTGACAAGGCTCCGGTACCAAGCAGGTTGGATACAAACAGACCGTCTACCATAGTGTAAAAAGACATAAACATGGTCATAACAATGGTAGGAACAGCAAATTTCAGAATATTTTTCAGTGTTACCGGTTTCTGATACGCATTTTGATTTTCCATAGATTCTTCTCCTGTTCTCTTGTATTTATTTCTTATATGTTGTATCATAAACCATACAGTAACTGTACGGTCAAGGAGAAGTTGTATGAAAAATCAAAATCATAAAATGCTTACCATCGGGCAGTTTGCCGCCATGCATGGAATTAATAAGAAAACCCTGATGTGGTATGACGAAATCGGCCTGTTTCCCCCTGCCATGGTCAGCCCGCAGAATGGATACCGCTATTACAGCTACCGCCAGAGTTCCATTCTGGAGACCATTCTGCTGCTGCGGGAACTGGATGTATCTGTAAGTGAAATTCAGGATTTTATGAAAAACCGTTCCGCCCGCAGCCTGAAACACCTGCTGGATGAGAAAATCACGGAACTGGACCGGCATATCGCCCATTTGCAGGGACTTCGGAACACACTGGCCAGCCATCATCAGAACATGACAACGCTGCTGCAGATGAATTTATCTGAAATCACATTTGTGGAAAAAGAAGCATGTCCCCTGGTTACCGCAGACATCAGCAGACAGGTCTCTTTTGAAGAAGAAGTGGAACTGATTACCAGGGAGACCCGGAAATACCGGCTCCGCCGCCTCCATGACGCTTCCTACGGAACCATGATTCCCGTGGAACATCTGTATCAGGGAAGATTTGACGAATATTCCAGCCTGTTTGTGGAACTTCCTTTCCCTGTTCCGGAAGAAGGTCTCCACCTGCGGCCCGGCGGAACATATCTCCGGGCTTTTTTTCGGGGAAACTGGGATTATCTGCCGGAAAAATACAGGGAAATTCTGGATTTTGCCCGTAAAGAAGGAGTAACCCTCCTGGGCCACTCCTATGAAACAGGTATCAATGAAACGGTCATTGACCGTATGGAAGATTATATTGTGCAGATTGAGATTCCCATTTTCACTCCATCCCGATTGCAGATAGCAAAATAGTAAGCGGGAAGGTAGCCTTTTTCTCAGTCCTCTCCGGCAGTCTTCTCCAGCACCAGTTTTATTTCTTCATTTTCCAGGTCTTCCGTATCGTAAAACAAAAAATCTTCTTTCTTCATCCGTACCATCAGAATCTCATCCCGGTATGTCCCGTCTTTTAATTTAAATGCCCTGGGACTGACGCCCGTCTTCTGAAAACCATATTTTTCATAGAGACGTATGGCTCTTTCGTTATCTGAAAATACGCCCAGCTCCAGCTGTTCAAATCCATTTTCCCAGGCCTGCTCCAGCGCCAGTTCCAGCATCCGGCTGCCCAGGCCAAGTCCTGTGTATTCCTGCAAAACAGAAATGCCGAAATAACATCTGTGCCGGGATTTGACATGATTTCTTATTTTGGTAACCCCCGCATCTCCTATGATTTCTCCATCCAGAAATGCTGTCACCAGGAAATCCCTTTCGTCCTTTTCCAGAGATTCCAGACGTTCCCTCATACGCTCCGTACTTTCACCGCATTCTTCCGGATATCGCGCCATAAAATGCGTTTCCCCGGAGGTAATGTACCTGTGCCGGCAAAGAGCTTTTGCATGTTCCGGCAACGCGCTTTTTAACAGCACGCTCCGCCCGTTTTTCAACTGCACGTTTCTTTCTTTGATTACCATAGGCATATCATTCCTTTTTTCAGATACCCGGTAACTGAAATATGTTCATTCAGAAATTTCATAGAACAAAGCGGACAGGTCCGCTTCAACTCCCTGAATCCCTCAATCATGAGGGACCTGGCTGCTTTGCTGCGCAATTTGCGGTGCGTCAGAGCATACGCAGTATGCTGAACGTATCGCGTTTAAGCACAATTGCGAAGCAATATTTTCCTCTTGTGCGAGTGCGCATTATTGTTTTTGTCTTACAGGAAAGGCACTTTCACACGTTAGTGTGACAAGGTATTTCCTGTAAGACAAAAACTCCCATGGATTCAGGTTGCCTCGTACCCTGAATACCATGGGAGTTTCCATCGTCTATCCTGCCCTGCTGATAATCTTCTTCGGACATTTCTCCGCGCAGGTTCCGCAGCCGGTACATTTCTCATAATCAATATGAGCAATGTTATCCGTTACGGTAACTGCCCCTTCCGGACAGTTCTTCTCACAGAGTTTACATCCGATACATCCTACGGAGCAGGCTGCCATCACATCCTTGCCCTTGTCTCTGGAACTGCACTGTACCTTATTCTTTGCATCACAGGGTACCAGCTCAATCAGGTTCTTCGGACAGGCCGCCACGCATTTGCCGCAGGCTTTGCAGGCGTCTTTATCCACCACTGCAATTCCGTTGATAATATGTACCGCGTCAAAGGGACATGCTTTCACACAGCTTCCATACCCCAGGCATCCGTAACTGCAGGATCTCGGTCCGCCTCCGGGAATAAACGCCATGGCTGCGCAGTCTTCCACGCCGGTATATTCGTAATCCTGTTCTGCCTTCTCGCAGTCTCCGGCACATTTCACAAAAGCCACCATTTTCACGCCGCCTTCTGCGGAAACACCCATAATATCACCAATCTGAGCTGCCACCGGGTCGCCCCCCACGGGACACTGATTCACCGGAGCCTCGCCCTTTACAATGGCCGCCGCAAGACCGGAACATCCTGCATAACCGCAGCCGCCGCAGTTATTTCCCGGCAGAACGCCCAGAATTGCTTCTTCTCTCTCATCTACTTCCACTTTGAATTTTTCCCCGAAGATTCCAAGGAAAAAGCCAAGGAAAATACCAGTTCCGCCCACTACCAGGGCGGCAATGATAATTGCTGTTATATTCATTTCTTTCCCTCCTAAATCATTCCTGAGAATCCCATAAAGGCGATTGACATTAAGCTGGCTGTAATCAGCACAATGGCTGTTCCCTGAAACCGTCTGGGAATATCATTATATTCAATCTTCTCACGGATACCTGCCATTATAACGATGGCAATAAAGAATCCAACGGAGGTTGCAAGACCGTTTACCACGCCCTGCAGTAAATCATAACCTTTGCTTACATTGTTCAGAGCAACACCCAGTACCGCACAGTTGGTAGTAATCAGAGGAAGAAACACGCCCAGAGATTCATACAGAGGAGGCATATTTTTCTTCAGGAACATTTCCACAAACTGCACCAGTGACGCAATGACCAGAATAAATACAATGGTCTGCAGATATTCCACATGGCAGGGCGTCAGAATAAATTTATAAATCAGTCCCGTTACAAAAGAGGCCAGTGTAATAACAAAGATAACCGCGCCGCCCATTCCGGCTGCCGTCTCCGTCTTCCTGGAAACACCCAGGAACGGACAGATTCCAAGGAACTGGCTTAACACTACATTATTTACAATGGCTGAGCCGATTGCTATAATCAATAATTCTTTCATCTGTTATTTCGCCTCCTGTTCTGCTGATTTCTTTGCCGCATCCGGCAATTTTCCGGTACACATGGCTGACTGGGAACAGCTTGCGCAGTCTCCGGTCATACAGCCGGACGGAGCTGCCAGCGGTTTGCCTTTCTTTTCCATTTTGTCACGGACCACATTCATGCCGGCAACCAGGAACGCCAGCACCAGAAATGCGCCGGGAGCCATAATAAATACGGTAATTCCAAGGCTTGCACCCAGAATCTGGCGGATTAATCCGATACAGGTCAGGCCGATGGTAAATCCAAGGCCCATGCCAAGTCCGTCAAAAATGGAAGGCGCAATGGGATTTTTGGAAGCGTAGCTTTCCGCTCTTCCCAGGATGATACAGTTTACCACAATCAGAGGAATATACACGCCCAGAGATGCGGAAAGGGCCGGCGTATAGGCCTGCATGATAAACTGTACGATGGTAACCAGAGAAGCCACCACCACAATATAGGCCGGCATACGCACTCCGTTGGGAATTACTTTACGGAACATGGAAATCAGCAGGTTGGACATAACAAGCACCACTGTGGTGGAAAGGCCCATACCGATTCCGTTGACTGCGGAAGATGTTACCGCCAATGTGGGACACATGCCCAGCATCAGCACAAAGGTAGGATTTTCCTTAATAATACCGTTATACAAACGTTCTACATATTTATTCATACTTAGTTACCTCCCTGCAAAGCACTTCTGAAATACAACAGACATGCGTTCACGCCGTTGGTGACTGCTCTGGAAGAAATGGTTGCTCCGGTTACCGCCTGAATCTCACTGTCAGAGGCCGGAGCTGTCTTTACCACCGTATAAGTCTCTTCTGTCTTTCCCTCAAACTGGGAATAAAAAGGTTCTTCCTGTACAAGTACTCCAAGGCCCGGCGTCTCACTGATGGATGTAATAGAATATCCGTTCAGAGTTCCGTCGCTCTGAATACCCACGGAAAAAGAAATATCCGCCTGGCTTCCTTCATGGGAAGTTACATTGATTACATATCCCAGCACATTTCCGGAACCGTCCAGAGCTTTGTTCACTGCTGTAATCTCATCTTTGGAAAATTCACTTGCTCCCAGCAGTTTTGCAGCTTCGGCCATATCAAAGGTTTCATCTTCTTCAAAGGTCTCCGCGTCTGCGAACACTACTTTATAGGCTTCATCCAGCGCTGCTTTCTCGGCTGCCGCAATGGGCTCTTTCGTTATATCATAGACCACGCCCAGCAAAAATCCCAGTACCAGGGTAAAGGCGGTTAAAATCAACGCGTCATGTACAATCTTCTTATTCATGCTGTTTTACCTCCTTTTTCTGACCAAATGCCCTTGGAATGGTAAATTTCTCAATAATCGGCACCAGAAGGTTGCCCAGAATAATGGCAAAGGAAACGCCCTCCGCATTGGCTCCGAACAGACGGAACAATCCTGTCAGAATTCCAAGGACAATTCCGTATACCACCCTTCCCATGGGGGTAATGGGGGAAGTTACATAATCCGTAGCCATGAAAAATGCACCCAGCATCAGACCGCCGCCGCAGAGATGGGCTGTCAGATAAGTCATATCAAATCCATGGCCACCGAACAGCAATACAAAAACGCCGAACGAAAGAATATAACTTGCCGGGATTGTCAGATCAATTACACCCATCAGAATCAGGAAAATTGCTCCCAGCAAAACAGCAATTACACTTGTCTCACCGATAGTCCCCGCTGTGGTTCCCAGCAGCATTTTCATGGTATCCACGGTTTCCCCGTTCTTTAACAGAGCCAGCGGGGTAGCTCCGGTTACGCCGTCATAAGTAAAGCTGGTCATGGTTCCCGCAAAGGATACCAGCAGGAAACATCTGGCTCCCAGAGCCGGATTCATAAAGTTCTGACCCAGACCGCCGAACAGCATTTTTACTATAACAATGGCAAATACGCTGCCCAGAACCGCCTGCCAGACAGGTAAGGTGTGAGGCAGGTTCAATGCCAGCAGAAGGCCTGTTACCACAGCGCTGAAATCGTTGATGGTACTCTTTTTATGTATCAGCTTCTCAAAAATCCATTCTGAAGCCACGCAGGTTGCAACACATACTAAAATCAGTATCAGAGCTCTGAGCCCAAAATTCCAGATGCCAAACAGGCTGGCCGGCAGCAGTGCAATCGCCACATAAAGCATAATTTTTGCGGATGTATCTTTGGCACGGATGTGGGATGAGGATGATACGTTATACAAATCACTCACAATAAGACACCTCTTTCTATTTTTTTCTTCTCTCTGCAAGAATCTGTTTTTTCATGGTACGAATGGACTGGGCCAGAGGTATTTTGGCCGGGCAGATGTAACTGCAGCTTCCGCATTCAATACATTCCATCCCGTTCCATTTCTCAAAACCTGCCATATCCCCGTGGCCTGCCATTTTCGCCAGCCTGGTGGGAATAATCTGTTCCGGGCAGGCAGATACGCAGCGGCCGCAGTTGATACATGCGGTAGTTTCGCTGGCTGCCACATCGTCTTTTGCAAGACAGAGCAGGGAGGAAGACGTCTTGGTAGTGGGAATATCCAGTCCGAACATGGAGAATCCCATCATGGGGCCGCCGGAAATAATCTTCTCAGGCTGCACCTTAAATCCTCCTGCCGCTTCCAGCACTTCCCCGTAGCTCATGCCCAGGCAGATATCAAAGTTGCCCGGTTCTGCCACAGCATCTCCCGTTACCGTAAAAATACGGTTCATCACAGGTTTGCCCAGTTTTACCGCCTTATAAATGGAAATCAGCGTCTCCACATTGTCCACAATACATCCGGCGTCTGCGGGAAGCATGGTGGAATTGATTTTCCGATGGGTGGTAGCGTAAATAAGCTGGCGCTCGCCGCCCTGAGGGTATTTTGTCTTCAGCGGACAGACTTCCATCCGCGGTTCATCCTTCGTAAGCTCCTGCATTTTCGCAATGCAGTCCGGTTTGTTGTCCTCAATGCCGAACAGGCCCTTCGCATGGTCGAACAGCTGCAGCACAATGCGCATTCCCGCAATCAGTTCTTCAGGATTCTCCAGCATACGCCGGTAGTCCGCAGTCAGATAAGGCTCGCACTCTGCGCAGTTGGCAATAATATATTCGATTTTATCCGGCTCTTTGGGAGATAATTTTACATGGGTGGGGAATCCGGCTCCGCCCATTCCCACAACGCCTGCTTCTTTCACCTTTCCAATGATTTCCTCTTTGGAAAGAGCGGTGATATCCTCCACCGGAGAATATTCCACTTCCTTCATTTCTCCGTCATTTTCAATAATGATGGAATTCACCATATCTCCTGTTGCTCCTCTGCGCGGCTGGATTGCCTTCACCGTGCCGGATACGGAAGAATACACCGGTGCGGATACAAAACCGCCGGCTTCCGCAATCTTCTGTCCCCGCAGCACCGTATCGCCCACAGCTACCACCGGACTGGCCGGCGCTCCGATATGCTGAGATACCGGAAATACCAGTTCACCCTTGGGCAGTAACTCACGTATTGGCTTATCCTTGGAAAATTCTTTTCCATCGTGCGGATGAACGCCGCCCTTAAATGTCATGAAACCCATTTTTCGTGCCCCACTTTCTTTAAAATATTTTAAGTACAGCCGCCCGGATTTCTGAAATACGGGCCGCTGTCCGTAACAGTTCCGTTGCCTTCCCTGTTACGCTGTCCATCTTAAATGATATATTTTATGCCTGGAAATGCGGCATAAGTCAGTAACTTTGATTATAGCACATTTTATGTTTCATAACACATCTTTTTTCGATAAACTTGTACTTTTTTCAGCACAAAACCGGATACATAAAATGGCAGTCCTGATATAACCTGGAAAACTGCCGGATTATGTAAGTTCCGAACTCCTTTTATTTCTGTTCCCGGCGTTATTTCATTTTAGCGGAATGTTTCCTGTCACCAGTGCAAAATCTCTTTTTATTCTCCGTCATTTCCTTGCCAAATCCCGGAAATCCCGGTATAATCTGAAGTAACAGCTACGGAATATGACAAATCTGATATAACAGGAAAGAAGGAGTGTTTATGAAAAGAACAGGAAAAATCATCAGCCTTCTGCTGACGTTTGTACTTGTGCTGGATTTATTCTTTCCCGCATCTTTCAGCCCTGACGGGCTCACAGACGTACAGGCAGCGCTGGAACCGCCAACAGGAAAGACTTCCGGTGAATGCGGAACCGACATCAGATGGAAAATGGAAGTAGACGAAAATGGAACTTTATACCCGGATGGGGACACATCCGCTTCCCCAACCTGCTACACACTGATTCTGGAAGGAACCGGAGAGATGAACGAGAGCCTGTTCGACCGTACCACAAGCCCCTGGTACGGCTACCGGGAAGTGATTACCTCCGTTTCCATCAGCGAGGGTATCACCGGTATCTGCCGCTATGGACTGGCAAACCTCTGCAGCCTGACATCCATTGAACTGCCGGACAGCATTACCTCCATTGGTACTCTGGCTTTCGATGAGGACATTTCCCTGCAGACTGTCACCTGCGGCGCAGGACTGGAAACCATTGGGCAAAATGCTTTTTACGGTCTGAAATCCCTTACAGCTGTCTCCCTGCCGGAAGGGCTGACTACGATCGGAGAGGGCGCTTTTGCCGGTTGCCAGAACCTGGCATCCGTTACCCTGCCGGACAGCCTGACTGCCATAAACACAGACGCTTTCAGCATGACAAAGCTGAACAGTATTACCATCCCTCAGAATGTATCCTCCATTGGAGCCGGGGCTTTTTCCGCCACATACCTGAACAATATTCAGGTGGATGCCGGCAATACTCATTTCCAGGTACAGGATAAGATCCTTTATGAAAAAAGAGAAGACGGTACCCTCTGGCGGGCGCTTGCCTATGCCACATTAAATCCGGTTTCTTCCGTCACCCTTGCAGAGGGAACCGAACTGATTGATGCCTATACATTTTTTACAGCAAATAAAATTACTTCCCTGACACTGCCGGATACCCTTACGGAAATCGGACAGATGGCATTTGCCCATTGTTATAATCTGGAAAGCCTGCTGTTCCCGGATAGCCTTAAAAGCATCAACAAAGGTGGTTTTCTGGGCTGTGAAAAAATTCAGGAAGTGGTCATTCCCGACAGCGTGGAAACATTGGGTGAAGAAGTATTCTCCAGCTGCCTTGCCCTGACCACTGTTCACATTGGCAAAGGAGTCCGGGAACTGGACGCCCCTTTCAAATCCAGTAAGAAGGTAGAAACCGTCACGGTATCTTCCGAAAATCCCCATCTGGAAGCGCTGGATAACGTAATTTACAGCAAAGACCATACTGTTTTCTATTACTATGCCCCTATGAAACCAGATACAGAGTACCATCTCCCGGACCAGGTAACCACACCGAAACCATATGCTGTAAACTATGCGGATTCACTGGAAAAGCTGTATTTGCCCGGAACACTGGAAACCCTGACAGAATGCTGCTTTTCTTTTAATAAGAATCTGAAATCCATATATTTTGCAGGAAATGCTCCCTCAGACCGGTTAAGTGCGGTCAGTATAACCAAAAATTCTGAAAACCTGATTCTCTATAAAACAGCGGATTCCACTAAATGGGACTGGAATCCCGGATTCTGGAAAGGATTTACCTTCGCCATATGGGACCCGGAGAACGATACTCTGGAAGGAGGCAGCTACGGCAGCGTAACCTGGACTTACAGCGCCAGTGACGGAAGCCTTGTTTTTACCGGTACAGGCCCTGTTCCGGACTTTACGGAGGCAGCCCCGCCTCTGTGGGATACTTATATGGATTCCATCCAGACCATTGAGGCAGATAACATTACTGCCATTGGAAATTACAGCTTTATCGGAGCCGGCAGCCTGCTTCGTCTGGAAGCGGGCACCAGCCTGAACCGAATTGGAGACTATGCCTTTGCAGACTGTACCGCCATGAAATTCCCGGATATATCTGCCGCCGACACCATCGGCACAGGGGCTTTCCGGAATAATTCTTCTATTGCAGGAAGTCTGACACTGGAAAAAGTTTCTTCCCTGGGGACAGGGGCCTTCCAGGGATGCAGCTCCATTCCCTTTGTGACTCTGGGCGCCTGCCTGACCCGGCTGGAAGAAGATGTATTTGCAGACTGCAGCGGCCTGACCACCATTCTGATTCCGGAACAGGTATCCGCAATCCGAAACCGGGCCCTGAAAGGCTGTACCAGCCTGCGTTCTGTCAATATCCCGGCCGGCGTCACCGCCATCGGAACTCAGGCCTTTGCCGGAAATACCGCACTGGAAAAAGCCTATTTCTACGGGGAAGTTCCTGCTGACTGGGCTGCAGACAGTTTTACCGGCTGCCACAGCGCTCTCAGGCTCTGCTATCGAACCGTTCAGACCGGCTGGAACAGTCTGAACGGAAGCTGGAACAGCATTCCCCTGCTGGGTCAGGACAGATTCTACACGGAAAGGCAGGATCACTACTCTTTCCTCAATACCGCCTCCTCCTTCGGATATCCGGCCGATTACCGGTTTCCGAAACAGCGGTTTGTGGAGACACTGAGCAGTATTTCTCTGGGCACCTACTACTATATCACAGACAGCGGATGGGGCGGTTCCTGCTACGGTATGGCCGGAAGCACACTGGAATTTTACGAAAATCCGGAAGAATTCCCGGTGTCCGACTTCGGTT
>Ga0137306_101508_pt1 | contig 23265 bp, 19 predicted proteins | sample Inofroosms_March_FD_97187 | JGI IMG/M metagenome (GOLD analysis project Ga0137306, IMG submission 97187) | Mouse cecal microbial communities from Vienna, Austria - N-Acetylneuraminic and N-Acetylglucosamine D2O microcosms_March | ecosystem: Host-associated > Mammals > Digestive system > Large...
AATGGTGGAATATCCCCCTGCCATACGCAACAAAAGCCATTCAAAATCATCATTTCCGAAAATTTACAGCAATATATTCAGTTTTCAAAGTCCCTATCGTGACAAAGATAAAATACAAATACCCTTTTGACTACCTAATCATAAAAATAAGCAAAAGTGAGGAATGTATATTATGGCAAATCCAATTGTTACGTTTGAGATGGAAAACGGGGATATTATGAAAGCGGAGCTATTCCCCGAGATTGCTCCGAACACGGTGAATAACTTTATTTCCCTGGTGAAGCAGAGCTATTACGATGGATTGATCTTCCACCGCGTAATCAAGGGCTTCATGATTCAGGGCGGATGTCCTGACGGAACGGGTATGGGCGGCCCTGGCTACAATATTAAGGGGGAATTTTCTCAGAATGGCGTAAAGAATGACCTGAAGCATACGGAGGGCGTGCTTTCTATGGCGAGAGCCATGCATCCGGATTCGGCGGGTTCCCAGTTCTTTATTATGCATAAGAACTCTCCCCATCTTGATGGTGCTTATGCGGCATTTGGCAAGATCACCGAGGGGATGGATGTGGTAAATAAGATCGCCGGGACTGACACAGATTACAATGACAGACCTCTTGAGGATCAGCGGATGAAGCATGTTACGGTTGACACCATGGGGACAGACTATCCGGAGCCGGAGAAAGAATAATGGAAGATTTTTATAAGAATACGAAAGTCAGATGTATACTGGCACTTGTGTGCTGTGCCTTATGGGGCAGCGCATTTCCTTGTGTAAAGACCGGTTATGAATGGTTCCATATTGAGGGCGCGGGAAGTCAGGTACTGTTCGCCGGATACCGCTTTTTTATGGCAGGCGTATTCACCTTCCTTTTGTCCTGTGTACTGGAAAGGCGGATAATTACCATGAAGAGAGCCTCCGTCCCCTATGTTTTTGGACAGGGTCTTTTGCAGACGACTGTCCAGTATGTATGTTTCTACATAGGGCTCGCCCATACCACAGGGGCAAAGGGCTCTGTAATTAACGCATCAAATGCTTTTTTTACAATTCTTGTGGCACATTTCCTTCTGAAATCAGAGCGGATTACATGGAAAAAGGCATTGGGATGCCTGATCGGCTTCTTAGGAGTAATTGTCATCAACCTGGCACCCGGAGCGTGGGGAAGCGGCTTCAGCCTCCTCGGAGAAGGGCTTGTCCTTTTGTGCGCTTTCGCCTACGGTACAAGCTCCGTAACCCTTAAGATGATTTCCGGCAGAGAGACCCCGGCAACCATCACCGCTTACCAGCTCCTGTCTGGCGGCGCAGTTCTGATCGCCATCGGTCTTGCGGCAGGAGGAAGCGTCCATGGATTCACAGTAAAGTCCACCATACTCTTCCTCTATATGGCACTTCTGTCAACCGTCGCGTTTACCATATGGGCAGAACTCGTAAAATATAATCCAGTGGGAACCGTTGCAATTTTCGGCTTCAGCATCCCGGTATTCGGTGTGGCGCTGTCCGCGCTCTTTCTCCATGAAAATGTATGGACCATACAGAATCTCGCAGCACTGGTTCTTGTAAGCATTGGAATATTGATTGTAAATTCTTGAAATTGTAGTTGGGGACGGGGTATTTTTAAAAATACCCCGTCCCCAATTCATCAATTCTTCTGCTCCACCATCCGGACAAATTTCCTTTTAAAGGCTCCGGTTTGCCTAATCCTTATCCTGCCTCTGCCAGTAGATGTCTGATGCCAAAGGCGGGTTGCAAGTGGTTTTGTTGTCTCAACCACATTACAGACTATATTTTTCTGCCGCTGCGTCAATTGCTTTTCTGCATTTTTTCACCGCGCTGCTGATTCCGTCCGGATCCTTGAACACAGCGGATGAGAGAATGATTACATCTGGATTGCAGGCAACCAGCGGCTCCATGTTGTCATGGCGCAGGCCTCCGTCGATTGCAAGCTCGCAGCGGGGGTTTTTCTCGTCAATGAGCTTTCTTGCCCTCTGCACCAGGTCTATGGCAGATTTTCTCCATCCCCAGTTATCCTGGCCGTCCGTATCATCTACGCCGTGGGTTACGATATGGAGCCGGTCGATGTCATTGATGGACTCATCCACGAAGCAAAGAGGCGTATAGCATCCAAGGGTCAGGCCGATCTTCATTCCGAACTCGCGGCAGTAGTTAATGAGATATGCAAGGGGAGCGCCAATAAAGTGCTCTGCAGGCACGATCAGCATGGAGCAGCCTGCTGCCGCCAGCTTCTCTACGAAGAGACGGTCGCATTCAACGGTGTAGATATGGCACTCAATGGGAAGATCTGTTACCTCCCGCAGCCCGGAAATAATCTGAGGCCCGCCCATGAGCTGCATGTTCTTCAGGTCATACATATCTGCTGCGTCTGAGTGGATATAATCCACGCCTCCGTCAATAGCTTCTAATACACGGTCTGCGATTCTGGCATAGCTTACATGTGCAAGCCCTGCTGCAATTTTAATATGTTTCATAATATACCTCCAATGTCATTTACTCTATCATTTTCTATATACTCCTATATACGATTTTCCCGTTAATCACAGTCAGAATGCACTTTGCATCTAGGCTGGTGACTGGATTTTTGTCAAATACGGCGATGTCCGCATCTTTTCCAGGCTCCAGGGAGCCAATTCGTTCTGATAATCCCAAAAGCTCTGCCGCATGGATGGTGACTGCCTTCAAGGCTCCTTCCTCTGACATCCCCTTCCGGTGGCAGATTCCGGCGCAGACGACCAGGTTTTCCTCGTGCATACCCGGAAGATCTGTCATAATTGCCGTCTTTACACCGGCCTTCTCCAGAATACCGGCAGCGCTCTCATCCTGCTTTATCACTTCATTTTTATGGGGAAAGCCAGTATAGGGGCCAAGGATAACGCCATATCCTTTTTCCGCCAGTTCCTCTGCGATCAGGTGCCCCTCTGTCCCGTGCTCAATGGTCATCTTAAGGCCAAATTCCTCCGCAATACGGATGGCTGTCATGATGTCATCTGCCCTGTGGGCGTGAGCCTTTACTAGAAGTTCACCTTTTATTACAGGGAGCAGCGCTTCAAGCTTCATGTCAAAGGGCGGCCTTTTGTCTGGGTTCTCTCCTGCGCGTTCCTTCTTTTCCCCATATTCCTTTGCCTGGTAGAGTGTCTCGCGGATCAGGGCGGCGACTCCCATACGGGTGGCGGGGGTACGGCTTTTTCCATGGACGTTTTTGGGGTTCTCCCCAAAAGCCATCTTCATTGCCAGAGGCTCCTTTATGACCATATCCTCCATGGTGCGCCCCTTTGTCTTCATTGCAAGAAACTGCCCTCCGATGGGGTTGCCGCTTCCGGGTCCTGTTGCAGTACAGGTAACTCCTGCCCTGTATGCCCTGGCGAATTCCGCATCCATGGGATAAATTCCATCCAGTGCGCGCATCTGCGGCGTCACCGGATCGTTTACCTCATTCCCATCCACGCCGGCCTCCCCGATGCCAGAGCCGAAGACTCCGATATGGGTGTGGGCGTCAATAATCCCCGGCATAATAAAGCTTCCCCGCACATCAATTACCTCGCAGTCTTCCGGGATATTTACCACTCTCCCTGCTTCTTTTATTTTTCCGCCCTCAATCAGAACTCCTCCGTTTTCGACCACGCCGTCTGCTCCCATGGTGGCTGTCCTGCCATTTTTTATGTAAATCATCTGCAACCTCCTCATGTTATGCCAGAAGCGTCAAAAGGTATTTTGACGCTTCTGGTGTTTTACGCGTCCCAAGGTATTTTTACGGTTCAGAGATGCGGTACGCATGGCCTTTTGACGCTCGTATCATATTATTCACGGTTCAGAGATGCGGTACGGCAAGCTCCCCAAGTGCAGAGAGCGCCTTCTGCGTAAGCGTGCGGATAGTCTCCTTCTCAAAGGGAGAGGCAAGTCCTGCCATATGCAGCGTATCTGTAAACCCGTACCTTCCGCTTAAGCGCAGAATCTCCATATAGCAGCGCATACCTTCCTCATGGTTTTCTTCATTCAGAAAATGCACCTGCAGCGCACAGACCTGGGCGAGCACATAGTCAATATAGTAGAAAGGCCATTTATAGATATGGGTCTGCTTCTGCCAGAAACGTCCCTCGCTTAAAAAGCTCTGGTTCTCATAGCTCCTGAAGGGCATATATTCCCTTTCAAGGCGTTTCCAGAGATCCAGCCTGTCCGAAGGCGTCATGGCAGGCCTGTCATAGACCGTTTCCTGAAACTCATCCACAGCACATCCGTAAGTAATAAAAGATAACGCATTTTTCAGCTGTTGGTACTTGTACTTCTCAATCTGTCCTGGCGGCATAACAGTATCAAGATAAGGCCATATAAGAAATTCCATGCTCATGGAGTGGGTCTCTGCAAGCTCCGCGCTGCAGTCCTCCATAAAACTAAAGGGCTCGCTCCTCTTAAGCCAGGAGTGGAAGCCGTGTCCTGCCTCGTGTGCAAAGGTACTGAACGCCTTCGGCGTTGCATCATAAGTCTCGAAGATAAAGGGCATATGATACCTTCCCACAAGATTCGAGTAGGCTCCGTTAATCTTCCCGGGGCGCATCTTAAGGTCATAGTATTCCCCCGCCGTAAGCTCATCAAAGTAAACAGCCGTCTCCTTTGACATCTTTCCGAAGATGTGCCGGAAGGCTTCTATGGCGTCTGAGGGAAGAACAAACTTCTCCCCAGGAAAATTAAAGTTTTCATCATAATGATACAGAACCTGCGCCCCGAGCCGTTCTTTCTGCTCCGCAAATAAGCGCTCCACCACCGGCACAAGCTCATGCTTTACCGCCTCCCGGAAATCCGCCACCTGCTCCCTGGTATAGCACGTACGGCCCATACTACAGTATCCGGCCTCCGTATAGCTTTCCATCCCCAGCTTTTCTGCGATCTTTGCCCTCACCTTTACAAGCCTGTCATAAAGCTCATCCAGCTCTTCTGCCGCCCCTTCCCAGGCTTCTTCCCAGATTCTGTGATACCGGGCGCGTACATTGCGATCCCCACTCTCCATCTTCTCATTCAGGGCAAGAAGGGGAACCTCTTCCTCCCCGGTCCTTCCCTTAAGTGTTGCGGTAAGTTCCGAATACCTGGCGGACAGGCGATTTTCCAGTCTCCGCTCCTCTAAAATATCTTCGGAGAAACATCTGATCCTTTTCTCTGCCCGTAAAAAGAATTCACTGCCTGTATAATCCTCTATCTTCTTCCGGTAAGGGCTCTTAAGGAGCGCCTGCTGCAGGCTGCTTAAGAGCGCCTCGTACTCTGGCCGGATCTGATCGCAGTACCGGCTCTCCTCCTTATAAAATTCGTCTGTAACATCCATTGTACTGCGGATCTCGCAGATTCCTGCCATGGTCTGATATTTCACCATCAGTGTATCAAGATCAAGGAGTGCGTCATAAGCCTCCTCAAATCTGCCGTCCCCCTTAAGACGTTCAAGTTCTTCTTCAAAATGTCTCCGGTACCGCCCCATATCAAGCCGTGTAAAAGGAATGTCCTGAAACTTAATCATACTCTCCCTCCATAACTCTCATCCAAAATACCAGAAAGAATTTCAGGCGGCGCAAAGGGCAGGAACTGAAGCACAGGATTTTTCTTCATCTCATCAAATTCCTCCCTGGTAACCCCGAGTTCGGAAAGTGTACGGAAAAGCCCGGTTTCCTTCAAGAATTCCTCAATCTGCCCCGGAAGCGCCAGTGCCGCCTCGCCGTCAGATACCTCCGCAAGGGAGCTGTCAAAAAGCCTGGCAACCCTGGCACATTTCTCCGGATCCTGTGTAACCTGATAGCGCACAAAGGCAGGATACAGACACGCCAGACACTGCCCGTGGGCGATTCCAGGAACCACTCCCCCGATCACTTCGCTTAAGGGATGGGGGATGGACGCGGACGCATTGCTCAGAGAAATCCCTGAAAATGCGGCTGCCCTTGACATCTCCTCCCTGTACGCCATGTTGGACGGCTCCTTCAGAAGCTTCGGCAACACCTCGATGATAACCTTCATGGCTTCCATCCCGAGCAGAGACGTATATGGGGACGCCAGCTCCCTCATATAGCTTTCAAAGGAGTGGGTAAAAGCATCAAACCCCGTCACTGCCGTCGGGTAAGGCGGCAGCGTCCTGGTAAGCTCCGGGTCAATAATCGCCACCTTCGGAAAGACTGCCTGGTGATACACACATTCCTTCATATTCTTCTCATGATCCGAGACAATCATTGCCTGGGTCATCTCGCTGCCGGTCCCTGCTGTAGTCGGCGCCGCAATAACCGGAAGGACACTGCTTCCCGGAAGTCCATAGACCTCCGTGGGACTTGAATACTCGGAAATCACCTTTTTCCAGTCAATCCCTTCTGACTCCCAGAACAGAGAGACTGCCTTTGCCGTATCTATGGAGCTTCCGCCTCCCACAGCCAGTATGACCTGAAGCTTCTCCCTTCTTACAATGTCAATTGCCTTCTCAATCCCCCTGATGTCCGGATTTGGCACCACCTCGTCAAAATGTATGTACCTCACTCCCGCCTTCTCAAGGATTCCCTTCACCCGGTCATACAGCGGACGCAGTACGTCCTCCGAGTTCGTTGTTGTAACCAGAAGACAGCTGTCCCCGAAGGAGGAAGTGATCTTTCCGGCACTCTCCAGCTTACCGGCTCCAAACTCCATCCTCACAGGCTGGTAAAATGAAAACTCTGCCATCTCTTATCCCCCTTTTTTACTCAAGATTTACCTTTTTTCCATTCAGGTAAACCGCCTCTACATTGCGGACCTGCTCAATCTCTTCAAGTGGATTCCCTGAAAGGCAGACGAAGCTTGCCGCCTTCCCGGCTTCCAGGCTTCCGAGACTGTCAAGGCCTAAAAGTCCGGCGCCGCCCCTTGTGGCCGCATCAAGAGCCTGCCTGGGCGTAAGTCCTGCCTTCACCATCAGTACCATCTCATAGGCTGCCTCACGGAAGGGATTAAAGGGACAGCCCGCGTCCGTTCCCATAGCAATCTTTACCCCTTTTTCGGCGCATCGCTTCAGCACATCCCTGTGCCTTTTTAGAACCTCCTGGCTCTTTGCGTGGTCCGGATTATCCGGCTCCCTCTTAAGCCCCTCTGTTACCGCATAGTAGGGCGCGCACAGGGTAGGCACAAGAAATGTCCCCATTTCTGCCATCATATCCATAATATCCTCTGTCATGAATACACCGTGCTCCACAGAATCCACACCCGCCTCCACACAGCGGCGGATTGCCGTATTCCCGTGGGCATGCACACCGGCCTTTCTTCCCCACGCATGTGCTGTCTCTACCGCACACCAGATCTCCTCTTTCGTAAGCTCACAGGGTCCAGGCTCCGGCCCTGGGGAATTCACTCCCCCGGAAGCCATGATCTTCACCACGTCAGCGCCGTCCTTTACAACCTGCCTGACAGCGCCTCTCATCTCGTTTGCTCCGTTTACCTCATAGCCGATCTCATAGCCATGGCCGCCCCTGGCACATACCGCACGACCGCATGCCATAATCTCCGGCCCTTCAAGAAGACCTTTCTTTACTGCATCCCGGATACCAAGCGCATATCCCTTATAGGACCCCAGGTCACGGCATGCCACGACACCTGCCTTTAGAAGTTCTCTTGCATTCGATACACCTGCGCAGACCAGCGCGGCGTTCTTCCTCTCCTCATTGGGAGTCTCCTCATTCCATCCCCCGTCAGGAACCAGATGCACATGGCTGTCAATAAAACCAGGAGCCACGTAAGATTCTCCTAGTGTTACCACCTTATCTGCCGTCTCTTCCTCTGCTTCCTGGCGCGGCTTAATCCACACAATTCTGCCATCCTCTGCAAGCATCCCAAAGTCTTTAAGCACAGTTCCCTTTTCATCTGCCGTATACATCCACTTTCCAAAGTAAAGTGTTTTCATTATTTCTCTTCGTTCCTTTCTTTAAACCATGAAAATCCCTCGTTTAGCCCTTCCGTGCCTTCCAGCACGAATCTTCCCTTTCGGATGAAATACAGCATGGAGCCGTCCGGGCGGATTCCCCGCAGATATTCCACCTGATGGTAGGGCAGGGTAATGTCAATATGCTTCTCGTAATAGACCCGTTCCTTTTCGCAGCTTCTTTCCGCCGCCTCGTTCACCCTGCAGACCATCTCTGTCACCTCGTCCGCCCTGCAGACCATCTCCGTCACCTCGTTCGCCCTGCAGACCATCTCCTTCTGGTCAAACATGTTATAGATCGGCGCTTCCTCGGATCTTGCAAAGCACGGATCCCCGATCGCAATGTGCGGGCCCATCTTCTCATAGAGAAGAATCGGCATCCGCGTGCCAATCCCATATTTTTCGGCAAGGGCATACGCCCTGGTATTTGTGCCCACTGCAAATTCTCCCATTGTTATATCTTCATGGGGATAAAGCAGGTTCTCTGCCACATGCTTCTTACCCTCAAGACAGTTTGCATCCGCCACACGGCCATCCTTAAAATCAATCTTAAGCCCATGGTAAAAGATTCCCTTCAGGCATATTTCCTCCACATGAAGCCGCCCGGCCGTGCCCCCAAGACGCGGCGTGGTAAAGACTTCACCGTAAGGGATATTAAGATCGCCTCCGCAGTTTAAAAACTTTGTCTCTTTCTCCGGATTGCGGAGCTCTCCCAGATGAATCCGAAGATCTGTCTCATTTCCCCCGAATCCCTTCATCTCCACATATTCACAAGTATCAAGCCCATTGATCAGCGCCTGCTGGTATCTCTCGAAGGCTTCCGACTGCTGCATATTAAGGTCATAAAAATCCTGGAAGATCTGTTCAAACCGGTCCCCCACCAGCATGTTGGGAAATGCGGCCTTACAGAAGGAGATTTCCGACGGCCTGATCCACTCTGCTTCCTGGCCGGCCTTTGCTGCACTGAGGCGTGCAGAGAGTTCCCTCTCCTTTTCCGAAAAGCCGTCCTCTCCCTGGGAAGGCGCCTCATAAGAGGCCTCCTCCCCGAACTGGTCAATCCCGATCATACCGCATGTATCCTTAAGCTCCTTTTCAAAGCAGCGCATTGCTTCCCCGTACGCCGCGCACTCCATCTCAAAAAGCCCCTCATCTGACAAATGTACTTCCTGTTTCCTGCTCTCGCCGGACAGTCCCTTAGGCCTTGTGATCACAGGAAGCAGGCCCTTCTCCTTCAGCGCGCGCACAGTTTCCTTTGCCAGCGCCTCCTGGCCTATCTGATAAAAGAAACGCACCCGTCTTCTGCCCCTTCTGTCACGGCTCTGGCTGATAAATCCATGGAGAAATGCTTCCGCTATCACATTCCCCATTGCTTCAAGCTTCTCCTTCGGAACCTGGAACCAGAAACGCATCATTTTACGCTCCATCTCTGTAACCGGAAGGCCATACTGTTCCATCCAGCTGTCATCCTCTGGATTTGCTTTTTCCAGTATTCTCTCATATGGATTGTCCTGCCCGTACACAGTCAGTGCTTTTACCTCCTCAAGCGCCCTTTCCCTTGATTCCTTCAGGAGGTCCTCTTTCCGCTGCATCATCTTCTTTTCCTCTTACTTTGTAACAGACACATGCTTAAAGTCAAACTCATAGCCATAATCAAAGATCTTAAGCCCCTGTATATACGGCTTTACAGCCCAGTGATTCTCTGCATAGATCTGCGGGATATAGATAAAGTTATCAAGAACCATTTTCTCAATGTCCATCCATGTCTGGATCCTCTCATCCCCTGTCTGGCTGTGTGCCTTTTCCACCAGTGCCCTGAATTCATCATTGTCCCATTTTCCTTCGTCATAAATAAACTGCATGAAGCCCTGTGGATCCCTGTACTCAGAATCCTGTCCGCCGCCGATTACACAGTCAAAGGTTCCGCCTGTCAGCATCGGAAGAAGTACGTTAATCTCAAGAACACTTACCGGCATCTCAATCCCAAGATTCGTCTTCCACATATTCTGAATTGCCTGCGCCTGATTCTTCCCGCTTTCCAGACACTGGATGGAGAATCCCTTTTCCATCTCTTCCTTTGTCTTCCCGATTTCCTTAAGCCCTGTATCAAGAAGCTCGTTTGCCCGGTCAATCTCGGACTGGTCAGAAGCATCCGTCACAATGTCCCCGGCCTGTTCACGGAAATCTCCGCCATCCATTCCTTTTACCCCTCTCGGGACAAGGCCATAGGCAGCCAGCTCTCCGTTATGCATAACCTGCTCTGCGAAGAGCTTCCGGTTAAAGGCAATTGACAAAGCTTCGCGGATATTTTTATTTGCCATAAATTCATTGTTATTCGGATTGAATTCAATGAAGGTTACCCGCAGGCTGGAGACATCTGTGATGTTCTCACTGCTGTACTGCTCCAGAAGTTCTTCCTTTACCTGCAGGATCCCCAGTTCGTCATTCTGATACATTCCCTGTACCGTGTTATCATCAGACGTAATGGTAATATTGATCCTTTCAAGCGTTACATTTTCTGCATCCCAGTAATTTTCATTCTTTTCAAGAACCATACTGTTTTCATGTACCCATTCTGTGAGCTTAAATGGGCCGGATGCTACTGTCTTATCCGCATCTGTTCCGTAGGCGTCTCCGAATTCCTCTGCCGCCTTCTTCTGTACCGGACAGAACTGTGAACCTGTCAGTATATCCTGGAAATAATCACAGGGCTCGCTGGTTGTAATCTCAATCTGGTTTCCTGATGCCTTTACCCCAAGTTCTTCGGCACCAGCTTCGCCTTTATAGAAAGCTTCTGCATTTTTTATCACATAATATTTGTATGCAATCTCAGATCCCAGATTCTGGTCAAGCACTCTCTGGATGCTGTAAACGATATCGTCAGCCGTAATATCTGTTCCGTCTGACCACTTCGCACCCTCTCTTAAGGTCAGTGTATGGACCGTATGATCGTCGCTTACGGTGTAATCCGTCATAAGAGCAGGCTCATAGCCCTTGTCATTGTCCGCCTTTCTAAGCATTGGCTCATGAACTGCCGCCACCATTGTCCCGGCCTCACCGGAGTTATTTACCCACGGGTCTAATGTGGCAGGTTCGGTCTTACGGTAGATTCCCAATACCTGCTCATCTGCCAGCTCTCCTCCAGATGTGCTGTCCGCAGCTGTACTCCCGTCTGTTTTTGTGTTTCCGTCTGTCTCCTTATTGCTGCCCCCGCCGCAGGCAGTCAGACAGATCACCATTGCCAGCATCAGAAATAGACTCATCCCCTTTTTTACTTGTTTCTTCATGTTTCTTTTCCTCCTTTTTTTTATTCTGATTTATGGCAGGGAACACGAGTTCCCGTACCATAAGATCATTCATTTACCAGGTGGCATGCCACCAGATGGCCCGGCGCACACTCCTTTAGTGCCGGGGGCTTTTCATGGCAGACCGGCTTTGCATATGGACACCGGGTACAGAATTTGCAGCCCTTTGGAGCGTTGATCGGGCTTGGAATCTCTCCTTCAAGCTGAATGCGATTCCTCTTTTTTTCTGTCTTCGGATTCGCCACCGGAATGGCGGAAAACAGCGCTTTCGTATAGGGATGCTGGGGATGCCCGTAAAGTTCCCCGTTGGATGCATACTCCATAATACTTCCCAGGTACATGACTGCCACCGTATCGGATATATACCGTACCATGGAAAGGTCATGTGCAACAAAAATGTAAGACAGCTGCTGCTCCCTCTGGAGATTCAGAAGTAGATTCATAACCTGCGCCTGAATCGAGACGTCCAGCGCACTGATCGGCTCATCGCAGATAATCAGCTCCGGATGCATGGAAAGCGCTCTGGCGATTCCGATTCTCTGCCGCTGCCCGCCGGAAAACTCATGGGGAAACCTGTTTGCATGCTCCTTATTCAGTCCTACCGTCTGCAGAAGCCCAAGGACGCGTTCCTTTTTTTCTGCCGGAGTCATATGAATGTCCCGGTTCAGATCCCACCCTTCTGAAATAATCTGGGAAACGGTCATACGGGGATTCAGGCAGGCATAAGGATCCTGGAAGATCATCTGAATACTTCTGGCCAGCTCCTGCCTGAAACGCTTCGTGCTCTTCCCGCTCACATCCTTTCCGTTCAGCGTAATGGCTCCGCCCGATGGCTCATAGATACGGATCAGAGTACGCCCCAGGGTTGATTTTCCACAGCCGGATTCCCCTGCAAGGCCCAGCGTCTTTCCCCTCTCTACCTGGATGGAAACTCCGTCTACCGCTTTTACGACTCTGCCTCCCTTTATCTTAAAATACTTCTTCAGATCATGGGTTTCCAGAATGATATCTTTACTCATGCTTTGCCACCTCCTCTTCAGTAATAGGATTCACAGCCGGCATTGCCTTTTGGTGGTAAAGCCAGCAGGATGCCCAGTGTGATTCGCCCGTCTGCGTATATACCGGCGGGTACAGGGACGTACAGGCTTTCATGGCATACGGACACCTGGCCGCGAATGGGCAGCCCTCCGGCGGGTCGAACAGATCCGGGGGCGTTCCAAGAATCGGACGCAGCGGCTCCCTGCTGCTTGTATCCTCCGGCGGGATGGACTGAAGGACGCCCCATGTATACGGATGGGCCGGATGCTCGAAGATATCTTCAGCCGCCCCGTACTCCACCACTTTCCCTGCATACATAACCGCAATATCATCCGCGATATTTGCCACCACTCCAAGGTCATGGGTAATCATAATAACGGATGTATGATATTTTTTCTGTATCTCCTTAATCAAGTCAAGAATCTGTGCCTGGATCGTCACATCCAGTGCGGTAGTCGGTTCATCAGCAATCAGAAGCTTCGGATTCACCGCCATGGCAAGGGCGATCATGGCACGCTGGCGCATTCCGCCTGAAAATTCATGGGGATACTGTTTAAACCGGTCCTCAGGGCTGGGAATGCCTGCCATAGCCAGAGTATCCAGTGTAATCTTCTTCGCCTCCTGTTTTGTCTTATCTCCATACTTTAAGATTCCTTCCATAATCTGCTTACCTACCGGCATGGTGGGATTCAGGCTGGTCATGGGATCCTGGAAGATCATACGTATCTCCCGGGCCCTTATCTTTCTCATCTGCCTGTCAGAAAACTTTGCCAGATCATTTCCCTCAAACCAGATCTCCCCATCCTTAAGAAATCCCCTGGGCTCTGGTGTATTAAGACCTACGATTGATTTTGCCGTAACCGATTTTCCACAGCCGGATTCCCCTACGATTCCCAGGCTCTTTCCCCGCTCAAGGCGGAAACTTACCCCTCTCACCGCCTGTACCTCTCCTGCATAAGTTCTAAACGAAAAGCTGATATTCCTGACATCCAACAGTATATTTTCATTGCGTCTGCTCATTACTCGTCCCCTCCTTACTGTCTCATGCGGGGATCAAGGGCATCTCTGAGGCCGTCCCCCATCAGATTGAAACACAGCATCGTGATACAGATCAAAAGAGACGGGAAGAAAAGCTGATACGGATAGCTCAGAAGCTTATTCGCCCCGTCGCTTGCCAGGATGCCCCAGCTAGCAGTCGGAAGAGGCACCCCCAGACCAATATAACTTAAAAACGCCTCGGAAAAAATTGCACCGGGAATGACATTCGCCATGCTGATAATGATCGGGCTCATGGCATTCGGAAGCAAATGCTTCAAAATAATCCAGATACTCCCGGCTCCCATTGTCCGGCTTGCCATTACAAACTCGGATTCCTTAAGGGAGAATACCTGTCCCCTGAAGAGCCTTGCAGTCCCGATCCATCCGGTAGCGGCGATGGCAATAATAATAGGAAAGATCCCCGGTCTCATGATCAGAATCAGCAGCACTACCCACAGCATCTGCGGTATGGAAGCGATCAGCTCACAGAAGCGCATCATCACATTGTCCGCAAGTCCTCCGAAATACCCTGCAATACCGCCGTATAAAATTCCTATCGTACCGTTTAATACAGCAACTACAAAAGCAATCAGCAGACTTACCCTTGCCCCTTCCCAGCACCGGACAAAAATATCTCTCCCCAGCTCATCCGTTCCGAACCAGTGCTCAGAGGACGGACCCTGGTTGATCGCGAAGAGATCCTGTTCGTCATATGTATACGGGCTTGCCATAGGCTGGAATACGGCCATGAATATGACAAGCACAAGTATAACTGCGGAAACCATAGCCACCTTATTTCCCCTGAACCGTCTCCATGCATCACTCCAGTAGGTAACAGAGGGCCGGTTTAGTTTATCTGCATCCGCATATGCGGAATCATCCTTCTCAAACAGGGTGTCATCCAGATTACGTAAATCTATGTCCTTTACATTTAATTTTTCATCCATAGCTCTCTCCTATCCGGCAATCCTGATACGCGGGTCAACAATGCCGTAAATAATATCCACCAGAAAATAGCAGATTACCGAAATAAAGGCGAAGATAATCGTTAGTCCCATAATCATTGTATAGTCTGAATTCTGGATTGAGGAGATCATCGACTGCCCGATACCCGGCACATTGAAGATCTTCTCTATTACAAAGTTTCCGGTCAGCGCCCCGGCGCACATAGGCCCAAGGGATGTCACAAGCGGAAGAAAAGAATTCCTCAGTATATGTTTTCCCACAATCTCATTCTGATTCAGGCCTTTGCTCTTTGCCGTGTAGATATAATCCTGCCCCATGACATCCAGCATGCTTGTCCGCAGCATTCTGGCATAATAGGCAACATTGGTGAACGCCGCAGCCATGACGGGCAGAATTACATATTCAGCGCCCTTCCATCCCTGTATGGGAAACAGCTTCCACTCCACGGCAAAATACCTCTGTATGAGGGATCCGAATACAAAGTTCGGAATAGATACCCCCAGTATTGCCAGAATAATAACAAGATAATCGGTTATCCCCTTATTCTTCAGTGCAGCAAGTATTCCGAAGCACGCGCCAATCAGGCATCCGGCAAGTACGCCCCCAAATCCGATCACTGCCGATACCGGCATGCCTGATGTTACCTTCCCCAGTACAGTCTGGCTCTTATACTTCATAGATACCCCAAAATCACCGTGAAGCAGATTCTTCATATAGATGACATACTGCTCTGATAACGGCCTGTCCAGTCCATACTTGGCATAGAGCGCTTCCTTTACGCTCTCTGGCGTCTCCCGGCTGATCTCAAATGGCTGTCCCGGCACGGCATGCATTAAGAAAAAAGTCACGGTTGCAACCAGAAACAGCGTAATCACCATAGAAACAAATCGTTTCGCTACATATTTTCCCATTCGCAGCTCCCTCCTTTTCTTGTTTTTTTGAATCATTTCCAAAAAACTGTACAAACTCTCTCATATACCTGTGAAAAGCTTTTTATCATTTTGTATGTCTTATATGGGTGTCTGACCTGCTTTTTTGTTGAATCTAACTAGAGTATATCCTACGCTCCCCACTTAGTCAAGAATTTTTTTTAATAAAAATATATTTTTCTTATATTGACACATCTTTCTTATTATGCTACAATTTTCTCAATTTCAACGGTGCACCATATGAAAGCCGTTGCAAAAAAACAGTTATCATATTATAATTTAAGGAGGTTTTTTATGAAGTACATGACAGCAGAACCCTTTCGAATCAAGATGGTAGAGCCCATCCCGAAGTCCACAAAGGCACAGCGCCAGGAATGGCTTAAGGAAGCCGGATACAATGCATTCCGGCTGAAATCCGAGCAGGTTTACATAGACTGCATCACAGACAGCGGCACAAGCGCCATGAGCCAGGAGCAGTGGAGCGCCCTTATGCTTGGGGATGAGGCATACGCGGGCTGCCGCAGCTTTTACCGTCTTGAGGCTTCCGTGCATGAGGTATTCGGCATGCCTTATGTTCAGCCTACACACCAGGGGCGTGCGGCAGACTACATCATGACTCAGATTTACTGCCGCCCCGGCGCTTATGCCATTGGCAATATGCATTTTGATACTTTCCGGGGAAATGCGGAGATCATGGGCTGCCTTCCGGTAGATTTTGCCACGGACGCAGGCATGGATACTGCCTCTGCCCCTGAACCCTTTAAGGGAAATATTGACCTTGAGAAGATGCGCCGTCTGATTGACGAGAAGGGTGCGGAAAATATCTGTGTCGTTATTATTACTATTACCTGCAACAACAACGGCGGGCAGCCTGTTTCTATGGAGAATATCCGGGAGGTCAGCAGACTTGCCGGACAGTACGGTATTCCGGTCGTTATGGATAGTGCCCGCCTCGCCGAGAATGCCTGGTTTATCAAGACCCGGGAACCCGGCTATCAGGACAAGAGCATTATGGAGATTACCCGCGAGATGTTCAGCTACTGCGAGACAGCTACCATGAGCAGCAAAAAGGACGGACTGGTAAATATCGGCGGGCTCTTTGTAACACGGAATAAAGAGGTCTATGAGAAGGCTAACCAGCTTGCCATTGTGCATGAGGGCTTCATTACCTATGGCGGGATGTCCGGCCGTGATATGGACGCTCTTGCAGTAGGCTTACGCGAAGTGTGCGACGAGCACTATCTGGAGTACAGAATCGGACAGGTTGCCTATCTTGGGGAAAAACTAAAGGAGCGCGGCGTGCCGATCATTGAACCTACCGGCGGACACGGCGTCTATGTAGATGGACGGCGCTTCTTCCCGCAGATTCCACAGAGCGAATTCCCAAGCCAGCGCCTTGTGTGCGCCCTGTACGAGGAAGCGGGAGTCCGCTGTGTGGAGATCGGCGCCTGCGCTTTCGGAGCCTTCGACAAGGAGACCGGGGAGCCCATCTATCCTGCTATTGAGTCTATGCGTATAGCCATTAACCGCCGGGTCTACACAAACAGTCATATGGATGTAATCGCAAATGCGCTGGGCGACATTTACGAAAAACGGGATCAGTACCGCGGCATGAAGATCGTACACCAGGGTTCCATAGCATCCCTGCGCCACTTCACCGCAGGCTTTGAACTGCTTTAGACAGGCGCCCAAATAAAAAATATACGAACTACCCAGCAGAATGGAGAAGCTATGTTGAACATTGAGCTATACCGCCCCATCATGGAATTTCTGTCCCTCTTTTTAGGGACAGAGGTGGAAATTATCCTCTGTGACACGCAGAAAATTCTTCACGTTGAAAATTCCGCGGATCCGAACCACTACCCGGGAGCCCCTTTAAGCGAGATGCAGCAGGCTCTGATTAAAAATCCGGAGTGCCAGGATATTCCCTACAATATTAATTACCGGACTCTGTCTGCCAAGGGGGAAAAGATGCGCTCTGCAACCATGTTCATACGGGAAGGGGACTCTCTTTCAGGTCTCCTTACCATCAACCAGAATGTGGGCGAGCTCATACACATCCGCAGCTACCTGGAACTTCTGATCAATGGCGAGCAGGAGCATAATGTGCTGAAGCCCTCTGGCAAAAACAGCTCCCCGAAGCAGTCCTACGAGGCTCTCACCCTGTCTGTCACAGAGATGATCGACAAGGTTCTGGAGGAGGCAACCATACGCTTCAATTCTCCTCCAGGCCGCCTGAATGCCGACGAGAAGCTTTCTGTCATCCGGGAGATGGACAGCCGGGGCGTGTTCCTTGCCAAGGGCTCGGTTATTGAAGTGGCAAAGAAGCTTAAGAGCTCAAAAGCAACCATCTACCGTTATCTCCAGCAGCTGGAGAAGAAGGAGTGATAAACCTTTATGTCACGGATCATAACTGCAGAACAGGCCAGGACTGCTCTCCTGGAATTCGGATATAAGCCCGTGAGGATATGCCCGGTTAACGAGGGCTCTAATCATTTTGTCTTTGATGTCATGCTGGAGGGAAACCGGCCGGCCATCCTGAAATTTGCAAAGATACGAAAGACAGAGGCCGGCCTGTCAGACGCTTCCAGGGACACACTTTTTGGCGGAATCCTTTCCCTGGAACGAGAGGCCTGGCTCTTTCGCATGATTAAAGAGAAATCCGGCGTCCCTACCCCCGAGGTGTACGGAATACATGACTCCTCCCACGGGAGGTTCATCCTTCTGGAGCGTATGACCGGCATCTCCCAGAAGGAATGTATGGTAAGAAGCGGCTTCTCAAAAAAGCGGTTCCTGGACAGTATGGAATATCTTGGCAGGGACTTTGCACAGATTCAGAATATTACATTTCCATCCTTCGGAAACATTATGAAAGACGATATTATTGATCCTCCAGGTATGGATAACTTTTCTGACCGTTTTCTTGAAGTTGTAGATATGCGGCTTGAAAAATGTATGCAAAAAGGCGTCTTTTCAGAAGACGAGACTGTACAGGTTACAGAATTCTTCCACAGGAAGCTTGACGAACTCCGCCCCATCTACGGCGCGGACCAGACGCCGCCGGTGCTTGTGTTTACCGACATGCACGCGGAAAACTTTTTTACGGACAAACAGGGCCGTCCCACCGGTTACTTTGACCTGGAATCAGCACAGGCCGCCCCTGCTGCTTTAGAATTCTACGGTTTCCGGTTCTTTCTCTTTAATTATTATGACGCAGAATGCTTCATGGAAGCAGAAAGTGCCTTCTTCAAAGGCTACGCAGAAAACGGAGGGAAGTACACCCCATCCTCTCCTGCAGACGAAAAGTCGATCGACTTCCTTGCAGGCTGCCGTCTCTTAGAACTATCAGAATCCTACTGGGGTGTTAAAGACGGCATCCGGGATACATGGGGACAGCGCATGAAAGAACTGCTGTCTGACTATATGGACACCGGACAGATCGACTACCTCGCGGTGGGCGATATCTGGAGACAGCGAGACGGACAGCCAAAAACACCATTGACGCCATTGGGGACGGGGTATTTTTAAAAATACCCCGTCCCCAACCCGCTACATTTTAAACCGGTATCCGACTCCCCATATTGTCTCAATATACTGTGGGTTCGATGTGTCCATTTCCACCTTCTCACGGATCTTCTTGATATGCACCGTCACTGTCGCGATGTCTCCGATTGATTCCATATCCCAGATCTCCCGGAACAGCTCCTCCTTAGTATAGACATGATTCGGATGTCCTGCCAGGAAGGTCAGAAGATCAAACTCCTTCGTGGTGAAAGCCTTTTCTTCGCCGTTGATCCACACTCTTCTTGCAGTAGTGTCTATTTTAAGCCCCCGGATCTCTATAACGTTATTTTTTGAAACCGCGCTTCCTGTCAGGCGGTCATATCTTGCCAGGTGGGCTTTGACTCTTGCCACCAGCTCACTTGGACTAAAAGGCTTGGTCATATAATCATCTGCGCCAAGTCCCAGGCCCCGGATTTTATCAATGTCATCCTTCTTTGCAGATACCATGATAATCGGCGTATTCTTTTCATCCCGGATCTTCCGGCAGATCTCGAAGCCGTCCACTCCCGGGAGCATCAGATCCAGGATAAATAAATTGTAATCCCCATTCAGCGCTTCCGTAAGCCCGGTCTCTCCGTCATTTGCCACCTTTACTTCAAACCCGCTAAGCTCCAGATAGTCCTTCTCCAAATCTGCGATTGTCTCTTCATCCTCCACAATCAAAATCCTATTCATGTACTGGCACCTCCTGATACTTCCTGAGAACAAAGTACATGGTCGTCCCGGTATTCTCCCTGCTGGTCGCCCATATCTTGCCCCCGTGTTCTTCTATAATTTTCTTCACAATGGAAAGCCCGATTCCGCTTCCGCCCTTGGAAGAATTTCTTGATGTATCGGCCCGGTAAAACCGGTCAAATATATTCGGCAGATCCTTTGCTGCGATTCCTTTTCCATTATCTTCAAGCTCAACCTGCACAAAGTCTCCTACATCCTTCACACGCAGGTTAATCTTCGCCCGGGACTTATCCATATATTTCGTAGAATTATTGACAATATTATGAATCACACGTTTGATCTGCTCTGCGTCTGCGATTACTTTCACCTCTGGATCTACATAATTAAAATACCCAAACTCCACATTCTTCGCCTCAAGCTCTAGATACAGCTCCTCTGAGCAGTCGCTAAAATAATCATTTACCGACAGAATGCTGAAATCATATGGTATCCGGTTGGTATCAATCTTTGAATACAAGGTCAGCTCATTAATGAGCAGATCCATCTCATTTGCCTTATTATAAATGGTTCGGACATATTTTTCGATCTTTTCCGGCGTGTCTGCCACGCCATCCATAATTCCTTCTGCATATCCCTTGATTGTGGTCACAGGCGTCTTAAGGTCATGGGAAATATTGCTGATCAGTTCTTTATTCTCCCTGTCAAATTCAACCTTTTCCTCTGCATTGTCCTTAAGTCTTCTGCGCATATCCTCCAGGCTCATACAGAGCTGCCCCAGCTCATCGTCAGAATCCGGGCTTAGTTCAAAGTCCAGATTCCCTTCTTTTATATTTCCTGCAGCAACCTGCATCTTCTCCACCGGGTGCATAACCCCCTTATAGATCCAGAAGATCAGCCCCAGAGCCGTAAGCACAAGCACAATCAGCACGCACAGCAGCATGTCTACAAAAAACTGCTCCACCTCTGGTATTACATTACTGACATCCGTTATAATGAATGCACTTCCTTCTTCTCCTCCCGGATATACGAAATCAATCTGCTTTACAAGCGCCTGCGCCTCTCCCCCCAGATAAATGCCATTCTCCGATGTAATATCGGATTCACCATACCCCGGAAGCTGTGCGGCAACCTTCTCCACCTCCTGGGAACCGGCTCCCAGATATACAAGCGTCCTTCCCTTGCGGACCAGAAGATATGCTTTCTTTCCCATAAGTTTCTGGTTAAACTCTTCAAGCAGCGTTGCATCCTCCAGATCTCCCGGTTTATAACGGGCGATCTCCTCAAGCTCATGGTAGGGCTTCTCTGTTACTCTGGACAAGACCTGCATGGGATTCGAAAGACTCTCCACCGTTGTGCCTGTAATACCATAGGCTTTATCAATCACGCCAATCTGGTAATGCCCCAAAACCATAATCATAGCAGCAGACAATGCGGCCGGAATCAGAATAATTGTAAAAAATGCTATTATTAATCTGGTTTTGAACTTCATAATCGCATCCTCCGTGAGTAAAGTATAGCACGAAAAAAGGCGCCCCACACGAAAGCGCCCATAAACTTTTATTAAAATTTTATAAATAGAACTGGCATTCTATAGATATGCCTTCAGGACTTCTGCCTTATCTGTTCTTTCCCAGGAAAGATCCACGTCTGTGCGTCCAAAATGTCCATATGCTGCTGTCTGTTTATAAATCGGTCTCCGAAGATCCAGCATCTGGATAATTCCTGCCGGGCGAAGGTCAAAATTCTCGCGGATTATCTCTACCAGCTTTTCATCTGACAGCTTCCCGGTTCCAAATGTGTCCACCATAATAGATGTTGGGTGTGCGACGCCGATCGCATAGGAAAGCTGAATCTCACACTTCTTTGCAAGCCCCGCCGCCACGATATTCTTTGCCACATAACGTGCCGCATAGGCTGCGGAACGGTCTACCTTGGTGCAGTCCTTCCCTGAAAATGCCCCGCCTCCGTGACGTGCCATGCCGCCATAAGTATCAACAATGATCTTACGGCCTGTAAGTCCGCTGTCGCCGTGTGGTCCGCCGATTACAAAACGGCCTGTGGGGTTGATGAAGAATTTTGTATTCTCATCCACCATCCCCTTTGGAATGACTGCGTCAAATACATATTTTTTAATATCCTCATGTATCTGCTCCTGTGTTACATCCGGATCATGCTGTGTGGACAGGACAACCGCATCCAGACGCTTCGGAATGCCCGCCTCGTCATACTCCACTGTAACCTGTGTCTTTCCGTCCGGCCTTAAATAGGTAAGCGTACCGTCCTTTCTGATCTCAGTAAGCCTTCTGGAAAGCTTATGAGCCAGGGCGATCGGATAAGGCATAAGCTCCGGCGTCTCATCAGAAGCATAGCCAAACATCATGCCCTGGTCCCCTGCGCCGATGGCTTCAATCTCTTCCTCTGACATCTTATTTTCCTTTGCTTCCAGCGCCTTATCCACGCCCATGGCAATATCCGAGGACTGCTCATCCAGGACAACCATGACGCCGCAAGTCTCTGCATCAAAGCCATATTTCGCTCTCGTATAGCCAATCTCCCGAACCGTATCTCTTACAATTTTCTGAATGTCCACATAAGCGTTTGTCGTTATTTCACCCATTACAAGCACAAGTCCTGTCGTCGTGCTTGTCTCACATGCCACACGGCTCATGGGATCCTTCTCCATAAGGGCGTCAAGTATCGCATCTGATATCTGGTCGCACATCTTATCTGGATGCCCTTCTGTCACGGATTCTGAAGTAAATAGATATCTTTCCATAAAAAATTCCCCTTTCTTTTTCTGTTACTGTTCACTCCGTTCACAGTAACCTTTTTCTCTCAGCTTTCTCCCCGAGGGTTTTATATCCCAGTAAGATTCGTGTATATCACGTAAAAACAGCCCGCCATAAGCGGACTGTTTATCTTTACATAATCAATCCTCTTATTGTTCGATTACTCGCTCAGGTTGGCACCTTCCGGCCTGCCGGGGTTGCCGCAGCTTCACAGATCCTTTGTATCTCCACTGCTCTGAATAAGAGAAAGTCTGATATTCATTTGTTTCCTACACAGATTACTTTACACCTTCCCGCAAGATATGTCAAGCCCGAGTTTTTTAGTTACTGTTCACTCTGTGACCAGTAACATTCGCAAATCCATCTAAAATTCGCTCCGCGAATAAGATTTGCTCACTCCTGAATCACTTTCTTACGGTCTGTGCAGTAAATGCACAGACCTATGTGAACAGTAACAGCCGTCTCTTACTATGAGTTTCTCCACAAAGCCTTATAGTCCTTCATATCCAGTGCAAGTGTATTAACCGCCATCTCCAGATCTGACGTATACTGCCCCACTCTTTCATCAATCTCCTCTGGCCTTATCCCATCTCTTAAAACCGTAAAGAAATATCCTTTAAACAACAGGCAGGCAATCCGGTTAAGCTGTACTGCATTTTCTTCAGTTATGACTCCCTCCCTGATGCATTTCTTGCACATCTCATAATCTCTTCCCATAAAATCCGCACACTTAAGCATGGTCCAGAAAATATGGCTCGTCCCCTTAATATCCTCCGGAAACATATTATAATACTCAATAATCGATTCTTTAAGCTTCTCATTCGTGAACTCAAAAAAAAGCAGGTTATATGCTTCCGGATTGGCAAACGCCTCCCGGCTGTAGCAGTCCCAGACTCCCATATAGGTATCCCATGGATTCTTCCACCTTTTTTCTCCCTCATTCAGCCTTATTATGTAGGTCGTAAGTGTCCTGAGCTCTGCATAGTACAGCAGCTCAGACAAGCTCTCAAAATGGCGGTACAGGCTCGCCGATGAACATCCCATT
>Ga0137306_101509_pt1 | contig 23246 bp, 6 predicted proteins | sample Inofroosms_March_FD_97187 | JGI IMG/M metagenome (GOLD analysis project Ga0137306, IMG submission 97187) | Mouse cecal microbial communities from Vienna, Austria - N-Acetylneuraminic and N-Acetylglucosamine D2O microcosms_March | ecosystem: Host-associated > Mammals > Digestive system > Large...
GGTGGCTCTCTAACCTGGCGGTGCCGGGGTTCTTTGTCATGGCAGGTTTTCTCTTGTTCAGGAAAGTGGAAAATGGCAGAACAAGAAAAGATCAGGCGATCATCAAGGCATATTGCCTGCGCATCGCGAAATTGGCGCTGATCTGGTCGGTTCTCTATCTTCCGATTGAGGCACTAAACTGGCTGGGAAAAGGAATCAGCTTGAAAGAGTGGGCATTGTACTACATGAAAAATTTCTTTTTCAGTCATCCTATGCCCCAGTTATGGTTTCTTCCGGCCCTTTTGACCGCGTGCCTGCTGGTGTGGCTTGGCTGTTTTGCGGGAATGAAGATCTGGCAGATCCTCACAGTGGGATGGATCTTGTTTTTGATCGGGTATGTTGGCGATAACAGCTATTGGGCCGGACGTCTTCCCTTAAAAATGCAGGATATCTTGGGGATCTACAGCCGAACTTTTATTACCATGCGAAACGGGGTGTTTTATGGAACCTTCTATGTGGCAGTGGGCCTGTGGATCGCAAAAGCGAAAAAGCAGATTCCATTTTGGCCCGCGGTGTTGGGCTTCCTGATCTCTGTGCTTGCGATGTACGCAGAGGTGGATCGGTTCGGCAACACGAATATGGTGCTGACAGCAGCGCCGGCAGCGTTTTTTATGGTATCGGCCGCGCTCCGCGTTACATGGAAGGATCGGAAGATATATTCCAGACTGCGAAGTATGAGCCAGTGGATTTATTTGTCTCACGTATATTTTATCCATCTGTTTTCCCTGACAGCAAAGTGGAATCCCATTCCCCTTACGAAAAAAGGGATCATGGTGTCGGTTTTTGCACCTATGGTGGTATTTTGCGCGGTGATGGTATGGCTGTCTGAGCACAGGCGGTTTTCATGGCTGAAAAAACTGGTTTAATAATGCGGGGCTGTGGCAAAATGGCGGATCGCCAGATTTTGTCACAACCCCTTTTTGATTCCGCGCTTTTATTGGATCCGCCCGATACTTGGGAAGTAGCGGAAGAGAACTTTGGCAATGATCTTTTCTTTCTTTACAAATGTGTTTTTCCAAAAACGGGAGTCCGCGGAAAAGTTTCGGTTATCCCCCAGCATAAAATAGCAGCCCTCCGGGACTTCATAATGCAGCTCTTCCGGCGTCTCCATAGGTTCCTTGATGTAGGGCTCCTCCAGGGGGGTATCGGAGCCGTTTAAGTACACATGGCCGTCCCGGATGTCAACGGTATCCCCAGGCATGCCGATGACCCGCTTGACAAAGTAAGTTTTTTCTGTCACATCATCAGGAAAATAAAAGATAGCCACATCGCCCCGCTGCGGGTCGCTGAAATAGTAAGTAAGCCTGGAGCCGATGACCCGGTCGTGAGTCATGATGGTATTTTCCATGGAGGCGCTGGGCACACGGCTGTTGGCAATGATAAACCGGTTAAGTACAAAGGCGATCAGGGCAGCGATCACCAGAACCTGGATCCAGCTGATCAGCTCAGCCTTCCAGTTAAACGGTTCTTTTTCCGTAGGGTTAGGATTCTCTTTCATAATGTACCTTCTTTCTGTCTTATCTTTTTAGTGTAAATGACTTCCCGGTTTTGCGCAAGGACTTTTACAAAATGGTAAGAAAAAATTTGAGGAATTTTAAGACCAGATATGGTAAAATTAAGGGAAGACCATTGGGGAAAACCGGGACAGGCTGCAAGGAGAAGGATATGGAGAACACAGCGCGAAACAGACAGAACAAGATCATTGGGGCAGGGGGAGCGACGCTTTTGGCCCTGGCTGCGGCAGGGCAGCTGGGGGCCAGGAACATAGAGGGGTTTGCCAGATGGTACTCCGTACATATCTATTCCGTTATCGTCGCAGTGGTGGGGCGGATCTGCGGACTGGTCCCTGTGTCAGTGGTGGAATTCGGCCTGTACGCTCTGGGGGCAGCGTCCCTCTGGTATGTATTTGGCAGGAGAAGAGGGTGGTTTTGTATCGCCTCCTGGGCAGTATTTCTCGTGGGGGCGGCGGCATTTCTGTACACCTTTAACTGCGGGATAAATTACTACCGCCCGCCCTTTTCCAGCGAGCTGGATCTGGATATGAGGGAGTCGTCGGTGGAGGAGTTAAAGGCTCTGTGCAGATACCTGACCGAGAAGGTCAATGAGACCGTAGATGACAGTCCTTATGAGGCCAGGTGGGCCGTCTGGGGACGGGAAGCCATGATGGCGCTGGGGGAGGAGTATGCCGGCCTTTCGGGATATTATCCCAGGGCCAAGCCGGTTACCATATCGTGGATCTTGTCCGTGCAGCAGTTAAGCGGGATCTATTCTCCTTTTACGGTGGAGGGCAATTACAACAGGGCCATGACTGCCTACAACATCCCCCACACTATCTGCCATGAGCTGTCCCATCTGCGGGGATTTATGAGGGAGGACGAGGCTAATTTTATCGGCTATCTGGCCTGTATCGGGTCGGACAGGAGGATCTTTCAGTACAGCGGTTATCTGACCGGCTGGGTCTACGCGGGCAATGCCCTGGCTCGCCAGGATATAGACAGCTACCGGGAGATTTACGGGAGTCTGGACCCCAGGGCGGTGGAGGACTTGCGGGATAACTCCATATTTTGGAACCGGTATGAGGGGAAAGTGGCCCAGGTGTCCAACCAGGTTAACGATACATATCTGAAGATAAATGATCAGAAAGAAGGTGTGAAGACTTACGGGCGGATGGTGGATCTGATGCTGGCTTATCACAGAGAGGAAGAAGAGTAGTTTTTCATTGTAATCGCTATAAAATAATGGTAAAATAGAAAACATGAAACTATTACGGAGGGGGAACATTTATGGGCAAGACACTGTATGAAATGATGGATTGGGCGGGGATCGAAGAGCTGGTATATTCAGAGGCGGCGAATCCTCATGATCTGCTGGGACCGCATATGACGGAGGAGGGGATGCTGATACAGGTATTTATCCCTACAGCCCAGGCGGTTACCGTGAAGATGAACGGGGGCGGCAAGGAATTTCCTATGGAGAAGATGGAGGACCCGGGATTTTTCGCGGTTCTGATTCCAAGAAAAACTCTGGCGGATTACACGCTGTCAGTGTCCTATGACAATGGGACTACCCAGGAGATGGGGGATCCCTATGCCTATGAGCCCCAGTTTGACGAGGCCAGACTGAAAAAATTTGACGCGGGCATCTGCTATGATGTGTATGAGAAGATGGGCGCCCATGTCATGGAGATCAAGGGCGTAAAGGGCGTGTACTTTGCGGTGTGGGCTCCCTGCGCCATGCGGGTGAGCGTTGTGGGCGACTTTAATATGTGGGACGGCCGCCGCCACCAGATGAGACGGCTTGGGGACCACGGGGTGTTTGAGCTGTTTATCCCCGGCCTGGATGCAGGCTGTGTCTATAAGTATGAGGTAAAGGCCAAGAACGGAGACGCCATGCTCAAAGCGGATCCATATGGCAGCTATGGGGAGCTGCGCCCCAACAACGCGTCCATTGTCTGGGATATTGACCGCTATCAGTGGACAGATGATGTGTGGATGAAGGAGCGGGACAAGACAGATAATAAAAAGCAACCCATGTCCATCTATGAGATGCATCTGGGCTCCTGGATTCGCAAGCCCTTTGCCGTGGACGAGGACGGCAAGGAGATCGTGGGCAGCGAGTTCTACAACTACAGGGAGATCGCCGAAAAGCTGGCGGAGTACGTAAAGGATATGGGATATACCCATGTGGAGCTTCTGCCTGTGATGGAGCATCCTCTGGACGCTTCCTGGGGGTATCAGGTGACTGGATACTACGCGCCTACCAGCCGCTACGGAACGCCGGATGATTTCCAGTATTTTGTGGACTACCTCCACGGACAGGGCATCGGCGTGATCCTGGACTGGGTGCCGGCTCATTTCCCCAGAGATCTGGCGGGGCTGGCCTGCTTTGACGGCACCTGCGTGTACGAGCACAGGGATCCGAGACAGGGAGCCCACCCCCACTGGGGAACTTTGATCTACAATTATGGAAGGCCCCAGGTGTCCAACTTCCTGATCGCCAATGCCCTCTACTGGGCGAAGAAGTTCCATGCCGACGGGATTCGCATGGACGCGGTGGCTTCCATGCTGTATCTGGATTACGGCAAGAATCCCGGCGAGTGGGTGGCCAATATTTACGGTGGCCATGAGAACCTGGAGGCGGTGGAGTTTTTAAAGCACTTAAATTCCATTTTCAAGAAGCAGACCAAAGGAGCTATGCTTATTGCCGAGGAGTCCACGGCATGGCCGCAGATCACCGGGGATGTGAAAGAGGGCTCTCTGGGCTTTGATTATAAGTGGAACATGGGCTGGATGAATGATTTTCTGGGATATATGCAGTGCGATCCCTATTTCCGCTGCCACCATTACGGCGGGCTGACCTTTAGCATGCTGTACGCCTACAGCGAGGATTTTGTGCTGGTATTCTCCCACGACGAGGTGGTCCACGGGAAAGGCTCTATTGCCGGGAAGATGCCGGGAGAGACTTTTGAGGCCAAGTTCTCCAACTTAAGGGCGGCCTACGGCTTCATGATGACCCATCCGGGCAAGAAGCTTCTGTTTATGGGCCAGGAGATGGGGCAGATCTCCGAGTGGAATGAAAATGAGAGTCTGCCGTGGAATCTTCTTGAGTATGATATCCACAAGCAGACAAAGGCGTATGTGAAGGATCTGAACCACCTTTACAGGGAGCATCCGGCGCTGTACGAGCTGGATTATGATCCGGACGGGTTCCAGTGGATGGACTGCGCCAGCAGCCAGGACAATATCGTTGTGTTTGTCCGCAAGACGAAAAAGCCGGAGGAGACTCTTCTGGTGGTGTGCAACTTTGCCCCGGTGCAGCATGATGATTATCAGGTGGGTGTACCTTTCCACGGCAAGTATAAGGAGATCTTTAACAGCGAGAGCGAGATCTATGGCGGATGCGGCGTGACGAACCCCCGGGTAAAGACTTCCAAGGCAGAAGAGTGCAGGGGCAGAGACGAGTCCATAAAGATTCAGCTGGCTCCTCTGGGTGTGCAGATCTTCACCTGTACGCCGGTGAAAGAGGTTAAGGCCGCGGAGCCGAAGAAGAGCGGGAAGACGGCTGATAAGGCGGAGGCTGCGGCAGAGAGGAAAAAGGCGGTTAAGGCGGAGGCTGCGGTAGAAGAGAAGAAGACAGGTAAGACGGAGGCTGTTGCGGCAGAAGAAAAGAAGACGGTTAAGGCGGAGGCTGTTGCGGCAGAAAAGAAGACGGCTAAGGCGGAGGCTGTTGCGGCAGAAAAGAAGACGGCTAAGGCAGAACTTGCTGCGGAAGCAGGAAAAGAAGGGAAGAAAACGGTTAAAACACAGTAAACAGGAAGGAAGTTAACAGAATGCCGGGGACAAGATTTCTGTGCGGGGATCTTTGTTTCCGGTTTACTGTTCATGGGCTTTTGCTGTATTGTTTAGTGAGCAAAGGGGCGAGGATTGTCGTGGAGCCAGGGAGGGAAGGGAGGCTGTGTGCCGGGCGGGTTCAGATATGCCAAACATTCCGATGAGCCCTTAAAGCGGGAACTGGTCGGGTATCAGCCCTCCTGTTTCCCTGGTACATCATTGCATTAATTCCTAAGCAATAGTACTCGCTCTCTACGCCAACGCTGTACTAGTCTCATCTCCACGGCATAAATTCACCCGCCCGGCACACAGCCTCCCTTCTCTGCCTGGCTTCACGACAAACGCCGATTTACTCACTAAATAATATATCAATTCAGATACCCCGCGAGCAACATGTTTCCAGCACTGCTATTCCCTGTCTTTTTCCTATGTCTTGAATTACACTTGTAAAAACAGTATAATGAACATAAGTTTATAAAATAGGTATGGCAAAAAATAGGAGATAAATGGTATGGTATGGAGAGAGGCGGAGGCGCTAACTGAAACCTTGGAGATTGTTCAGGAGGTACAGCAGGATCTGGCACAGTTAAAACCTAATGTGATACTGGAGACGATGAAAAGCTGGATACCAGGCCTTATAAAGCTGGGATACCGGCTTTTAGCTGTGTGTATCATACTGGCTGTGGGATTTAAGATTGCGGGAATTGTGCGAAAGATGCTTGGCAAGACCTTTGACCGTATGGACATGGAAGTTTCCTTAAGGAAGTTTCTTCTTTCGGCGGTGTACGCGTGTATCTGCGGGCTGGCGGTCTTTGTTGCGGCGGAAAAGCTTGGGATCAGTTCCGCCTCCATCATAGCCCTTATCGGATCGGCAGGCCTGGCCCTCAGTTTGTCGCTACAGAATATGCTGGGCAATTTTGCAGGCGGAGTGGCCCTTTTGATGCTGAAACCATTTAAGGTGGGGGATTATATCATCTGCGGAGCCGAAGAGGGAACGGTGTCAGCCATCGGCCTGGTCTACACCACCCTTCATACCATGGATAACCGGCAGATTACGCTTCCCAACGGTTCTCTCTCCAATAGCAATTTGACCAATGTGACAGCCCAGGAAAAACGGCGTCTGGAGATCAAGGTGATAATCGGGTATCAGTCGGATCTGAAAAGAGCCAAGGAGATCCTGGAGCAGCTGTGTATGGGCAATGAACTGGTAAAGCAGGAGGAGGGAATCCTGGTTTTTGTGGACAGCTTAGGGGACAGCGGCGTGGTTTTGGGGGCCAGAGCCTGGGTGGCCACAGGAGATTACTGGAGTGTAAAGTGGGAGTTGACAGAGAAGATTAGGCTGTCCTTTGATGAGGAAGGGATCGAGATTCCTTATCAGCAGGTGGATGTGCATCAGAGGTGACAGGGGAGCTGAATTGATATATAATTGAGTGAGCAAAGGGGGCGAGGGTTGTCGTGATGCCAGACAGAGACGGGACATCTCTCTTTCTCTGACTGGCTCCACGACGATCCCCGCCCTTTTCTCACTTAATTATACAGCAAATTCAGATATCCCGCGAACAGTCAGAAAGTTAAAATAAATAGCAATCCCCTCTTGCAATCCCCCCAATTTTGTGATATGCTATTTCTGCATTTCGGGAATTTCTTTCCTGATAAGTCTGTGACATGGGTTACATTCATGTCATACATGGCCGATTCGGCCAGAGTTTTTCCTTAAGTTTAAGCACAACCCACGACAGAAGTATGTTTGGAAATTCTTGTGTATCTTTTTTATCACCGATTTCCGACACTTCCAAAGAAAAGGAGGACTATGAAGAAAACGTTACGCAAAAAGGCCGCAATCTGCTTTTGTGCCGCAGAGATGGCCTTTCAGGGAGTTTTTACTTCCTACGGAGCTTGGCAGGCCCATGGCGGTCAGTGGCAGTATACGCCGCCTGATACCAGGGAGACAGTACGGTCATCCTGGTATCAGGTAGATGGCCAGTGGTACTGGTTTGACCAAAATGGTTATATGAAGACAGGCTGGCACATGGATCCAGATGGCAGGTGGTACTTTTTAAATCCCATATCAGATGGGACAAAGGGCAGGATGATGACAGGCTGGCAGTGGATTGACGGATACTGCTATTATCTGTCAGAAAAGACCGCGAAAACACACCCTCTGGGGGCAATGTACGCGGGAGAACAGACCACGGACGGCTATCAGGTGAACAAAAGCGGAGCCTGGATAAAAGCGGACGGTTCTCCGGTCTACAGACCAGGGAAGGGGATCATTACCAAGGCAGGACATGGAGGCAGTCAGGGCGGCATCTCGGGAAGCGGCAGCAAAAGCAGTGGGAGCAGTATTAATCAGGCCAGGAGTTTTGTAACCGAAAGCGGAGGCGGCAAAGCAGAGGGAAACAGTCAGACCATGTTAAGTCCGGTTAACGTAGGTGTGGAAAAGAAAAGCGAAGAATCGGACAATGCCGTAGACAGAAAGGAGGAATCCGGCAGCGAAGAGGATCCTGACAGCAGGGACGATCCGTCAAACAAAGGCAGGCCGGGTCATGGCCAGATCAACCAGGTACATTGGAAGATACATTTTACAGATCTAACTACTCATCAATCACAATTAGCGCCTCCCAAAAGCGGGATCAGTGAGGATGGCGCTGATCTTACGATCTATTTTCAAACAAAAATCATAGATGGCGACAACCGCATCTGGAAATCTTTACAGAAATCCCCCTATGTAATTGCGGTCACAGGACCCCAGGACAGGATTATCTATGTAGAATATGAGGAAATCGGGACAACTGCCCAGGAGGCAGACCCGTGGAAGGAGGAAAAAGAACATCTTAAGGCATGGATGGACCTTGCTAAGAAGCAGGAAAGCTCTTTTTTGGGAGGCACCCAGGAAGAATTTTTGGACTCCCGTTTTTTTGCGCAGGACAAAAACAGCTGCGATAAAAGGTTAAAGTCCGCAGCCGCCAGGATAGAGCCGGGAGAGAATGGTACATTTTACGTGATCGGAAGGAATTATGTGCCGGAAGGAAGCGTGCTTACAAAAATCTACGGTGATGCTATGGAGTATTCCAACACCGTGGAGGGCCAGGTGACAGTTGGACAGGATGTGTATGTGCTATCCAGATTTCAGCTGCGCAGGGAGCAGACGGTTTCCCCAAAAGAGCATGTATGGTCCCCGGGTGAGAAGGAGCACTGGAACATCGGAGATGTGCAGCAGCGGGAATTAGACGGAAAACCGTACCGTTTCCGGTGCATTGATCAGAACTATGGGGATGAGACGGACCGGTGCAGACAGAAGGCGCTGTTTCTGTGCGAGACCGTGATCCCCGCTGACACAGGTTCCTCCTATATCTACGAAAAGAGGGAGGACGGGGCCTACGGATACGAGTTCTATCCGGGGCCTGTGGTGTCCTTTGGAGATTCCGACAGCTATAAATATTCCAATATCCGGACCTGGCTGAAACATGCAGAGGCAGATTTTGAGGATGCCCAGGAGATCCCAACAGGCGTAAGCTTTGCCTACGAGGGCGGTACAAAGGAAGGCGGAGGAAAGGCGGCGGCAATATCAGGACAGGGACTGAAAGCATCCTACATAGGAAGCCAGACTATGACAGACCGCCTGTTTATTCTGTCTGTGGACGAAGCTGTTAAGTACGCCTCCTGTCTTTGGACCTTTGACGGGGCAAAAGAGGAAAACCCGGAAAGCCAGTTAGACACATTTTGTCAAGGCTACTGGCTGCGGAACCCGTCTGCGGGAAAAGGGGGGGACAAGGTCTATGTGGTAGATCTGATCCGAAAAAATATCCGTTCCCAGAATATAAAACCCGGGACGGACAACGGGGATGAGGAGCTTGACGCCACAAGCACTGTGGGAGTCAGGCCTGCGTTTGCGGTGAGACAGCGATAGACATTTGGACATCCCCTGGCAGATCGGCGGGGGATGCCAAAAGAACACATAAAATATAAAAGAAAGTGAGAAGACCATATGAAAAAGAAAACAAAGAGCAGAGCATTACTGTGGGCAATGATTTCCGGATTTATGATACAGGCGGTGATACCGGAAGCATCTGTGTATGCTTCCGTGAAAAGCGGTATGCATCAGTCAATGAGAAACATGCCAAGGGATGTGGGAGAGTGCCTGTCCGACGCGTCTCCTTCCAATGCGTCCCCTTCCAACGCGTCTGGGACGGATATATTTCGGGGAGAGTCCTTAAGGGCGAGAGCCTCTTCCACAGGCAATCTGTGGGATGACTGGGAGGGAGATACGGATTTTCCCGGGGAAGGGACAAAAGAGAGTCCATTCCAGATAGGCAGCCTGGCTCAGCTTATGGGCCTGTCAGAGCTGGTGGCTGCGGGCAATACTTTTAAAGGAACATACTTTGAGCTGGTTCGGGACATTGACCTGGGGAATCTGACCAGGAACAACGGAAGCTGGAATCCCATCGGATGGTATCAGGAGGAGAGCCAGATGGGCGGCGATCTGTCCTGTGGATTTTCAGGCAATTTTGACGGCTGCGGCAACACCATAAAGGGTCTTCGGATACACCGCTCCGGCACAGCGCCGGATTACGCGGGACTGTTTGGACTGATTGACGGCGGCAGCGTGACCAGGTTAACCATCCAGGCCGACGAAGTGTATGGCGGTAACCTGACTGGAGTGCTGGCAGGTATGATCACAGGCAACTGTATCATCCGTGATGTGCAGGTGTCCGGGTATGTCCGGGCCACGGGGGACGCAGGCGGGATCGCTGGAGCTGTGGACGGGAGAGAAGGCAGAGCCACGGTGGAAAACTGCCGGGCTCAGGGAATTGCCATTTTATCCGAAGGGGGAAGCAGTTTTACCGGAGGGATCGCCGGATGGGCATCCGGGGCAGACCTGGTGGACAATGTGGTCATGACCCAGAACGGCGATGGGGACCGCATTCGGGGCAACGGCTATGTAGGCGGAATCACCGGACGGATGGACGACGCCAATCTTTACAATTCCTACGTGGAAGGAACTATCGGAGGAAACGGAGGGAAGGCTGTAGGCGGCATGGTGGGGATGTATGAAAGCGGAAATCTCATACTGGCCAGATTTGCGGGGGACATCGGACGGACAGGAGGCGGAACAGCGGCCAGGGAGGGCACCTTTGTGGGGGTGCGCCGGGGGATGTTTACCTATGGGACGGAGAAGGGGAGCAATCTTTCTTACCTCTACACCAACACGTCGGGAAAGACCAAAAACGTATTTGGTTCTGATCAGGACGGTGACAATCTGTTTACCAGCCATGCCCACATCGGCTATTGGACGGACAACGGGAAAAAGTATGTTACTGTGGCAGGGATCACGGAAAATAACTGCGGCGACAGGTACTTTTATGAAGAACTGGAGGACGGCGTCCGGTATCTGGTGACCCAGAAGCTGGAAAAAGAGTTTACGGCGGAGGATTACGCAAAAGGTCTGTCCTTTAAGCTGGACCATTTTGCTCCGGGATATCAGGGAGAGCCGGTGAAAGGGTATCTGTTATCTGTCCCACGGATTGACGCCCTCAATGCCAATGGAACCTATGACACAGATGTGGCCTCCTTGTCAGCCGTCCCGGCAGGTTCTAATACGTATTACCGCACGTTTACCAAGGATCACTGTGGGGCTGTTGCCCCTGGGGTAACCGTATCCGTGGCCACAGCGGCAAAAAATACAGGGGACAACCGTTATCAGATGGTTGTGGATGGAACGGAGGCAGGAGGAGTAAGGCCGCCTTCCTACATCAATGAGGCGGGAGAAAAAGCTCCCATGACCTATGTAAATGGAGGCACTTACAGCTTTCAGATGCCGGAGCGCGACACAGAGATCAATGCAGAGTATGTAAAAGTCACTACCCAGGTTCTTCTTAACCCTGCAGAGACAACCATTTCCGTGACTCAGACCAGGAAGGGGGACCGGAAAAACCCGGACATTCTGACAGAGGTTAGAGACCAGGGGGGAATCCTTATTGCCCGCTATATCAACGATCAGCTGGATACGGCATTGGATGTACAGCCGGTGCGCATCCATGGGGAGCATAACAAGACAGGCAGCACGGCGGACCAGTCTCTGGCGTGGTCTGTAGATGACGCTAATCTTCTGACTCTGGACTGTCCCACAGGATATTCCAGGGAAGATGCCGCTGTGATGCCTAATCTGGATAGTTCCTTTATCCAGGGGATCTTAAACCGGGAAATAGAAAAGCAGGCAGACCATGATTACCTGGAGCCAATCAGCCCTGTGGTGTACGATCAGAGCGGCGTGGTCACTGCGGCCTCAAATCCGGAGACCTCTGCTGACGGCAGAGCAGTCTATGGAAACTGCAAGGTGACTGTGACCTTTCAGATCCTGGATCAGACCACCAGGAGAGTGGAGGGGCTGGATCTAAATGAAACTGACCTGGTGTGCAGGGTCACAAGAAAGTTGACTGGGGACAGAAAAGATCCCCACCAGGAGATTACCTGTTCAGGATTGACGATCCTGGCAGCAGAGTTGTATCCCCAGCAGCCATTTTATAAGAATGTTACATGGAAGGACAAAGAGAGCGGTCAGATCATACGTCTGACTCCCTCTGGCGACCATCAGGAAAACTGCGACATAGAAGTGCGGTTTGATCCGGAGGGAAAGGCCAATCCGGCGTGGATCCAAAATGTGATCCAGGCAGATAACCAGATAAAAAAGGAAGACCCATACCGGAAGCTGGAAGGAAAGGCTGTGTATGAGGAGGAGGTGACGGCCACCGCCCAGGATCAGACCCACGGGGTGGTATCAGGCAAGTGCAAGGTGACTATTGAGTTTGTGACAGAGGATGAAACGGAGATCTGGCCGGAGAAGGTAAACATGGAGCCCTGGAAAAAGGAATATAACCTGTCTGTGGTAAAAACCGGCGACAGTTCTAAGCCGGTCGTATCATACCAGGGATTTGACGGTGTAAAGCTGAGCGCGTCCTTTTTGCCGGAGGTTCCGGATGAAGAGCCTTATAGGCCATATGCCAGTCTCATCCGGTGGAGCAGCAGTGATTCAGGAATTCTTGGGGTTACAAAGGACGGAACCATCAGCCCCTCTAAGAATGCTTCCTGGATTGGAGAGCTTTTAAATACAGCCTCATCCTCCGGAACCAGAAAAGCTCAGGCAACAAAGACAGTCCTGGTCTGGGCGGAGGCAGATCAGGGACAGGCCAAAAGCGCCGCAGAGATAACGCTGCATCTGACTGCGGAAGATAAGACGGTGAGATATACACCTAAGGCGTCCGGCAGCAGTTCCTCCGGGCGCATAAAGGGAAGTTCTGATTCCGGTCCGGGAGTGGAGGCGGTCATGAAAGGCAACAGCCTGTCCTACTCCGGATCGGGGAGTCCCAGCTTAGTTTTGGAAGGTCAAAAAGGCCAGTGGGGACGAACGGCAGAAGGAGACTGGACCTTTACAATCAATGGCCGGATGTGCCGGGATGAGTGGGTCTATGCCCAGAATCCGTATGCGGATACGAAGAAAGGTCAGAGCAGCCTGGATTGGTTCCGGTTTGATTCCCAAGGCCGCATGGTGACCGGGTGGTACATGGACAAGGATGGACTCCGCTACTATTTGAATCCAATATCCGACAATACAAAAGGCCGTATGATGACAGGGTGGAACTGGATCATGGGAAATGACAGATGGCTTCGTTGCTACTATTTCCAGGAAAATTCTGACGGAAAGAAGGGATCCCTGTTTAAGAGCAAGACCACCCCTGATGGATACTCGGTCAATGAGGAGGGAGAGTGGACTGTAAAAGAACAGGTGCAGAAGAAATAATGTTTTCGATCAAGGGGGAATTTGACAGGTGTACAGGATAAAAGAAAAACTGCGCGGCGTCGGGGCATGGATCTTGATGGCTGCATTGATATGGGGGATGGTGTTTCCCTGGCTTCCGGTGAAAACCGTTTTGGCGGACAGCGGGACGGTCCTGGCATGGAGCGGGGAGTGGCATCACTACTGCATCGACGGTTCCGGCTATGCCCACAATACTGCCAGTACAAAAAACGACAAATATATGCGGGTAAACACGCAGGACGGGCTTAATTCGCAGGAGCGGGCCATCTTGTTCTGGGCCATGCTGTCCTTTAAGGCAGCGTACTGCCATGACGCGGCTGCCGCCGGAAGGATCGCCGCTATTAATGAAGGCGCCCAGGCCGCAGGGCTGAAGCCTATCGTGTCAGGGGTATCGGAGGAGGATTTAAAGGGGGTTATCCACTCTTCAAAGGTTCGCGCCAAATATGGCTGGCTGGACGACGCGGTTGACCGCGGGGAATCGTATCTGAGGCTGGCAGGGTTTTTAGGAGGTTCGGGCAAGGGAGGAAGCACAAACTCCGTACCATCCCTTCTGCAGAATGCCACGTCCCTGGAAAAAGCGGTTCAGGCCGCAGGAGGGGAGGGGAAGTATGTGCTGGACTTTGACTCGTCGGGCAAAGATGGGGATTTTCTGGCAAAGGTTCCTCTGAAATTGTCGGCGGACGGGGTCAACTGGACCGGGGGAAGCGTAAACGGCTGGAATGTGCAGAAGACTGCGACTCAGGTGTGTATTACCAATCCTGATCCCCAGGCCCAGCCTGTATACCTGAAATTTGACCCGTCAGGCACGGATTACGCGCTGTCATCAGGAGGGTTCGGCTCTCCTGATGAGTGCTACAGTCAGACGCTTCAGGTGTGGAAATGTGTGGAGTGCGCGGGAACTCATGCCACAGGGGGGAAGGTTCACCCGCTGGAAAACCATCAGAGGACCATATGGATGGAACTGACGGATATACCCGTAGGCGCCTACTACGGTATGACCGGCAAGGGAAATCTGGCAGGGCCCACAGGAGAACTCCATTTTCAGATGTACCGCCATGAGGAGGAGATGGATGCGGATTATCTTGTACAGCTGTACAAGTACGACTATGAGACAGGAGCACCTTTGGAAGGCGCGGTGTTTGATCTGTATGAGCGCTTTGATGATAAGGACCAGGTAAATCAGGAAAATTGCGGACAAGGAGAGATCTACGAGCAGGAACTGACCCATACGCCGGTTGTGTGGGACGGATTCCGTCTGGTGACTTCTGTGCAAACGGACGCGAACGGACATGGATCTTACAGACTGGAAAAGGGGTATCACTATGACAAGACATTCTGTGACGGCCATCCGGCGCCGGTATTTGGCGGAGACTCTCAGGAAGATGATGGGGAGGAGAACTGGGAAGACACGTCTGACGGGGAACGGCAGGGAAGCGTGAAAGACGCCGCAGGGGCATACAGCGAAGACAGAGATGAGATGGAAGGCGAGGAGGAGACAGAAGAGGAGACGGACGGAGCCGGCAATGCGGAACTGGCCCGGGAGTGGATGGACTGTGTGGCAGCCTGTGAGGCCAGGGCGCAGGACGGCACTCATTTCCACTGGATCATGGATGAGGTGGACGAAGATGCCATCGAAGCAGCGGCCTCTTCCGGGGAGAGCGGGGATATGGGCTGTACCGAAAGCGCGGATGCTGAGAGGGCCTATGAGGAGTCCGGGTGCAGGACAGACTGTGAGGAGACATACCGGGCTTTTGTCTCCATGAGATACAGCTATACCTTTGTGGAGAAAGCAGCCAGAGAGGGGTATGTACTTCACGGGCAGCACAGAGATGACGTGCCGGTGGAGATCATCACAACGGATGCGTCCCAAAACGGAGCCAACGGAGTCTTTGGGGGCGGATACAGCCACACTATCCAGGGCAATAGCTTGAAGGTCCAGGCTTTTGGGGCCATAGAGGCTCCTGAGAGAAAGGGAGACAGGGCAGAAAGCGCTGACTATTACGGAAGGGCAGTCCCAGTCCGGCGTCTTATGGCAGTGGCAAAAGACCTGGTGGAGTATGGGGATGGTTTCATCCAGGACCAGGATCCGACAGAGGATGTGGGGGAGCAGACATGGAAGAATACAGAGGCCTGTGAGAGTGGAACCCCGTCTGATGCCGTAAAAGAGGACCATACAGAGATGGCGACTCCCTCTGATGCCAGCCTTTCTTTTAGTCAGACGCCCATTCCCAGAACCATGACAGCCAGATATGAGGAGGACGAAGATCCGGGGACTTCCCGGCTATTTGAGGATACCTATCAGCAGGCCTTAAACGGTTCCAGTTGCGGAGCCCAGGTGGAGAAGGGGCCTTCGGACCTTTATTCCCATGGCGGAGGAAAAGGCGGAGAGGAGGCGTGGAGGATCTACGACCACCGGACCGAGGGAGAGATCCACATCAATAAACGGGATATGGCTCTGCAGGACCACGAGGGAGGCAGCTACTCCTCCTACGGAGACACTCAGGGGGACGCTGTGCTGGAAGGCGCGGTTTACGGCCTGTTTGCAGCCGGAGACCTGGTACATCCAGACGGGATCACAGGGATCGTTTTCAGACAAAATGATCTGGTGGCCATAACAACTACGGACAAGGAAGGGGACGCGTCTTTCATGGCCATCACCGAGGCGCCGGGTCATACCTATGATTATAAAACCGGCTGCGTCACAGCCACGAAAGAGGGCTGGAACGTGACAGCTCCCAAGAATCTCTATATAAAAACCCAGGAGATAGATGATTATACGGCTGACAAAGCGTATGTTCGAAGCTATCTGGATAATGAGAGGGAAAACGGAAACTGCTGGATCGGAAGGCCGCTGCTTCTGGGGGATTATTATGTGAAAGAGCTAAGCCGGTCGGAGGGATACGAGTTGTCTGTCAACGGGCAGATGGATCCTGAGAGCAATCAGGGTTACAGTCTGGAGGTGACCATCCCAAGAGGAGAAGGCTCGGCGGCTGTAACAAGAGTTCCTTATGTGGAACTGCAGTCCTCAGGGGAGGACGAGGACACCATGCCTAATGTTATTAATTTTGCGGTAACCTCCCAGGGAACCGGGGACAAGGGCTATGATATGGTCCTGGAATTATTCCCAAAAGGAACCAGGATGTTTCGAAAGGACACCTCCACAAGAGAACAGCAGGTGGAGATGGCCACAGGACAGAAAGAAAAGAAGTATCTGTTTGACGATTTGGGACAGCCCGTGTACCAGAGGGCCGACGCAGATGATACCTATCCTAAACGCAATCCGGACGGAAGCTTTGTGACGGAGGAAACCGCTGTTAATGGAGTGGTCGCCGCCATGGGGACGGTTCCGGCGCAGGTGATCGATCCACAGGCAGTGGAAGAGATATTAAAGAGGGAATCTGACAGCGGGAACGGTCAAAATAAAAATGACCAGCCGCTGGCAATCAACAGTAAGACCAGCCCGCAATTTCTGTATATTAAGATGAAGGTGGAGGAGGCGCTGCGGGAATGTGGGTATGATACGCCCAAACGGGCAAAAACGGCAGAAGGAGGAATCGGCCAGACAGAATATTCCGGAAGGGATGAGGGAATCTATGATAACGGTGTCCGCCAGGGAGAGACAGACCGGGAGGGAATATCCGGAGCCGTGCCAGGCGGGCCGGCAAAAAAGACTGTGTACGGTCATCCCATCATCACCGTAGAACTTCCCAAACAGAGACAGGACGGCAGCCTGGCTACGGCGGGGGACGCGATTCTCTCCCTCATAGATTATTACGGGCAGCATCCGTGGTACAGCTTTGGAGGGATCCACGGGTGTGAGGAGACAGATCACACCTGGCAGTTTCACCTCTATGCCGGGGTAAAGGGCAGTCCTGCCAACTTTGCGGTGCCTGGGACAGCACAGGGGGAGGCTGTTATTTTTCATCGGATCCCGTGGATTCCTGATGATGGGGCAAAGAGTCCAAGATGGATCTATGTCACATATAAAAACAGTGTGTCCCAGGATGCCTTTGGGACTTATGAGGACTTTCGGTCCTGGGAGACCATGGGGCAGTATCGGTGCGGCGCGGTTCTTGTAAGCGACGCCAAGGCCCTGGGGGATGGAACCATTCAGTCAAAGACTGTAGAGAAAAACGTCTGTTACAGCAAAGGGGAGATTCTGCGCGCCCCAGATGGAAGCCCTCTCCAGGCCTATGAGTGGGTGGATGTGATGGATGTTGTGACCCAGACCCAGGAGGTTTACACCTGGAGCGAGATTCCTGTTACGGATAAGAGCGGAACCTTGACAGGTCATGGCCAGGGCAGGTTTACGGACGTCTATGGGGCGGCAAAGGACGATAAAGGGGAGGCGCTGACAGTGACCTATAAGCTGGTGCTGCCCAGACAGGACATCACGCTGACACAGGCGGAAATAGACCGATTGCCGCCAGGCTGCGGCTATGAAGCAGGAGATACCATAGGATATGGCGGCTATGTCCTCCAGGCACTGGGGGCCTGTGTACAGATCTATCTGGATCATGAGAGTCAGACCATGGCAGGCTTTGGCCTGTATGTGAAGCCTGTAAGTCTAGTCTATCCAGGACAGAGCTATGTATACCAGGATGGAGCCGTAAGGCCGGGGGAAGGCACCCGAAAGAACCCCATAGGAGTGCAGCAGCGGGTGATCAGCCAGTCTGTGAAAGTGACAAAAGCCATCGAAAGTGAGGATGGCAAAGTAATGGATAATTTTCGCTTCAAGATCTATCTGATAAGTAACCTGGAACGCCTTTTTCGGGATGAGGATGGCAATGTGGTGTGGATGGACAGAAAAGGCCGTGAGATACAGCCGGCGCAGTGGAAGGAATCCTACCCGGCTCTTGTGCCGAAGCTGTATACAAAGGCGCCCCACAAGACCACGCCTCTTAACAAGGATCCCATGGACAGTATAACTGCCAATAAAAATCTGTACGGGATGGAAGGCAGTTTTATCAGCAGCCAGCAAAATCCCGGGTATACGGCGGTTTTGGAGACGAGAGACGGAACCTATGACTATGAGAAGTTTTTTGACGCTATGGCCGTGGCAGACAAAGACAAGTGGGAGGATGGGGCCCCGTCTTACACTTCCCACCGGCCTCTGGGAAATAAGGTAAACAGCACCAAGGAAGCGGAGGAAAACGCCGCTGTGTCAGACAGTGTGCGTCAGTTTGCCATTGACTGGTATCTGGATTGGGAGGTGGAAAAACTTACAAAGGCTTCTATGGCCTACAGCGATCAGCTCTATGATCAGGCTCTGCGGGAGGCCATAAAAAAGGCCGAAAATTATTTAAAGCCTTTTTTTGCCTATGACTTGGATGCCATCTACGCGATTCAGTGGGACCCGGAGGAAGGTGGAGGGAAGGACAACGATAAGACTACATTGAGCGCTGACAAAAGGGAGGAAGAGTGGTGTCTGGGCGTGTCGGAGGTTCTTCCCTACGGAATCTATGTGATCGTGGAACAGCAGCCAAGGTATGCTGCACTGGAGGATCTGAAAAACCGTCACTATAAAATCGACGCCCCACAGGAGATCCCTATTCCGGCAGTTTACGAAAGCTATGAGGGAGCTGTGAAGACACCGCAGAAGATGAGCAGCCATTATACATATCACAGGGAAATGTCGCCGGAAGACATGGCAGCCAGATACCAGATCCGGTTTAACCAGGAGGAACATGTGGTGAAAGCCCACAATCATTGCGGTGACTTTGAGATCTATAAGTACGGCCTGTCTATGGGAGACATTGCAAACGGAGCGGCGGAGGCTGGAGAAGGGGACTACTTTGGGCTGACGCAGAGCCGGTGGAAGCCTCTGGCAAATTATTACAACGAGGATGATGACCGGCGTACAGGAAACGTACCCTATTATCTGACTGAGGGCATGAGCGGAAGAGCGGGAGTTTCCTCTGTCTACCGCTACAGTTCCGTATCAGAGACAGGGACACAAGACACTATGGCCGGAGCTCTGAAAGTCCGGGACGGAGAGTACGCCCAGGCTCTGGTGCCGTGGAGTATAAAGGTGTCAGACGGGAACTCCTGGGGAGAAGAAGAAAGGGGTGACAAAGGCTCTGCATATGGAATCTTTTTTGACGAGCCCTACAAAAGCAGGCTGAGGATCGAAAAGCTGGATTCACAGACCCATGAAAATATTCTCCATGACAGGGCCGTATTTCGGATATACAGGGCCAGCAGAGATGATTCCCGGTACGGAACCGGGGAGGTAAAGACCTATGGGGAAAGAACTCTCATTACAGGAAGCAGGCTGTTTCTTTTGGGCATGGGAGCAGAGCAGATCAATACGGTTTCCCGGGCGTCTTTGGGTGTGGGAGAGCTTTACAGCGGATTTGTGCCTGCCGGGACCCCGGTGTGCAGGGAAGAAGATCAGGTGATCCTTATGGATGATTCCGGAAAAAAGGTGGGGGATTTTAGAGCTTACACCACCACCAGGGATGGAGCCATGGACTCTGTAGAGGAAGACGGACAGATTTATGGAGACCAGAATGTCGGGTATCTGGAGACTCCGAAACAGCTGGACGCGGGAGCCTATGTTCTGGTGGAGATAAGTCCGCCCGCAGGCTATACAAGGACAAAGCCTGTGGCATTGGAGATATACAGCGACACAGTGGCATACTGCAAAGAGGGAGATGCAGACAACCTTGTCCTGGCCACAGTCTATAAACGGATGGGGGAGGCAAAAGATAGTGGGGATCTGGCCCGGGTGTACATAGAAAACGCTCCCATTCAGTTAAAGATTGAAAAGAAGAAGAATCAAGGTACCTACGTGACTTACAAGGTAAACGGGCGGATCGACGGAAGCCTGACGGAGATCGGCGGCAATCCTGCTTACGAATATGCCTACAGCCAGGGAAGATATCTTGGCTATGGGTGGAAGAAAGGGACGTTGGAGTATCTAAAGCAACAGAAGGACGCAGGCGCAAAGGTGGAACTGGTATATCACGGCGGAATATTTGCCGGATATGGCTATGTAACTGTGGATGCACAGAAGTGGAGGGAGGCGAATGCTTATGTGACCGGAGCGGTGATGACGTTGTATGAAGGATTGGAGCTAAAGCCTTCAGGCGACAAAGAGGATCACGGATACGAGGGGCTGGTGGTTGAGCGCAGCCCGTCCGGCAATGTGACCAGGATGTATGTCCGAGAAGGCTATGCCGGGACCAGGACAGAGTTTTTGAACACCCGGGAAGACCGGGAACAGACAATAACCGGGGATCTGAGAGAATCTATAGATCAAGAGCGTGTGGATAAGTGGAAAAAAATTGTGGATAAACGGAAGAGTATTGTGGAAAAAGCGGTGGAAAGCCGGGGTGAAGATGTGGAAGAACCTGCGGATGTCCGGAAGGACAATGAGGAAGAAGCAGGAGAGATTGTGGAAAATCGGCAGGAAACTGTGGAAAAGTCTGGGAAAGTAGTGGATAATATGGAAAACTCTGTGGATAATCATCAGGAAATTGTGGATGGAATCTGGGACGCGGTAATGGTGGAAAGGCCTGATACGGATATTTTATATTATGACCTTGGGGATTTGGATGTGTTTACACGAAAATCCGTGGATGGGGTGGTCACAGCTTATGGGTATGATATGAATCACGATCTGGTTGAACTGGAACAGCTGGAAGAGGACAGAGGCCGCTTCACGCCAACAGACCGGGGACATTCTGTATTTGCCTTTAAAGGAGGCGTGCCTTACCTGGAACTGACAGGAGGAGATTTTACACAGATGGGGTATGATTCAGAAGATAAGATCTTTACGCTGCCCCAGGGCGCTTTGCTGTACCACCTTGACAGGGAGGGGAACCGGGACGCTATGGTAGATCCTCACACCGGCATGGCCTACGTGGAGGAAGGGGAGACAGGGCGGCTCTATGTGTGGCCTGTGACAGTCACAAAAGATCAATCCGGGCGCAGGATCGGCGTTGACAAGATCACGACCTCCAGAGCAGCCCAGTCAGGCGGCCATGGAGAATTGGGATACATAACCGGTTCCTGGAAGTCACAGTCCGGGGAAGAGAGTCATAAAATGATGACTATCATCCAAAATTCCCGAGGGGAGAATCTGGACGGGGAGCCGATCAGCCACAGCAACAGCGGACTGTTTGAGAAGCTGATGCGCCCTGTGGTGGATGAACACGGTCTGCCGGTGTACTTTACCTGCAGCAGAGAAACCTATGGAAAGGAGACTTCCCTCTATGACAGGGACGGAGATTTTGTGAGGAAAAAGCAGTCTGACCTTGCAGAGGTTCATGAGAAGGCCTCCTATCTGGCGGAGAACCCCAGAGGCCTTGATAATGCGACGGAACCTGTTTATCATCGATACGGGGAAAGCTATCTGATGGAGAATACGTGGATAACCGGACAGACAAGCCCTGATGATCCTTTTGACGGGCAGATGAGCCAGGGTCAGGCAGATATCTTAAGACGGGTTCCCGCGGGAGTTTACATTATGGAAGAATTAAAGGCCCCCGAGGGCTATGTCAAAGGGTTTCCCAGAGGCATGACCGTGGAGGAGACAGCCCGGGTTCAGACCGGACAGATGGTAGACGACAGCACAAAGGTACTTATCCAGAAACTGGATGACACGGATCGATATCAGTATGAGGTGCTGGATATGAATGTGACAGATTCCCGGGGGACTCACCCAAAGATCGGGACTTTGCAGGAGGGAAAGAGCAGCTTTGGCCATAACCAGACAGAGGGAGCGAAGCTGACGCTGTTTAAGGCGGGAGATCAAAAGCAGAGCGGGAGCAGAGAGGAGACGCGGACACCGATCCTCTCATGGGAGACCGGGAAGGAGCCCCTGTACACGGAGGGGCTGGCCCAGGGCGATTATATATTGGAGGAGACGGTGACTCCCCAGGGATTTGTAACCGGTAAAGCCATGGATATACAAGTGAAGGATACCAGCCAGGTGCAGATCTTTTCCATGATCAACGACCATACAAAGGTGGAATTTGAAAAGTATACCGTGGACAAAGACACCAAGATACCTCTTGAAGGCGCAGGATTTACCTTATATGAGGCTGTGGTGGATGAATATGGACATGCGGTTTTTGAAGACGGGAAACCTCAATATCATAAAGATAAGATCGCAGATACCTGGGTCACCAATGACAGCAGAGTTTACAAGGGATTTGCGGCTGCGTTTGAGGAGATGTACCGGGATTATGGAACATCAGGGCGGATGGTTTCGTGGAATGTGGACGGAAAAGACTATGAAGCCAAATATATGTCCCACCAACAGATTGACGCCGCGGCGGCAGGGGGACAGGCCTCCCTGTTTCCCACGACGGCGGATATCAGATTCCGGACAAATGAGGGAGCAGTTATCCGAATTGCGGCATACCAGCAGCAGGGAAACCTCCAGGGAAGGGATTTTGTCTATGAATATCAGTTTGACTACAGGAAGCTTTCCCATATAAATGACAACTGCGTATCTTATGTCACTGGGGACGGAATGCGGCGTATAGATTATCTGCCTGCGGAAAAGAACTATGTTCTGGTGGAGACACATCCCCCCAGAGGGTATGGGGCGGCTGCGGACCGGCTTATCATGGTAGAGAATACGATCCAGATCCAGCGGCACAGTGTCAGAAACCAGGAGAGTGTTCTACTGATCTCCAAATGCGCAGGAGGGGAGAGAGGATCCACAAAGACGGAGGAGTTGCCCGGAGCCCATTTGGCTCTCTACAGGGCCGACGAAATGGGGCAGCTGATCCAGGAACCGCAGTTTCTGGCGGCCCAGTGGGTCAGCGGTTCGGACGGCGTGTACACGGAGACAGATCAGATAAACGGACGGATCCCGGCAGGGTACAAAAAAGGGGATATAAGACCCCACGAACTGGCTCGGCTGCCAAAGGGCGTTTACTACCTGGTGGAGGAGAAAAGCCCAGATTACTATACGCTGATGGAACCTGTTAAGATCGTCTATGAGCAGGATCAGCAGATTCAAATCATACGGGCGCGGAACGAGATGGTCCGGGGAGAGCTGGAGATACGAAAGACCAATGGGCAGGGAGAGACGCTGAACGGCG
>Ga0137306_101510_pt1 | contig 23229 bp, 20 predicted proteins | sample Inofroosms_March_FD_97187 | JGI IMG/M metagenome (GOLD analysis project Ga0137306, IMG submission 97187) | Mouse cecal microbial communities from Vienna, Austria - N-Acetylneuraminic and N-Acetylglucosamine D2O microcosms_March | ecosystem: Host-associated > Mammals > Digestive system > Large...
GCGGAGGAAAAGTCAAGAGAGATAATAGATGAAGCATTAAAAACCGCAGAGACAAAAAAACGTGAAGCTCTCCTGGAAGCCAAGGAAGAGTCCTTACGGACTAAGAACGAACTGGAACGAGAGACAAAGGAACGTAGAGCAGAGCTTCAAAGGTATGAGAGACGTGTACTGAACAAGGAAGAGAATCTGGACAAGAAGTCCGAAACCCTGGAACGCAGAGAGACAAGCCTGACCGCCCGCGAGGAGAATGTGAGCAGGAAGCTGGCAGCAGCCGACGAGCTTTTGGACAAGCGGCAGCAGGAACTGGAGAGAATCTCCGGGCTGACGTCGGAACAGGCAAAAGAGTACTTATTGAAATCCGTGGAAGATGATGTGAAGCATGACACGGCCAGGATGATCAAGGAGATGGAGAACCGGGCCAGGGAAGAGGCGGATAAGAAAGCCAGGGAGTATGTGGTCACAGCCATTCAGAGATGCGCGGCGGACCATGTGGCGGAGACCACGGTTTCCGTAGTACAGCTGCCTAATGATGAGATGAAAGGACGCATTATCGGCCGGGAGGGCCGGAATATCCGTACATTGGAGACCATGACAGGCGTGGAGCTGATCATTGACGACACTCCGGAGGCGGTTGTGTTGTCAGGATTTGACCCTATTCGGAGAGAAGTGGCGAGGATTGCTCTTGAACGGCTGATCGTGGATGGGCGCATCCATCCGGCCAGGATTGAAGAGATGGTGGAAAAGGCGCAGAAGGAAGTAGAGATCAATATGCGGGAGGATGGCGAGACGGCCACATTGGAGGTCGGCATCCACGGCATCCATCCGGAACTGGTAAAGCTTTTGGGTAAGATGAGGTTTAGGACCAGTTATGGGCAGAATGCTTTGAAGCATTCCATAGAAGTTGCCCAGCTGGCAGGCCTGCTGGCGGCGGAAGTAGGCGTAGATATCCGTATAGCCAAGCGCGCGGGCTTATTACATGACATTGGTAAATCCATTGACCATGAGGTGGAGGGATCCCATGTGAAGTTGGGAGCGGAGTTGTGCAGAAAGTACAAAGAATCCGCAACAATCATCAACGCGGTAGAATCCCATCATGGCGATGTTGAGCCGGAGAGTCTGATCTCCTGTATCGTTCAGGCAGCAGATACCATATCAGCTGCAAGGCCTGGCGCAAGGAGAGAGACCCTGGAGACATATACAAACAGACTGAAACAGTTAGAGGAGATTACAGACTCCTTTAAGGGAGTAGACAAGTCATTTGCTATCCAGGCAGGACGGGAAGTCCGGGTTATGGTGGTTCCGGAACAGATCAATGACGACGATATGGTTCTGCTGGCAAGGGATATTTCCAAGAAGATTGAGGAGTCCATGGAATATCCGGGGCAGATCCGTGTCAACGTGATCCGTGAATCCAGAGTTACCGATTATGCTAAATAAGAAAAGAGAGAGGCTTTGCGCGGCGCATAGCCTCTTTTTGTGTTAAGAAAAAATTTTGTTGACAGTGGCCGCCTAAGGGGATAGAGTTATGGTATGGAAGAATGTTTGACAGCCAAGAAAGGATGGTGTGGCAATATGAAAAAAATGTTAGCCCTGCTTCTTTCGGTTCTGGCTATGGAGGGGGTCTGTTCTGTTTCGACCCAGGCAGCGGCCAGTATCGCTACCCTTACTTTGGAGATTGACAGCGAGCTGTCCGTAGGAGGCCAGTGCAGGGAGGACGATATTCAGGTTACAGTGAAAAAGGGGAAATGTACCGTGGAGGATATGCAGATCCTCAATGGGATTGACCGATGGGAGAATAATACGGTTCCCAAAGTGAGTATTTACCTACACGCGGAGGAGGGAAATTATTTTTCTGTAAAGAGAACGGATATAACCATCCAGGGCGGAACCTATGTGAGCGCCAGGATGGATAATCCCTATATCCTGGAGGTGACGGTGACGCTTCCGTCTATGGCGGAGACTCTCGGAGAATTTACGGACATGGGGTGGGAGTCCTCTACCGTGGCAGCCTGGGCCAAGGTGGAGAACGCAGGATATTATGAGGTTCGCCTGTTTCGGGACGGCAAAAGCACAGGGGCAACCGAGACGACCCAGGAACCTAGGATCGACCTTGGCAGTCAGATGCTGAAGGCGGGGACCTACAGCTATCGGGTGAGGGCGGTGAACAAAAGGGTGGAGGAGACAAAAAGTCCATGGGCAGAGCCGGAGGGGACTTCCTATGTTGACGAGGCGCTGGCAGGGCAGATGCGGGCTCTGTACGGGAATCCGATCCCGGAGGGCGTGACAGAACCGGGGCAGGTGACCAGCCAGGTCAAAGGGCCGGGGCAGTACGGATGGATACTGGATCAGACCGGCTGGTGGTACCGCAATAGCGATAACAGTTACACGGCCAATGATTGGCAGCTGATCGACGGCAAGTGGTATTATTTTAATTCTTCTGGGTACATGGTGACAGGATGGATCCAGTGGAACGGGAAGTCCTATTACTGTGATCCTGTAAATGGAGACATGCAGGTTAGTAAGATGATCGAGGACGGAAGCGGAAGAAGAGTGGATTCTACAGGGGCGTGGATACAGTAGACGAATGGGCGCCATAGCATGGAGCCTGGGCAGGAGAATAAAGAAAAGGAGAGTTATGAAGAGTATGGCAGACAGTGTGATCCGGTTAAAAAGGCAGTTAAGGTATCAGGGGACGATCTTAAAGATCTACGAGGATACGGTTTTGGCCAATGGCCATGAGGCTCACTGGGATTTTATCCATCATGACGGAGCGGCGGCAGTGCTTCCGGTGACGGATGGCGGAAAGATCTTGATGGTACGGCAGTACCGCAATGCTCTGGATCGGGAAACTTTGGAGATCCCGGCGGGAAAACTGGACGCGGCTGATGAGCCTAAGATCCAGTGTGCCTACAGGGAGTTGGAGGAGGAGACAGGCTATCGGACGGAGCACATGGAGTATCTGATGAGCGTGAACACTACAGTGGCCTTTTGCGATGAGGCTATTGATATTTTTGTGGCAAGAGATCTGATCCCCTCCCATCAGCATTTGGATGAGGATGAAGTGATCGACGTGGAGGCGTGGGAGTTGAAAGATCTGCTGGAGCTGATCTATAGCGGAAAGATGACGGATGCCAAGACTGTGGCGGCGATCACGGCTTACGCGGTGAAGTTCGGCGGGGGAAAATAACATACTTTCGTCTGCCATGGCATATACTGTGACAACAGCGGACAGGGCGGACAATAATGAAAAGAATGAAGAGGATTTCCTTCTGGAATCTCTGGCTTGTGTCGATCATGGGCGGGATTCTGGTGGGAACTATATGGGCCAATCTGCTGGGCGGGGAGCTGCTGAAGCAGATTGGCTATTTTGATGGGATTTTTCAGACAGGGAAGGGATTGGATAGGGATGCAAGAAGGCAGCTCTGGGGATATGTGGTAAGGCAGCGGCTGTGCGAGGCGGGATTCGGAGGATTGCTGGCTATGACGCCTGTGGCGGCGCCGGGGTATCTGGTCCTTTCTTTTGGAACGGGGATGGCAATAGCCCTGGTCATAGCGGTTTTTACCTTGGAGAAAGGGTGGATGGGACTGGGATATTGGCTGGGAGCGGTTCTGCCTTATGGTCTTTGCTATGGGGCGGTGTGGCTGATCTTTGTTGCAGCCATAAAAGAGAGGCAGGATCTTAGGAAAATCAGGATCTGGCTGCTGACAGGAATCCTTGTAATGGGGGGATGTGTTCTGGAAGTTTGGGTAAATCCGTGGATCGTGGAGATGTTTTTTTGAACATTTTTTGAGCGCTCTCGCAAAATTCTTGCAAAATTGATCCGGCAGGTTTATAATGAGATTGTCTGCCAGTTCTGGGAGGAGTGTGGCCCAAAGGCTGCATCGGAGGTGTCCGGTCTCACACTGAATATCCCGGGAACACGCTCCGGCTGGCAGTCTTTTATGGGGTGACGTTGCCTGGGGCGATCCCATTGTCAGGGGTGTCGGCAAATAAAAAAATGCAAAAAAGTAAAAAATAGGCTGTACAAATCTCATATTTTGTGGTAGACTATGCTGGTAACAAGGACAGCGGACAGGTTGTCCTGGGTGAAATGGGGCATTGGCGCAGCTGGGAGCGCGTTTGAATGGCATTCAAAAGGCCGTGGGTTCGAATCCCATATGCTCCATGAGAAGGAATCCTTCGAAAATACCGGATTTAGTGATAGATGCCGGATTTTTGAAGGATTTTTTGTGTATGAAATTAAAAAAATGCATACATTTGATAAAAATATATGGACATTTTCCGACTTCTGGTGCATGATAAAAGAAATCATGATGATAATGAAGGAGGAGCTGACAGGATGGCAGGATTGGGGATTCGGATCTTAGGCGGACAGGGAGAGGAAAGGTGCCGGGCAAATGGTGATGACCAGATCGTTATGGTCTATAAAGGAGCGTATGAGCCTGGCGACCGGATTATTTTTGAGACAGATGAGACGGATGCTTATTATGTGATACGGGTGGACGGGGCTATGGATGAGGCTTATGTGTACTTGACGAAGAACCAGGTGGAGTATGTGATCCCATTTGACGAGAAGAAGATCTCCTATGATCCCGCCAGTTTTACAGGGGAGCGTCATTACATAACCATGAGAAAAGCCCGGGAGTATGAAAACAAAAGTTACCGCAATCTGGCAAAGAACGCGATAGACCAGCACGGTGATACGGGATGTTATCCCCACGCGTATGCCAATGTGGAGACGCGGGGAGAGTCGGTGTTTGCGGCGCGAAACGCCATTGACGGCGTGGTGGCCAACGAATCCCACGGGTCATGGCCCTTTCAGTCCTGGGGGATCAATATGCAGGATGACGCGGAATTTACCCTGGACTTTGGACGGAAGGTGGATGTGGACAGGATCTGTCTGTACACAAGGGCGGATTTTCCTCATGATAACTGGTGGGTGGAGGCTGCCTTTACCTTTTCCGACGGCAGTGTGGAGGTGGTAAAGATGGTTAAAAGTGTGAAGCCCCATGAGTTTGACATAAAAAAGAACGGTATTACCTGGGTGAGGTTAAGTCATCTGGTAAAAGCCGACGATCCGTCGCCGTTTCCAGCGCTGACGCAGATTGAGGTGTATGGGCAAAACGGTTGACTGCAAAAAGCCCTGGAGATGGGGGAGATTACTCCCCGATCCCCAGGGCTTTCTTAGCTAGCATATCTGCCATATCATTGTACTTGTCGCCGGAGTGGCCTTTCACTTTCACAAAACGGATCTCCACCTGTTCTTTTGCTTTCCGGAAAAATTCCCCATAGGCGATAGTTCCGGGTTTCTTCGCTGCCCATTCTCCGTTACACCATTTAGCGATGCCCTCATAGTCATGGTATATAGTAATGCTTTCGATATCATGGTCCAGACAATACTGCATGGCTGCCTCTGAGCCCTTGATCTCCCCGGCCACATTGCGCATTTCCGCCAAGTCGCTGTCGCTGAATCTTTTTGAGAAATGCATCTCCTCTCCCTGGTAGAAGAGGACGATCCCATAGGAGAAGGCCTTGGTTTTTACGTCATAGCTTCCGTCAACATAGGCTACAGCCTTGGTTTTGGGAAGTGTTTTTTGATCTGCGCAGCCGTGGATAAAGGTTTCTGCTTCCTCTTTGGTGGGAAAACTTTTATAGGCGGCTCCGGAAAATCCGTGTATTTGTTTCTGACATTCTGCCCAGGTCTCATAGATGCCGGGGGTTCTCCCTGTTTTCACTGCATAGAATTTTTTTGCCATCGTTTCGCTTCCTTCCTATTATGTTGGTAGTTTCGTTTTGGTAGTCACAGCATTCTTCGCACTTCCCCTACTGTCATCCCGGTCTGCTTCTTAAATACTTTATAAAAATACGTGGTGTTGCCATATCCCACCTCTTCGCCGATCTGGCGTATGGTTTTTTGGGGGTCCTGCAAAAGGATCAGGGCCTGGCCGATGCGCACCTTGGTCAGGATCTCCACAAAGGTTTCGTTTAGCTCCTGCTTTAGAAGGCGGCTTAAATAAAAGGGGCTGATCCCTACCAGCTGGGCCACATCCTCCAGGGAGATATCCTGGGAATACCGGTTTTCAATGTAGAGAAAGGCTTTTGTCACATACTCCCAGGACTTGCTAATGGGGCGGGAGTGAAGGTACCCCAGCTGGCATACTGCCTGGTGAAGGTTTTCTTTTAATTCCTGCCAGGAGGGACAGTCCCACAGCCCTTTCCAGGGACCGGGGATGTAGCCGGAGGCCTGGAGGGGAAAGGAGGAGCGGTCTGCCATCTGGCGATGGAGGGAAAGAAGAAAACAGGCGCTGCATGTTTTCACGGAATCCAGAGGCATTTCCAGTAAGACGGCCTTCTGAAGCAGGCTGTCTATGGCGTCCAGGCACTGGTCCGTCTGGCCAGATGCCAGAAGCCGGGCTAAAGGTTCTTCCTGATGAAGAAACACATTTTGCGCCTGGGAACCAGGCGTGTGTTCGAAGAAAAAGACTCCAAAGTCCTGTCTGCCGATCAGGACGCTGCTGCTCTCCTTCCAGGCAGCCGGCAGCTCGTCAAGGGTAAATTTCCAGGAGCTTACTCCAAACAGGAGGGGTCTGTGAAGGCTTTCCAGAAGATGGCCGGCCCACTGCCTGTAATTGCTTCTCCCTACGCCGGGACCGGGGATCAGGTACAGCAGCAAGTCCTGGTAGTGGGCCCGGCCAAGGCACAGACAGACCTGGTTTAAGGGGGTCAGGATTTCCTGGGCTGCTTTGGCGTTCCATGGAGCGCAGGTATTTGTGCTATATAGAGTGCGGCTGTCCAGGTTCGGGAACAAGTGGCCATCCGGGTTCCCCAACGGTTCGGTATTGTCGGGATGGCGGGCGGTTACCAGAAAACCGCCTTCATATTCCTGGTTTAGGGAGTCCAGGAAGATCTTAGCGGTCTGGTCGTCAACTTCCCCCAGGAGGATGGAGGACATGATGTCGTGTTTGGCAAGCCGGTGTACTTCCCCGGTGAGGCGGTGAATGGTCTCCTGAGAAGATTTTTTTTGCCGCTCCGCGCCCAGGGACTCCAGGATCTTTTTCATGGTGTCAAGAAACACCGGCTTTTGTATCGGTTTCACCATATAGTCAGATGCGCCCAGGGCAAACGCCCTTTTGGCGTAATCAAATTCGCTGTAGGCGGAGTGGATGATGATCTTCATGTCAGGATTGCGGCTTCGGACCATGTCCAGAGCGTCAAGGCCGTTTAACCCGGGCATATTGATGTCCACAATGGCGATGTCCGGGTGATCCCGGCCTACGCTGGCGGCAAGATCAATGCCGTTGGACACGCTGGGAAGGATCCGCAGGCCCGGGAAATTATTTTTCAGAAGCATTTCCAGGGCAATACATTCAATGGGCTCATCATCCGCGATTAAAATAGAATAGTTGTTAATTGTCATTGTCATAGTCCTTTTTTGGTTGATACAGGAGTTTTTTGTGTAAAGGGAAGAAAGATTGAGATCTTTGTCTCCACATTTGGGATACTGGTGATCTCTATATCTGCACTGCCGTGGAAATAGATCCGCAGTCTTGCGTAGACATTGGACAGTCCAAGTTTTTGTTCCGGATGTTTGGACTGCTTCATTTCCCTGCGGACTTGTTCCAGTTCTTCTTGTTTCAGGCCTGCGCCGTTGTCAATGATCCGGATGATCCCAAGGCTGTTTTCAGGATCGTATTCTGTTCGGATGGTTACGTGCCCGTTTTTCAGATACATGCCCACGCCGTGGGTGATGGCGTTTTCCACAAGGGGCTGAAGGATCAGGGCGGGAACTGTGATGGCGTGGAAGGTTTCATCCAGTTCAAAAGTAAATTGAATACGGCTTCCGAAGCGCTGTTCCAGCAGAGATACATAGATGCCCAGATTTTCTATTTCCCGGGACAGGGGAACTTCCCTTGCGGCAGAGTCCAGGGCATAGCGCAAAAGGGCTGCCGTGGAATCCAAAAGCTGGGAGGTCTGTTCCGCGTCCTCCATGTAGGCGGTCTGGGAGATCATGTTCAGGGTGTTGAACAAAAAATGAGGATTTATCTGCATCTGCAGGGATTTTAGCTGGCTTGTCCGCAGAAGGTTGGTGATCTGCAGGTTTTCTACCTCTTTTTGGTGGAGCTTGATCTCAATGTCCGCGTGTTCCCGGATCTTTTCCATCTGTTCCTGGATGGTCTTTATCATGGAATTAAACACGCTGACCAAGATGTTCACCTCCTGGTTGGAGACGCACCGGAGGGCGACTTCCCGATAATCCTCCACATGGGTCAGGCCGTATCCCTGGATGGAGGCGGTAAGTTCCTCAATAGGATCTACAATAGAGCGGGACAGCAAAAACGAGTAAACTATGTCAGCTCCGATCATTAAAAGGAGGAACAGGATAATAAGGGCCACAAAAAGGCGCTGTGCTTTCTGCAGGGATTCCATTTTCCAGTTGGTGTGTTCCAGGATCTGAACATTAAGGCTTCTAAATCCGGTGTTCAGGGTGTCGTAAATGCTTTCTGCTTTGTAGTAGGCCCTGTTTCGCCCCTGGGGCCGGGGGGAGGACAGAACCTCTTTTAGAGCGGCGCCGTAATTTTGGAGCATCAGAGCAGTATCTTCCATGTCCCTTTGATAGACAGGATTGATCCGAATGTCCCCAAGGAGCATTGCGGAGCGCTCCAGGCTGGCCAGAGAAGCTTCCTCTGACGCCAGTATGGAGTCGTCACCCCTGGTGGCGTAGGCTGTCAGCTGGGAGTGGAGGCTTTCGAGGCCACGGTAAAAATTGTGCAGTTCCAGCTGCTGCCGTCCAAGCCGGCGTTGCTGCAAGTTGGACAGAAGGCAGAACAGGATAACAGACACGGACAGGAGAAATACAAAGAAAATGTTCTGCGCAAAAAAGGTATTTAGTTTTCGCTCTGTGGTGTCAGCAGAAGATTTCCGTTGTACAGATGCCATGTGACGCCCTCGCTTTCGTATGGTGAGATCGTGTCTAAATTTTCTTTGGAGATGATGATATTTTCCAGATAGATGGTATCCTCTTTGGGAGGGACGCCTTCTTTATGGTTTTTCAGGATCTCTACCGCCATTTGCCCCATGACGCCGCAGTCCTGGGTGATGGTACAGTGGTATCGCCCGGACGCGATGTGATCTAAGATCTCGGCTGTGTGGCCGGAGACAATGACCCGCATGTGGTCGTACTGCGGCCCTAAGTCGCTGAGGATCTCCCCGGTTATGATGGAGGAGTATCCTTCGGCGCAGAAGATGGCGTTGATCTTGGGGTGATCTTTCAGGAGGGCAGGCAGCATCTCTCGGATGGTCAGAAGGCTGTAGTTGGCTTCCATGACAGCTTCCACGCGGCAGTCAGGATGAAGGGACAGCTGGTCTTCAAAGCCTTTTAGCCGCTGGCTTTGGTTTTCGCTGGAACTGCTTCCGATGAGCACCGCTGCGTAGAGCGGTTCTGATACGCCTAAGGTCATCTCTCTTCCGGCAGCCCGCCCCATCTCATAATTATTGGGGCCGATATAGCAGAGACGGTCCGTGTCAGGGTTGTCATTGTCAATGAGGATCACAGGGGTGCGGGCCCTGGAAGCTTCTTTTAAGGCGTTAACTACCGCGGGTTCGCTGCTTCCGGCGGTGATCAGTCCGTCGGGGCGGGCGTGGAGCTCCGACCGGATGGCCTGTCCCATGGAGACGGCGTCGGACTCCAGAAAGCCTGTAAACTTGGTGTTGGTGTGAAGCTGCTTGTCTGCCTGGAGCATCCCGTAAGCCGTGTTGCCCCAGTATCCCGCGTTGGCAAAAGGGCTGATGAAGGTGAACCGGTAATCATAGGAAAACTCCTCTGGTTTTGCTTTGTCAAATTGCAGGACCATGGAGAAGAAGATCCAGAAAAAGACAAAAAACAATAGGATAAGGCTGTTAAATGTTTTTTTCATTAAGGTTCCTCCCTGCTGCCGGCGCGGACATTTTTTCAAACACACTCTAGCATAAATAGGCGGGGACTGCAAGAAGGAATTGCGACGTAGTCCCATGTTTGCAAAATTTGGCATAAGGACAAGATCGTGCATATTTTTTGGCAAACATGTACAGGGAAGTGTCAAAAACTTGGAGATGATTTGTGCGGGTTTGGATGGTATGATAGTGCTATGAACAGGCGGCCTAAAAGGCGCCAAAAAATAGGAGGAGATAGTATGATGAAAAGAACATTATCCGCGGCTTTGATCTGTATGATGGCAGCGTCCGTGATGGGCGGCTGCGGGGACGGCGCGCAGGAGACGAAAGCGCCAGAGACTCAGGCAGAGCCCCAGACTTCTGCCCAGGAGACTGCGGAATCTGAGACAGAGACGGAAGCAGAAAGTGAGAAGAAGGAGAGCGGGGATACTTATGGCTGCCAGCTGTATGGAACGGTAACCGACGCGGGACAGGTGGTCAGCGAGATGGTTATTGATTTCGGGGACAGCAAAAAGGTGACTAATGTGGAGAATGATACATTTACGGTTCATGCCACAGCGTCTGTGAAGGAATTTTTAGAGGGGACGGACCTGGAAAGTTACGGAGATTATGACATTGACCGGAAGATCGTGAAGACGGAGACAGACGGGCAGAAGGTGATCCTTTATTTTGACCAGTCAGAGGGAGCGACCCTGGCTTACACGTCAGGTTCCAGAAATTATCCGGCTGATCTGACCTACACCATTATCCAGAACAAGCCAGTCACTCTGACCGCGGCTGACGGGACTATGCTTGAGGAGGAGTACACGGCGGAGTATACCTGCGACAATACGGTGGAGGATGAGGAGACAGCCAAGTTTGAGTCCGTGCTTGTGGACGGGGGGATCAATTATCAGTTCTATAATGCAGGCGAGGGGGCTGACAAGCTTGTAATCTGGTTCCACGGAAACGGGGAGGGAGATCTTTTGGAGTCCCGGAACAATGTGGCTCAGATCCTTGGCAACCGGGGCGGCGTGGCCTGGGCCAGCGATGAGTTCCAGGAGATTTTGGGCAAAGCCCACGTGATGGCTTTCCAGGCGCCGGATACCTGGTACTACGCCCAGAGAGACGGGCTTCTTGAAAAGGCTGCGGATGAGATCAAAGAAGTGGTGGAGAAGTACAAGGTAGATCCTGGGAAAGTTCTTGTGGCAGGGTGTTCCGCGGGAGGGTACATGACCTCCAGAATGCTCATCGCTCACCCGGAGCTGTTTGCGGCTGCCGTGATAAACTGTCCGGCCTATGATGTGGCAAGCGACCGGGGCGGCGAGACGCCTACGGATGAGGAGCTGAAGGCCATCAAGGACTCCGGCGTTCCTGTCTGGCTGGTACAGGGGGAGACGGACAGCGTGGTTGCCACGGAGGAGTGTTCTAAGCGGCTGTTTGCTATCCTGACCGAGGGACAGGAGGTGACAGAGACGGCGGTGAAACAGGAGATGGAGCAGGATTCGGATTTTACCACCTATGAGACTGCTGACGGCAAGTACAAATTGTCGCTGTATGAAACCACAGAGGATGATAAGCTGCGGTTTGCGGAGGACTATGACCGGGATGGGGAGATGACGGAGGTGCTGTACAGCAACCATTGGTCCTGGATCTATACTTTGAAGAATAATCCGCAGGCGGCGGACGGGACGCATATTGTGGACTGGGCTGCCGGGTTTGTTAATAAATAGGATATGACGGGGAAGGAGCTGCCTGGGGGCGGCTCCTTTTGTTGGCTTTTGGAAGGTTTTCAGGAAGGGAAAGAAGGGATTGACATTCCTTTGAGGGGTGGGATAAAATTGGGGGGAGAAGTATTTGGGAAAGCAGGATAGATAGACCGATAATGTGGAAGGGAGATAGTTTGATGTTGCTGCAGACGTTGAAGCTTCATAATTTCAGATGCTTTTCGGATATCCGTGCGGATTTTAGAGAGCGGCTAACTGTCCTTGTGGGAGGGAACGGAACAGGGAAGCAAAAATGACGATCCAGCAGTATCAGTACAGGAAAGAGATACCGGAATATCGCGCTGTGTGCCAGGCTATGGAACAATGTTTTCAGGGAATTACCGGGTGTAAACAGGCCCTGCCAGAGAATAGAAAAAGGGTTTTAGAGGAATTGCTTTTAGACATCAGAAAAAATATTCGGATGCGGAAAGTGATATTCGCTCATAGTGCAAAAGAGGGCTTAAGAAGTTTTTGGAGCAAAAGGAATATAAGGAGCCGTATGTTGGAATTTTGATCGCTTGGCTGGAGAAGCATGTATAGCAGCTGATACATAATGATATGAATTTGAGGAGGAAAACATGATTACAGACCGTCTATATGAGTTAGCATTCCAATACAAGAAGACCAAATTGTGGGAAAAGATAAGAAATCTTCAGATCTTTGCCGTAAAGCTGTCCGACGGCCGGACAGGCTACATCTCCATCATGGGAGACAATGGCTTCTGCCATGGGGTGTGCCTGTACATAGGGGATGAGGGTTATTGGGCGTTTCGGAATCTGTGGAAAGAGGGAGGGTGCATACTCTATGATCTGGAGTATGACAAGGAAGGCATGGAGCTGAAATGTCTGCAGTGTGTCTTTGAGAAAAAGGATATGCTTTCTGCCAACGAATATGAAGAGATCAAAACCTATACCCGGTCCCACGGCATGAGGCTGGCAGGAAAGTACGCGTATCCCAGATTCCAGAAACGCGAGCCATACTGTCTGCCATGGGAGCTGCAGACAGAGGAGGAGACGGACTGCCTGTGTCAAGGTTTGTCCGCAGCCATTGAGATGGCCAACTTCTTGGAGGGGACCACCCGGAATGAGTTTTATTTGGAGGATATGGACGGGGCCACAGTGGAGATCCCTATGCTGGAACAAAAAGACGGCGCCTACGTTCTGGCAAAGACCAGGCTGCCGGAGAATGAGCCGCCCAGATGGCCGGAGCCGAAACAGTACAATGAGATCGCTATGGCCAGCCTGAAAAAGGCCCGGAGGGAGGGAACCTGGCAGTGCCAGATCATGCGGCTTATGGAGCTTGTACAGGAGGACCCGGAAGAAATACCTGCGTTCCCGGCGCAGCTGTTGGCTGTGGATGTTAAATCAGGCCATATCCTGCCTTTAGCGCCTGCGGTCCACTATGAGAAGGAACCAGAGGAGCTGTTTAACAGGATGCTGGAGGCATTTGCGCAGCAGGGGGTATGTCCTGAAAAAGTGGAAGTGAGCGATGAGGCTACATTTGCGTTTTTCAGAGCTCTCTCCGAGAAATTGGGAGTTGCGGTAGCTATGCGGGACGAACTGCCAGAACTGGAAGACGTCCGTGAAGATCTTTTGGATATGGATCCGAATCCGGTGATGGATGAATTTGACTCTTTGCTGGATCTGCTGGAAGGAGAACAGTCCCAGGCAAAAGCAAAAGGGAGGAAGAAGACTGAAAATGAATCCTATGTCATCAGCGTTTCTCTTGGAAGAGGGTGTTACCGCCATATCCGGATCTCTGGGAAATGCTCTTTATGGGATCTGCACTGCGCTATTATAGATGCCTTTGAGTTTGACGATGACCATGCCCACGCGTTCTTTATGGACAATGTGAAGTGGAGCGATCGGGATAGCTACTATACGGAGGCCATAGGGGAGGGAAGACCGACTACGGAAAAGACTCGTATTGGCAGCGTGGGGCTGTATAAAGGGATGGCATTTAAATACGTGTTTGATTTTGGAGACGAGTGGGTGTTCCAGTGCAAGGTGCTTAAGGTGGAGACGGGGGATTCAGGGGAGGCTGTGGTTATAAAAAGCAAGGGGGAAGCTCCTTCTCAGTACGGCGATGCGGACGACGAGTGGGACGATGAGTAGACGGATGCGCGGATAGAGGAAGACCCGGAGAACTGCAGCCGTAAAAAAGAATATTAAACTTACCTTAAGATGCTTGCTTTTTCCCAGGATTTGGATTACTCTAAGGAAGGACCGCAGCCGGCAGGTTTGGCTTTGCGGACCAGAAGGATCATGAAAAATTCAGGGGGAGGAGAGGTATTGAGAAGCATTAAAAAAAGGAATAGGTCAAGGATCCTGACTGCGGCGGCAGTTATGTCGCTTATGTGGTCTGTTTTGGCCTTTGCGGAGGAGACGCAGCAGGATCCGCCCCGCAATCAGTGGATCGACATGGAGAAAGGGCCTGGGGAGGCCCGCTGGGTGGATGAAAACGGCGTGATCTCGGAAACGCCGGGGATGAAGCCCGGGCAGGTTCAGCAGAAGGATGATTTTAGGCCGGTTGGACCTGGCTATGTTCAGCAGACTGAAAAACAAGAGGCGGACCAGAACGATCAGGACAGGGCGGCGGGAACCGGCCAGAGCAGTCAGGACGGGGCGGACGAAGGGGCAGGACAGAGCGATCCGGATACCGCGGCCCAAGAAGCAGGGCAGAACAGTCAGGATATGGCAGCGGAAGAAGCAAACCGGCAGACTGCGGGAAACGGGGGCGGTGAGACCGGCCAGCCGGCGCAGGATGCATCTTTAGCGGAAGCGGGCCAGCAGACCAGTGGCCGGGCGATCGATCCTGGCCGTCCCATGGTGGCGCTGACGTTTGACGACGGCCCTTATGCCCCGGTGGGTAACCAGATCATGGACTGCCTGGCCGCCTATGGAGGAAAAGCCACTTTTTATGTGGTGGGCAACCGCTGCGCTTCCTATCAGGCGGAGATGCAGCGGATGGCGGCAGAGGGCCATGAGATCGGCAATCACACTTATGAGCACAAATATCTTAATAAATTAAGTCCTGACCAGATTCAGTATCAGGTCAATAAGGGAACAGAGGCCATTCTGACAGCCAGCGGGGTGGCTCCGGCTACGGTGCGTTTGCCTGGAGGCAACAAAAACGCTACAGTGCTGGCCAATGTTCAGGCGCCTATTATCATGTGGAGCATTGACACATTGGACTGGAAGACAAGAAACACCCAGAGCACAGTGGACAAGGTTTTGGGAGATGTGAGGGACGGAGATATCATCCTGATGCATGAGCTGTACAGACAGACAGGCGACGCGGCGGCGCAGATCATACCTGCCCTGGTGGAACGGGGATTTCAGCTGGTGACGGTCAGTGAACTGGCGCAGTACCGGGGCGGGCTTCAGGGCGGTCATGTATACAGCGCTTTCCGTCCGTAAATTAGCAACCAGAAGAAATAAATGAGACAGAGGGAAACCCCATAGATAGGGCTGTGGAGATTCCCTCTGTTTTTGTGTATTTTTTACAGGATACTGGCCTTTAGGATCTTGTTCAGCCCTTTGAAACACAGAAATGCCCCAACACAGATGGATATGAGATAGATCCCGATCCCCGGGATCACGCCCAGAGCCAGGGAGATCTGATGGAAGACCACCTGAGTTATGGGGTAGTAAGGTGAGATGTAAAACATATCCGCCTTTCCTCCTGTAAATACATTGACAGCGGTTGCAATGAGGCAGAACGCAAAAAACAGGGGAATCGTGTAGAGGAAATCCCGTGTTGTCCGCCCTGCCAGGCCGCAGCCAGCACAGAAGAATGACAAAAATACCAGAAAAATATGCCACACAAGCCCATGAAGCGTCAAGGTCCAGTATGGATGCATCAGTCCGGAGGGTTCTGCCAGGGCCATGATCCCTCCCAGAAGTCCGAAAGATTCCAGATAGGCGGCGGCTGTCCTTCGCGGTGTCCCCTGGCCAAGCAGAGGAAATACCAGGCACAAGTACATCGGGGTACTGCACAGCTGAAAGGGAAAATACCACCAGTCATAGCACCCGTGATTAACCACTTCATAGATAAATAGCTGCTTATACACTTCGCTGACCCCAAGGATGACTCCGCAGTTCCACAGGATAAGACTGGCATGAGCCTTGTGGCGCCTCCCAAGAAAGGCGGCCAGAAAGCCTGAGGCAGCGAGTCCAACAAGGGAGAAGATAATGTGGAAGGCAGACCAGGGTGCAGGGGGAGTCATGGGCCACGCGGTTTTTTGGAGCAGATCAAAAAGGAATGTCGGCTCGGTCTGCGCCGCGGTAAAGATCATGTCAATCCTCATGGTAATCCCTCCTTTGAAGCTCTTTTTGCCTGGCAGAACGTAATACAATCATGAAAAGTATACCCCATATTTTATGCAGAATCAACGCCTTTCCACGTTAGAAGGGCAGAAGAATGTGGAAGCGCGGGCATTTGACAGCAGATTTGGTAAAAATTTTACTTGATTAATCTGAAAAATGCTATATAATGGATTACTAGCAATGTTGGGTTTATGCATTGCTATGCATATATATGAGGAGGACATTATTATGAAAAAACAGGTAATAGCATTATTGACAGCAGCCATGCTGGCTGGCGCCATGGCAGGATGCGGTTCAGGCGGAGCCGACGCGACGACAGCGGCAGCTGATACCACCGCGGCAGAGACTACCACCGCAGGGGATACTACCGCAGCCGACACCAAGGCAGAGGCTGAGGACGAGGCGGAGACCACCGCAGCCGCGGCAGGCGGGGAAGGAAAAGTCCTGGTTATGGCTACCAACGCGGAGTTCCCGCCCTATGAGTATCACGACGGCGGCGACATCGTAGGAATCGACGTTGAGGTGGCGGAAGCCATTGCCGGGAAGCTGGGCATGACCCTGGAGGTTGAGGATATTGCCTTCGACTCCATCATTCCGGAGCTGGAAAGCGGCAAGGCGGATATCGGCGTTGCCGGCATGACCGTAAATGAGGACCGTTTGAAGAACGTGGACTTTACAGACCCATACACAACGGCTTCCCAGGTAATTATTGTAAAAGAGGACAGCGAGATCGCAGGCCCGGATGATCTGAAGGGCAAATATATCGGCGTTCAGCTGGGAACCACCGGCGACATCTACGCTTCCGACTATGAGGCTGACGGCTCTACCATCGAGCGGTACAACAAGGGATTTGAGGCGGTTCAGGCGATGCAGCAGGGCAAGATCGACGCCGTGGTGATCGACCAGGAGCCGGCAAAAGTCTTTGTCTCCCAGAATGAGGGGATTAAGATTCTGGATGAGGCGCTGACTGTGGAGGAGTACGCCATTGCCGTCAAGAAGGGCAACACAGAGCTTCTTGATCAGGTAAACGGGGCACTGGCTGAGCTTAAGGAGTCCGGCGAACTGCAGGCGATCATTGACAAATATATTTCAGCAGAATAATACATTTCAGCAGAATAAAGGAATAGGGAACGAATACCATGAGTGAAAAGTTCAGAGCTGATTTTTATCAGAATTTTATTGAGGACGACCGTTGGAAATACATTGTAAACGGCTTGGGCAATACCATTAAGATTACGCTTTTTGCGGTGCTTCTGGGCATTGCCCTGGGGTTTTTGGTGGCGATCATCCGTTCCACTTTTGAAAAGACCGGCAAGTTGAAACTGTTAAACCTTCTGTGCAGGGTATATCTGACGGTTATCCGGGGAACCCCGGTGCTGATTCAGCTTCTGCTTATTTACTTCGTGGTGTTCGGTTCCGTCAGGATTGACAAGTCTCTGGTGGCCATACTGGCCTTCGGCATCAACTCCGGGGCCTATGTGGCGGAGATCTTTCGAAGCGGAATCATGTCCATTGACAACGGCCAGTTTGAGGCGGGCCGCAGCCTGGGGTTCAATTATACCCAGACCATGCTTTACATCATCATGCCCCAGGCATTTAAAAATGTGCTTCCGGCTCTTGGCAATGAGTTTATCGTGCTGCTAAAGGAGACGTCTGTGGCCGGATATATCGCCATCCAGGATCTGACTAAAGGCGCGGATATTATCCGAAGCCGTACATACAGCGCGTTTATGCCCCTTATGGCGGCGGCAGTGATCTACCTGGTGATGGTGATGATTTTTACTTACTTTGTACAGAGGCTGGAGAGGAGGCTGAGGAGCAGTGACCACTAATGGAAATGATGCGCTGATCCAGGTGCAGCACCTGGGAAAAAGCTTTGAGCAATTGGATGTCTTGAAGGATATCACCGTTGATATCCACAAGGGCGACGTGGTGTGCGTCATTGGGCCTTCCGGCTCCGGTAAGAGTACGTTTCTGCGGTGTTTAAACCGCCTGGAGGAGCCTACCTCCGGGAAGATCTTCTTTGAGGGCGTGGATATCACGGACCCTAAGACGGACATTGACAAACACCGCCAGAAAATGGGCATGGTGTTCCAGCAGTTTAACCTGTTTCCTCACATGACCATTATGAGAAACCTTACTATTGGTCCCATGAAGCTTCAGGGGCGGAGCCAGAGTGAGGCGGAGGCGGAGGCCAGGAAGCTTTTGGAGCGGGTGGGCCTTGCGGACAGGGCTCAGGCTTATCCCAGCCAGCTGTCGGGTGGCCAGAAACAGAGGATCGCCATTGTGCGGGCCTTATGCATGCGGCCGGAGGTTATGCTTTTTGACGAGCCTACATCCGCCCTGGACCCGGAGATGGTGGGGGAGGTCTTAAATGTTATGCGGGATCTGGCCAGGGAGCGGATGACCATGGTGGTGGTCACCCACGAGATGGGATTTGCCAGGGAGGTGGCTGACAGGGTCATGTTCATGGACGGCGGGTATTTTCTGGAGGAGAACGCGCCGGCAGAGTTTTTTGCCAATCCGAAGAATGAGAGGCTTAAGAACTTTTTGAGTAAGGTTTTGTGACGGGCGGCGGAAATCCGGCCATATGTCTGGGGTTTTCGCGGGATGTTTCTGTGGAATAAAAAGAGACCAGGGGAATCCGGGGAGGATTGGCCCTGGTTTTTTGTTGGATAAAGATTCTATTTTCAAATCTAAAAATCCTCTAAATTAGTATAAAGGTTTCGGTATATGTCTTGAAAAGTCCGGCTGATTGGTATATGGTTTAGGGTGAAAGGCAAGAGTACTCCAGGAAAGGAGCGGATCCGACATGAAATATCTGGTGATATACAGCAGCAGGACAGGCAACACGGAGAAGATTGCCATGGAGATTTTCGAGGCTCTTCCGGGGAATTCTAAGGATATTCAGAGAGTGGAGGAGCAGAGCGGCGAAGCGGATACTTATTTTGTAGGGTTTTGGAATGATAAAGGTATATGCGGCGGCGAGATCATGGAGTTTCTGGAGGGACTTCACGGAAAGCAGGTGGCTATCTTCGGGACCTGCGGCATGGGGGAAGACCCGGAGTACTGCCGTCAGGTGTCAAAGCGGGTGGAAGCGCTGATCCCGGAGGACAACCGGTATCTTGGGTCTTTCCTCTGTTCCGGGAAGATGGTTCCACAGGTTTTGGAGCGGTACCGCATGATGCAGCGGCAAAAGGATTCTCCGCGCATCCGGCAGATGATCCAGTCCTGCGAGGAGGCTATGCTTCACCCGGACAGCAGGGATTTGGCCAATGCCAGGATGTTTGTGGAGGAGATCATAGGGGAAACGGGAGTTTTTTAATTTGAAAAAAGAAAGGGGACATTGATATGGGAGTGAAAGAGCAAAAGCCGGGCAATAACAGGAAGCCGTTTATTTTTTACTATGCCATGGTCATGCTGATCATGACGGCTATTAATCTGTTTCTTATGCCCAGTGTGCAGCGGAAAAGCGTTACAGAGGTTCCGTACAACACGTTCCGGGATATGATCGAGGAAGGCGTGGTGACCCAGGTGGGAAGAAACGAGCAGCAGATCACGTTTCTGGCAAAGACCGGGGAGAAGAATCCTCTGGGGGACGATGTGATACGCTGGTACAAGACGGGCAACTGGCCCGATGAAGATCTGACTCAGGTTTTAAGGGATAACGGCATCGCGTTTTCAGAGGAGATCATAGAGCCTACCTCGCCCATCGTGTCGGTCCTGGTATCATGGATCATTCCCATTGTGCTGTTTGTGGTCATCGGTCAGTTTCTGTCCAGGCAGCTTCAGAAAAGGATGGGCGGCAATGCCATGACATTTGGTAAGTCCAATGCAAAGATTTATGCGGAGTCGGAGACCGGCAAGACCTTTACCGACGTGGCAGGGCAGGAGGAGGCCAAGGAGGCTTTGAAGGAGATCGTGGATTTTCTCCACAACCCTCAGAAGTACGCGGAGATCGGCGCCACTCTGCCTAAAGGCGCTTTGTTGGTGGGTCCTCCAGGAACCGGTAAGACACTGCTTGCCAAGGCGGTGGCCGGGGAGGCTAAGGCGCCGTTTTTCTCCATCTCCGGCTCCGAGTTTGTGGAGATGTTTGTGGGTATGGGTGCGGCCAAGGTGCGGGATCTGTTTAAGCAGGCCAATGAAAAGGCTCCCTGTATCGTGTTCATTGATGAGATCGATACCATCGGCAAGAAGCGGGACGGCGGCGGATTCTCCGGCAATGATGAGAGGGAGCAGACCTTAAATCAGCTTTTGGCGGAGATGGACGGTTTTGACGGCCGCAAGGGCGTGGTCATCCTGGCAGCCACCAACCGGCCGGAGTCCCTGGACCCTGCGCTTTTGCGCCCGGGGCGGTTTGACAGGCGGATCCCTGTGGAGCTGCCGGACCTTAAGGGACGGGAGGCTATTTTAAAGGTTCACGGAAAGAATGTGAAGATGGACGACAGCGTAAGCTACGGGGAGGTGGCCAGGGCCACTTCCGGAGCCAGCGGCGCGGAGCTTGCCAACATCGTCAATGAGGCGGCCCTGCGGGCAGTGCGCATGGGGCGCAGCGTGGTGAGCCAGCAGGATCTGGAGGAGAGCGTGGAGGTGGTCATCGCCGGATATCAGAGAAAGGATTCCGGCGTTACGGGCAGAGAGAAAAAGATCGTGGCATACCATGAAGTGGGCCACGCCCTGGTGGCGGCGTGTCAGACCAACTCGGCCCCGGTACACAAGATCACCATTATCCCCAGAACTTCCGGTGCTTTGGGCTATACTATGCAGGTGGATAAGGATGAGCGGTATCTCATGAGCAGGGATGAGGCGTTTAACAAGATTGCCACGTTTACCGGAGGAAGGGCGGCGGAGGATCTGATCTTCCACTCCATCACTACGGGGGCAGCCAATGATATTGAACAGGCTACGAAGCTGGCCAGGGCAATGGTGACCCGGTACGGCATGAGCGAGCAGTTTGGCATGGTGGCTCTGGAGACGGTGACGAACCAGTATTTAGGCGGGGATACGTCTCTGGCCTGCTCACCGGAGACGGCTAAGGTTATTGATGATGAGGTTGTGAAGCTGGTGGGGAAAGCCTATGACAGGGCTATGGAGATCTTAAAGGACAATGAGCAGAAGCTTCATGAGATCGCCCAGTATCTTCTGGAGCAGGAGACCATCAGCGGGGAAGAGTTTATGGAGATCTTGAAAGCTCCGGCAAAGGAGGGAGCGGCAGAAGACATAGAAGGTTAAGACAGGGACGAAATGGCCATGTGAGGAAAATTTACGGATGCGGCTGCAAATCCGCTTGCATTTTTTCTAAAAAGGTGTATAATCCAATATATGAACAATTATTCATATAAAGTCCGTATAGGATAGATCCAGGAGGGTATGCCTTATGAAAAAGAAATTTAAGATGGAGAATCTGGACTGCGCCAACTGCGCGGCAAAGATGGAGGCCGCTATTAACAAGATCGAGGGCGTGAAGGAGGCTACGGTCAGCTTTATGACCCAGAGGCTGGTCATTGAAGGAGATGACGACAGGTTTGATGAGATCGTGAAGGAAGCAGTGGCGGCGTGCAGGAAAGTGGATGCTGACTGTGAAGTGATAGTATAGTAAAGTGACAACTGTGGATCATAAAGAGAAAAGCAGCGGGATGAGAAGAGGCCCGCTGCTTTTTATATGATATTTTTCCGTGCATCCCCTTTCGGAGGAAGGGTATTTGTGGTAAACTGGTGATAACATTTAAGAATATAGGAAGGTATCCAAAGGAGGAAACTATGAGCCAAACCTACGACAAATTGATGAAATGCTACAAGAGCATGAAGAAAAAGGTGAAGTTTAAGCCGGAGGTGGCGCTGATCTTAGGGTCAGGGCTGGGGGATTATGTGAAGCAGGTCCAGGTGGAGGCCACGGTTGCGTATTCGGATATCGAGGGTTTTCCGGTTTCCACGGTTCCGGGCCATAAGGGGAGGTTTGTGTTCGGGTATGTGAAAAAGGTTCCTGTGGTCATCATGCAGGGAAGAGTTCACTACTATGAGGGCTATGATATGGCGGATGTGGTGCTTCCTGTCCGTCTGATGAAGATGATGGGAGCTAAGGTGCTGTTTCTGACCAATGCGGCCGGGGGTGTCAACAGCGATTTTAGCGCCGGGGAGCTGATGCTTATTAAGGATCACATAAGCTCATTTGTCCCGTCTCCGTTGATCGGGCCCAATATAGACGAGCTGGGCACCCGTTTTCCGGATATGAGCGATATTTATAATAAGGAACTGCGGGTCCTGATCAAAAAAGCGGCGAAGAAACTGGGGATCCCTCTTCAAAAGGGCGTGTATCTGCAGCTTACAGGGCCGGCTTATGAGTCTCCGGCGGAGATCCGCATGTGCAGGCTTCTGGGAGCCGACGCGGTGGGCATGAGCACTGCCTGCGAGGCTGTGGCGGCCAATCATATGGGGATGAAGATCTGCGGCATCTCGTTTATTTCCAATCTTGCCTGCGGCATGACCGATGAGCCTTTGAGCCACAAGGAGGTGCAGGAGGCGGCTGACAGGGTGGCGCCGCTGTTTGAGAAGCTGGTGACGGAGTCTATTGGCATGATCGGCAAGAGTTTAAAGGAGAAAAAGCAGGGAAAGAGTTAGGATGCCTGGCAGGAGGACGGAAGATGAATACAGTGATCATTGGGATCGCGGGAGGGACCGGGTCCGGAAAATCTACGTTTACTAACCGTTTGAGAGAAGCCTTTCATGAGGATGTGGCGGTGCTGTATCATGACAATTATTACCGGTCTCAGGACGAGATCCCCTTTGAGGAGCGCAAAAAGGTAAATTACGACCATCCGGACGCGTTTGAGACAGAGCTTTTGTTAAAGCAGCTGGAGGAGCTGAAAGCGGGAAGGAGCATCCACTGTCCGGTGTATGATTATTCCCAGCACAACCGGTCAGACCAGGTCGTGCTGGTGGAGCCCAGACGGGTGATCCTTCTGGAGGGGATCCTGGTGCTGGCGGATGAGAAGCTGCGAGAGCTTTTGGATATTAAGGTGTATGTGGAGGCGGACGCCGATGAGCGGATCCTGCGGCGGGTGATCCGGGATGTGAAGGAGCGGGGAAGGGATATTGAGGGCGTTGCCCGTCAGTACCTGACCACGGTAAAACCCATGCACTATCTGTACGTGGAGCCTACCAGAGCGCTGGCAGATATTGTGATCAACAGCGGAAAGAATCCGGTGGCGTTTGAGATGATGAAAAA
>Ga0137306_101511_pt1 | contig 23224 bp, 29 predicted proteins | sample Inofroosms_March_FD_97187 | JGI IMG/M metagenome (GOLD analysis project Ga0137306, IMG submission 97187) | Mouse cecal microbial communities from Vienna, Austria - N-Acetylneuraminic and N-Acetylglucosamine D2O microcosms_March | ecosystem: Host-associated > Mammals > Digestive system > Large...
GGACAGCTGGGGCAGCGTCTGGGGGGTGAGCCTGCCCAGCTTGGCCATGACAAAGCCTACGCTCATCAGCAGGAAGAGCACGCCCACCTGGCCCACCACAACCAGTAAATTTTCTAATACCTCGTTCACACACATCACACTCCCGCAGTTCGGACAGACATCCCTGGCTTTGGGGCTGGGGCTGCGGCTATTATACCATGAATTTTTCAGTGTCGCAAGGCTCAACAGCGCCCAAATATCAAAGTTTTCAACCCGCTTGAACCCGGTAAAATCGGGGTCAATAGTAACAAACTGATAACACTGAATTTACAGCCGTTTGGCATAGTCCAGGCTGATCCACCCGGCCCCGCTTTTCAGCTTGCCCCATTTGGTGGCCCCCTTGCCGGTGGCTTCCTCAACGATGGTGTAAACCCCCGGTTTGATATACCCCTTGGAAGGGTGGTTGGTTCCGGCCCCGGCGCGGATGTTCAGATCAGTGGCCGTGATCCTCACCTTGTAAGGGGTCAGTTTCCCCGTTTCCGGGGCCGTGGTGGGCTTTGCCGGGGTTCCGGGGGTAGTTGCACCCCCCGCCCCCATAGCGGCCTTTACAGCGGCCCTAAAGCCGTTCATGGTGTATCCCGTCCCAAGCTGGTTCCACAGGTGTTCAGGATCACCATGATTGGACGCAATACCACGGGCGCAACCTTCCTTGTGGGACAGGATCACCCCATCCTTCAGGGGGTCAAGGCCGAACTGTTTACACAGCATAGCGAACAGTTCCACGGCGGCATTATATGTCCGGGTTACAGCGGCCTTTGCGGTGGCGGGATCGGAACAGGTGAAGGTTGCGCCGCCCGTGTACTTGATACAGGCCGGTTCACACATTTCAACCCCAATATGGGTATTGTTCCCGCTCCCTTTCTTCCCGCTGGCACAATGCCAACCACGGCGGTTCCAAGGAAGGGTCTGGTGAACGTCCCCGGTGTTGGCATCAATGAAGGCATGGACACACGCCTGGTCATAGCTGGCCTTGTTCCAGTTGCGGACGAACACGGCGGCGGAAGGCTGGGAGCATCCCACGGAATGGAGCATCAGCCCCTTGGGGGTAATCGTCCGCCCACAGGTGTAACACGGGTTTTTGGTCAGAAAAGATTGAATCAGGTTCATTTTTCCGTTTCCTCCTTGTACTCCAAAATGTTTTTGAATTTGGTGAACGCTTCCAGAATGTACTTGCACGATACCACCAGGACAGCCCCCAAAATGATCAGGTCAGCGAACAGGTCAGAATATTCCTGGGGAATGGCCCACCCAATCTGGTTGGCGTACAGGGGCAAGGTGGTAATTGCCACGCAAAGCAGGGACAACCCCACCACAAAGGCCGCAACCTTCAGGGCGGAATTGATAGCCTTGTCCCGGTTGAACGGCTGAAGAAGAATCTTGATGTTGTAATACAGGGAAAAGGCCACGTTGGACAGGTAGGCACAAAGGAAAATCAGCATGGCCCACCCAATGTTGATCAGGTTGTGAATGATAGCTTCCAGCATTGTTCATGGCTCCTTTGCATCGTTATAAATTTCGGCCCCGTATATTTTCCGCAACTTGATCCGGTTTTCGGCCTTTGCTTTGGAGTAATAAAAGCCGGTGGCGGCGGCAAGTTCAGCGAATACGGCGGGGATCAGATAGCCCAAAGGGGAAAGATCGTTTGTCCGCCAAACCATGATTAACGTGAAGGCCGTCACCAAAACAGTGACGGCCCCAATTACAATCAAGATCAGTTTGGAGAACTCCACAGGCGGGGTCTTTTCGGCGCGTTTTTCTCTCCTTCTTCCGGGGGTTCCGTGGGCAACTCCAAGAATTTTTATTGCTTCCAGCAGTTTTCAAAGTTATCACGGGCATAAATCGGGGCATATCCCCGATCCGTCCACTTGTTGTAATCCGCGATCATCTGGCTTCTTAAAAGGGCCTGGATACCGATTTTGACCGCTTCAGTGTCGGCGGTGTTTTTCTTCAGCGAAGAATAAAGATACTTGAAGCCCCCGGCGATCAGGGCGGGAACCCCAAGCAAACACAACCACTGATAAACCGTCATTGTGAACTATCCTTTCTGTCTGCGTATTTGGGCCACAAACGGGCTACACGGCCCGTTTGTGGTTCTTCCCATGGAACTACACCCCCGCAAGCAAGCGGGGCTTGTAGGGCCGTTTACGGCCATTTCCGGGGCTATGCCCCAACCAGGGCGGCAATGCGCCGCAAATCCAGAACCGGGGCGCTGAAGAAATCCGGGTTCCAAATCCAGTAATCTTCATGTTCCGCTCGTCTGTATCTCTGACACAGGGGATCAGCCCAAACCTTGTTCCACCGCTTTTGGTGGTTGCTGTCCCGCTTTTCCAGCCGGGAAAGGATAGCCCCCACCAGCTTCCCGCGCTGAAGGCCGTTCCCATCATCATTTTGGCTGAAAAAATCAAGGGAAGTTTGGCTTTCAGGGTAGCAAAGGGGCTTCCCATCCAGGCATAAAAAATCCCCCTCCACTTGAAGGGGTGTCCCATAGGGGATATTGACCGGCCCACAGACGGCATCAAACCGCGCACGTTTCCGGGCGATATAGGTTTTATGTTCCATCGGCGGTTTCCTCCGTCCACCCATACACACCAGGTTCCCACACATTCCCGTCCGTGGTGCTGATCCAATGCTTTCCGTTATGGGAAACTTTGGCCCCGGCGTTGTATGCGTCATGTGCGCCCACAGGCTGGCCCCACTTGGGCCATTCTTCAGCCGGATCAGATACGCCAACCCACAGGCTGGGCGCGGCATCCGGTGTCCAATCGGCCTGGGACGTATGATCCGACAAACACCGATACAACGCCCCGTTGTAACGCCTGATATTTCCTTTGGTGTAGCCCACCGGATAGGCCCACGGGGAAAACAAATCAGCGTGTTCCGCCGCTGTCACATCGTCAATGCTCCCGGCTTCTGCCATCGTTACGAACATGATCCCGCCCGTTTCCGTGGCTTTGGTGATTTCCGTTCCGGCATCCGTTTCTTCCAAAAGGACGGTTTCAGCACCTTCCAGGGTATCCCGCCCCATCAGGTGGTAAACCGTCCCTTCAAAGACAACGCCCGAAGCCAACGGCTCCGGGCAAAGGGCGAAACACCCATTTTCCTGTTGTCTGATATAGTTGGGGTTTTCCGTCATGCCAACAGTTACCCCGCCTTTTGTGATCCTGAACATTTGCTTGCACCTCCAAAAAAGATAGCATAATACAGCCGCCGCAAGCGCAAAATCCGCCCATGGTCATTGAAATTCCGGTAATAGGCCGCTTGACATTCCATGTACTGTTCAATATCCTTGAAATCCCGTTTTCCCGCCTTGAACTCCCGGTGAAAAAGTTTCAGCTTGCGCCGCGCCCTTTTGATCCCGTCCCGGCTCCCGTTCACCTTGATTTTGCCGGTTGGCCCAAGGGTGAACCGGGCCTTGCAAAAGCGGAAGGGGGTGGTCAGGGGAATGATTTTACATTTGCGCTTATTCACCCTGATCCCCAAGGCTTCAAACCGCCTAACAATTTCATGGCCCAACTTCTTCAGCCGTTCCACATCTGGCAGAATGATATAATAATCATCCATGTAATGACCGGCGCAATGAACCCCGGCCTGACATTTGATCCAGTTGTCCACGGAACTTGGAAGGGCAACCATTTCCTGTTGGGACGGCTCCACACCCAAAGGCATCCCCCGCCCCGGCGTGGGACACGGGGAATGTTGGATCACCCGGTCAGCGATTTCACGCAATTCCGGGTTTAGGATCAACTGTTGGTGGCGCTGGTAAATCAGCGCGTGGGGCGCATTGGGAAAGAACCCTTTCAGGTCAATCAGCAGGACGGCCCCTTCCCGGCCATAGCGCCGATAGTGCCACGCAAGCTGTTGTTTCAGACGCCGAAAATGCCAATGTAACCCTTTTCCCCGCTGACTGGCCCCGTTGTCATAGATCATACCGGGACTATACAGGGGAACCAGGGCTTCATTGCATAGGGTTTTATGGATTTGCCGATCAGAAACGTGGGGCGCGTCTATGGGGCGGACTTTGCCGCGCTCACACAATGTAAAGTGAACACACCCTTTGGGTTTCCATGTTTCAGTCAGCAGTTGCCGCCGCCGTTTGGCCGTCCCGGAAAAAAGGTGCAATTCAAAGTTTTGAACGCTCTGTTTCCACCTTACCCCGTTACAGCATTTCCGGCCATATCGGAACATTTTGCGATAGGAAAAAATCTTCCCCACCGGCCCAAGGGCATCAGAACGCGCCTGTTTCCTTGCTTGCCGCTTTGCTTTGCGGCGCTGGTAGCGGCCTTCCCGCCGCTCTTGACTGGTCATAAAGTTTTATTCACCCTTCGCATAGCTGTTTTGTTGGGGCGCGTCTAAACTACTTTGGCCCGACACATGAAATGGAGTAAGCGCCGATCATCCACCATGCAAGAAGCGTCCGTGTAGGGCCGTCAAAGGGTAGTTTTAGGGATTGGATACCCTGGGAAGTGTAACTCCTTTTACATCGGTTGTCTTTCACCTGAAAACTGAAAAGCCGGTTTTCCGCTACTCCATGTAACCGTGTATATTTGCAAAATCCGGGCCGCACACCCGCCGAATAGTAAGCGTTATTGTTGTTGTTGTTGCCGTCCGTCCAGACGCATTGGAAGTTATTGTTGTTGTTGTAATTAGGGGAACGGCACCACCACCACACCGCCGAACGACACATTAACAGTTACACACCCAAAAAGTGAAATTAACTTTTCAACCGCTGTCCAACACTTTTAATGGCTCCTTTCAAAAGTTCGTTTTCCTTGTCGATCAGTTCCCCAAGGCTCTGTGACATTTTATCCAGCTTTTCTTCAGCGTCTTTGGGTTTCACAGGTTTTCCCGCCGCCGTGGTAAAGCATCCTTCGGGGTTCTGATTACAGATCAAATAGCAATGTGTCAACCGCACGTCCAGGGCCATCAGCGCAGCCCGCGCTTCAAGCAAGTGGGCCTTTCTCATTTCCACCCGTTGGGGATCAGAAGGAAAAATGCTGTTGGCTTTTTCTGCATGGTCGATAATCTCACCGGCCAGCTTCGCGGTAGGCTCCGCAATCAGCCGGGAATACCGGGCGGAAAGGCGGGTTAAAAAGTTCAGGGTTTCAACATAAATCTGATATGCGGTGTTTATGAACTCCGCCTTGCTGGTGGTTCTTTTTTGTTTGAGTACGGACATAGCTTCAACCCTCTGATCCGGTCTTGTTGGTCTGAATTGGCCCTTGCTCCCGTTCAACATCTTCAAGATGTTTCAAAAGGACAAATTCAATATAATTGGTCAAGGATCGGTGTTCAATCGTGGCAAGAACACCGATTTTGTCAAATACTTCATTTGAAAGGCGCAAGGTGAACACCCGTTTATCTGTTGCCATAGTTCAACCCTCCAATATTGCATAAAGGCATTATAAAGCTATTTTTTGCTTTTGTATGCCCTCAAACACCTGTCAAGTGATAGCATTTTGACGGAACCGGCGAAAAAGGCCAAATTTCAAAATTTTCGCGGGCGCTTACGCGCCTTTCATGTTCCGGCCCTGTCGGGCCGGTTTTGTTGGGGCCGTCCCGTCCGCCCCCTTGCGGGGGCGGGATAGGGGCGGGATCATCCTGCGGGGGATTAGACGGAAAAGCCGGGCCGCACACCCGCCGAATAGTAAGCGCTACGGTGGCTGTGGGTGCCGTCCGCCCAGACGCATTGGAAGTAAGAGTAGTTGGTGTAACGAGGGGAACGGCACCACCACCACACCGCCGAACCGGTGTTCGTATGATTGTACGCGATACGGGAATTACCAGCTTTGAAATAGTCATACTGTTTTTGGTAATTCTGTTCTGCGCTATTTGCATAGCTTCTGGAACCGAATACCTCAAATTCCGCCAGAAGGAAAAGATAATCCGTGGTGGCGGTAACAGAAGAAGCGTTGTTCTGCGCGTTGCCGGTGTTGTCCGTGTATTTGGTGGTGGTTTTCAGGTTGTTCCGCAAGTCAGCGGGTAAAGCCGCCATCAGGCTATTGGCCGGGGGATTGGCGGGGCTTCCGCTGTTGCCCAACACCGTTTTCCGCATATAGCTTCCATTCCATCCACCGGCGTTGCTGTTGCTCTGGTTCATACGGAATCCGGCATCCGTCCCGCTGTTGCCATACTTGCTGTCACACAGGGCCACATCTTTCCCGCTGATCTTGCCAACCAGGAAATGAATACGGTTCCCGCCTTCGCGGGTGGCGTTGTGATTGAACCCGATAATAAAGGCGTTCACAGTCACGTTGGAGAAAGTGAACCCCTGAACGGTTCCATTCAAGGTAATGGCTTTGGTATCGCCAACCGCCCAATAGTTGGCCCCGGTTCCAGCATCGGACGCTTCCTTCACCGTGGCCCAACTGTTGCTGTTCAGGGTCTTTGTGGGCAGGGTCACAGTTACGGAACACGTTTTGTTAGCGGGGGCGGCGTGGTTGCTTCCCTCACCCGCGCTGACAGTGATTGTGGCCGATCCTGCGGCCTTTCCGGTCACGGTAATGACATTATCCGACACGCTCACCGAAGCCACGCTGGGGGCGCTGGAAACGGCGGAAATGGCCCCATTCCCGGCCCGTGTTGCCGTGATTGTACCGGACAGCGCGGCGGCGCTCAAAGTCATAGAAGTTTTATTCAGGGTCAAGCTTCCCGCCGCTTTGCTGATTGTCCAGTTGACCGTTTTTGCCGTGGTGCTTCCATCTGGCCACTGATAGTTTGCACCAGGAACGAACGTGGCCGGGTATGTACCGGCGTTGGTTCCGGTGGTTGTCCCGCCAATGGTCATTTTAGCGGTATCGTATCCGCTCCAAGTGGGGCTTTGCGCCTGTCCAGTATAGGCCGGGTTTCCGTTTTGGGTAGGGACGGCCACGGTAGCCCGTCCAATCGTCCAAGGAACCGTCTTGGGGGTTTTCGTGCCATCCGCCCAAGTATAGCCTTCCTTCAGGGTGAAAATAGCGTTGTAGGTTCCGGCATCCGTCCCGCTGGTTTGGCCGCTGATTTCCAAGGTAGACGGGTTGAAGCTGTTCCAAGAAGGGGTCAACACACCCCCTGTATAGGTCAAGGTTCCGTTTTGCGTGGGAACCACGTCAACGGTATAGGCGATCTTGGAAATGGCTTCAGCGGCCTTGTCAGCGGCATCCTGGGCATTTTTTACCGCTTGCCGAATATCGGCATGGGCTTCTTCATCCTCATTGTGGGCGGAAACTGCACTGGCCCCGCCGCCAGCGGATTTCCAATTCCCTTCAGCGTCTTTCACCTGAAGTTCATTATGATTGAACCGCAAGCCGTGAACCCCGGCGGGATCGGATACCGAAGCGGAAATATGGCCCCCGGCTCCGCCTTCGTCCATTCCAATGAAAACTTGGATTTCGCTGATCTGTTCCTGCAAATACTGAATATCGCCAATCGTGGCGATAGCGGCGGGGTTTACTTCCAGGCTCACATTATCAGCATTGCCAACCGTGGTGACAAGCTGGATATAGGCCCCGGAAACCGTGATCCCGTTATAGGGCGGCATATAACAGTTCCCGGACAACTCCACACAGGCGGCATAGAGGATTTCCCCATCATCAGGATCAAGGGCATACAGGCCCAAAACCCGCATATGGTAGCCCACAGTCAATTTCATATTGCTGAAGGCCGTTTCCACCTTGACCGCAACCTCATTTGTCCGGGTCTTGCGGGATACCTCCGCTTCCTGCATGATCCCGTTCAGGCTGTCCAGCCCTTCCAATTCCTCCACCTGATATTCCGCATCCGAAGCGGCAACTTTGGTGAAGTCAATGTCCGTGGCCGTTCCCGCAAGCATTTTGGCAATCAGGGCTTGCCCCTTGCGCGTTACAACCAGCTTGCTAAATTCTGCCATTCGCGTTCATCCTTTCTTATAAATCATTTACCCCAATGAAATCCGCCGTGGCTACACCGGCCCCGATAGAACCAGCCCCATTTATTGTGAATTGTTCATTGAAGTCATTGGTGATAATTACGGTTGCGCTGTTTACCGTTCCCCCGCCCAAATGGGCCGAACCCTTGACCGTGGAAACCTCTTGGCTGTCATTGGTAATGAACAGCGTTTCAGCACCGGGGGCCGCGCCGCCAATCATGGCCGTTCCCTTGATTACGGAACCTTCCCGCCAATCGTTGGTGATAAAGAAAAATTCCGCCGCACATACTCCACAGGCAATGGGGATCAGCCCTTCAGCGGAACAGGTCAATTTATTTCCGGCGTTGATTGCGATATTGCAAGGGACAATGTTATTGATCAGGTATTCCAGCCCTTCAATTTGACCGCTTGCGCCCCAATGGGTGGTAATGGTCAGAAAATAGGTTCCCGGTTCAAGGGTCAGTTCAAAGGGTTCACCATCGGCAATGGCTGTCAGCATTTGGGCCAGAACCCGGATCGTATAGGGAACAAAGTTATTCAGCTTTGTTTTGATCCGCGCCCGTCTGGTTTCCAGGGTGTCAGTTCCTTTGGGGAAAATCTTCAGCATCTTTTCCCACCGGCTCAAACCATAATCCAAAGCTGTATCGACAAACTGATTGACGAAAACTTCTTCTTGCGCGTCCCACGCCAATTCAAATTCCGGCTGTTCCCCGGTGGCGATCCCCTGGATTTCTGCAAATTCCCGGACGGCATAGGGGTAATAATTGATCAGCTTTCTTTCCATGCCCTCACCCCTTACGCCCCGGCAATCGTAGCCGTTTCAGCGGTCATGGCTCCAAGGGCCGGAATGGTATCAAGGGGCAAATTGTAGTTTGCCGCCGTCCCATTGATTTTGGTGTTGGCAACATCCAAAATCCCCGGAATACTTAACAGACGGCTTTCAAGCTGACTAACCCGGACAATCAGGGCTTCTTCCTGATCTGCCCACCCCTGGGCCATTTCCAGAAAATAGCCGTTGACGGCTTCTTCGGCATAGGGTTTCACATCGTCCCACGTCCATCCCCGCTGGTAGTACAGGGAAAAAGCCAAATCCAGCGTTTCCAGGGCCACAGGGAACACTTTCACCACATGGCCGATAGGAGCAATACCCACCCCTTCCCCGGCGTTCTGCGTGGGGTCTATGGCCGTCTGAACGGTATCAACCAGCGTGTCAGACGGAACGGAAAAGGTGGAATCAATGATCACCAGCTTGACGGTTCCGCCAACGGTCAAAAGGCTGTTTTTCCCGGCATGATAAACCACCTGTAACCATGTCAAAATATTGGGTGGAACACCGGTCAGCCCGTCCAGCCATTCCCCGACTTCTTCCGGGGGCATCAGTTCAGCAGGGGAAAGATTGCTGTTCCATGCTCTGTAAACCTTTACCCCGCCCACACCGGGGATAGCGTTCACCTTTTGCAAATAGTCCGCCCGGTTCCCGCCGAACGCCTGAAGGTTCAGGCTGTCAAAATATCGTTGCCGGAAAACCTCTGTATCTTCTTCATTTTCGCCGGGGATCAACCGGGCTGTGATTTGGCACGTTTCCAGCCCTTCCACATATTCAATGGGAATGACTGTCCGCCCGTAATCGTTCCCGATTTCCCCAAGGGCTTCACAGGTGATTTCATACACCCCGCCGCCCTTATCCTTGGAAACGTAATAATTCAGTTCCCCAATGGAAAACCGTTCCCCCATGGGAAGGGAGAGGTCAGCCGGGGTGATCGTCATTTCCAACACGGCGGGGGTGGCCGGGGTAGGTGCAAGGCCCCGTTCTTTAGCCCTCAAAATCAAATATTCTCGGCTTGCTGTGTCTGCAAAAGTTTCCTGTAACACGGTATCCAGGGCAATATAAAGGTTCTGCAACTCCACGGCGGCGGGGGCTTGCCCATACCACAGCAGGGAACCTTCCCGGCTGTCAAGGTTTTTATCAGACGCAAGCGCCCGATCCATCATCCGTTTGATCAGCCCGTCATAGGTGATATGTTCATACATCAGATTTCCACCACCTTTTCCACGTTGATATTCCCGTAAATGCTGAACACTGTGAACGTGGTCAACACTTTCTTTTTGTTCACTTCAAACTGAAAATTTTCAACCGCCGTGATCCGATCATCTTGCAACAGGGCTTCCCTGATCCGGCGTTCAATTTCCGGGATACAATATTCCGGGTCTTTTCCAATCAGGTTGTGAAGTTCCACCCCATAATTCCAAGAATGAATCAGCCAAAAATACCGTTCCGTGTTCAGGATCAGGAAAACCGCCTGTTCCACGGCCCGGATTTGGTCAACCGTTCCGGTGATCGTCAGGGTGTCATGGTTCATTTTGAAGGTTCGGCTGGGCAAGGTGGTAAAAACAAAATCTTGCCGCAAATCGTCCCCGGTGTTCGGGATCATAACCATTCCCCCTTCAGTTCTGGAATGGGCTTGATCCGGTCTATCACCACAAACCGTTTTCCGCCCTGTATCCGCCCCAAAAGTACCCAATCCCCTTTAATCAAGGCGTTGTGTACCTTGAATTTTTTCTTGCCTTTGTAATCGTGGTTGTGGGACGCGAAGGCCGGATCACCGGAACCACCCGCCCGGTTTAGGGTGATATGGCTCACCGTCATATCAACTTCAAAATCCGTTACATTCCGGGTCAGCACCAGCATTTTTTCCGTGTAGATAGATTTTTGATCCACCTGGATTTTCAGCGGGGAAACTGAAATCACTTGCCCAAACAACAGGTGAACCGGCTTTTGGGCTTCCACGGCTTCCACAGCGGCCCGCTTCACCACTTCAACAGGGTTAGGCAATAAATTCACCCCCAATCAAGGATAAATCCATCATGTGTTCTTCCCCCCTGAAAGTATGGGTTACTTTCTCCACAACCAAAAATTGATTGGCGATAATGTCACCCAAGTTCAGGGATACCATAACGGCGCTTCCGGCCCGAATATCAGGACGGCCAAAAGCGTTCTTTACAGTCAGCTTCCGGGTTTTCTGATTGTATAGGCCCAACAGGGCATCCGCTTTGGCGGCGGCTCCGGTGGCACTCTGGATTTGTTCAAAGTATTGGAGAACACCCCATTGATTCATGTTTCCGCCGTCCTGGGCAATATACAATTCCCGCTTTCCGGTGGCTTCGTTGTTGAAGGCCAGCTTGATTTTGTTATAGGTCTGTTCATCAATGCTTGAACTATAATCAAAATTTTCAGCCGTTTCAGCGTCAATAAGCAAATCCGTTTTCAGGGAATTGATATTTTTCAGGGTCAGGCTTCCACAATCATCATAAAGAATGAACAGTTGTTTGGTTTGGCGCAAGGTTTCATCAAGGGCATTTTGCACCATATCAAACAGGGTTTGGTTTTCCTCCACAATGGTTTCAAAGGTGTATCCGGTATCCTCTACCGTCCCAAGGTTCAGCCGGAAATCTGTTGCAATCCGTTTCAGCAGATCGGACGCTTTCAGCCCTTCTTCCGTGATCGTGTCTTTATTTTTCAGATACCGTAATTGGTCATAGGCGGTCACATCAATGGTGTTACCCTTGTCCCTGGATTTGGTGAACACAAACCCATAAAACATGGGGGTTCCGTCCACGGTCAGTTTTACAGGATCACCTTCTTGAAAATTCAAGGCGGCATCTTTTACAACTGTGAAGGTCAGCTTACCGGGGGTTCTTTTCCGCTCAAAGGTCAATTTGGCCCCTTCCTCAACAGCGGGATACTGGATAGAAGAACCATGCTGGATCAGGATTTCGACAGCCAAACGGATCACCCCTTTCAGGAAGGCAAGGTCAAGGATTGATCAGGATAAATCAAATTTGGATTTTTGATTTTATCCTTGTTCAGTTCATAGATTTCTTTCCACCGGGAACCGTCCCCCAACTGCTTTTTGGCGATATTCCAAAGGCAATCCCCGGATTTCACGGTATAACTTGCATTTTTGGGGGCGCTGGATGTTTCCCGTTTGGGCGGCTCCACCGTAGCGGTAGCCGGTTGGGAAGGTGCCGGGGGCGGGGACAGCTTAACGGTTTTTGTGCCAAAGGCCCGGTATTGGCGTAATTTGATAGATACGCCAATATCCATGCCTTCTTTCACATCATCCGTGATTTGGTAATCCTCCATCCCCACTGTTAAATTGGAATAGAACAGCGCCGCCCCGGAAGGGCGGCTTCTGTTCAGTATCCATTGAAACGGCGCTTTGCTTTTTTTCAGCCGTTCAAACAAGTTCAGATAGGTTTGGGCCGATTGTGCGCCCCCATTGCTGAACGGATAGGGGGATTGGGGAAGGATCAGGTCAAAGGATACATCCGTCAAGGCGGCTTCCTTCAGGATGTTGATTTCCTCACCGTTGATCAGGGTCAAGGTTTTGTTCTGGTTGTTGATTTTCACCTTGACTTTGGAAGGGGTAATGGGCATCAGAACCCCGTCAAGATACATCTTGTAAGCCATAGCCCATTACACCCCTTCCCCGGAAATATCCAGTTTTTCCGCAAAGTCAGCCGTCCAAGCCTCCATGATCCCATCAAGATCAGTGTCTTTGGAAATGTGGTTTTCATTGTGCTGTTCAACGGTGATTTGGGCGGTGGTATACCGGTTGATCGCTTCCCGCTCCGCAATATCCCGCAAATATTTCAAATCTTCATCGGTGTATTCAATGGCATCAGCGGTGGCGGCGGTGTTGGCGGCGGTGTCCCCGGTATTGCCATAAATGCCTTCCAGGTTGTTCCCGAAATCGTCAAATCCCATTTCATCCAAAGTGGGCATTTTGAACATTCCAGAAACGGTATCTTCGATCCCCTCACCGAAATTGTAACCCAAATCATAAGCGTCCCCATACTCAAACCGCCCAAGTTTCAGATCATCGGCGTTCATTTTCGCCATTACTTCCTCACCTTTGCCAAAGGTATCTTCTACCCAACCGCCCAAACTGTCACGCCAGCCCTGAACGGCCCCGGAAAGGTCAGAACCGAAAATGGCATCAATAGCCCCGGCCAAAGTTTGAAGCACCCCAAGCACCGTATCCGCCAAATCAAAGAACAGACGGGCCACGGCTCCAACAGGATCAGTGAACACGTTGCCAATAAAATTCGCCACAGTTGCAACTAAATTATAGATCAGGGTGAACACGTCCACGGTCAAGTTCCACAGGGCCACAAAAATATTTCCGATAAACGCAAGCGCCGCCATAAACGCGCCGCAAATAACCCCCGTGGCTGAAACGCTGGTTCCAGCAAATTTGTTGACCGCCGCCACAGCCGCATAAAAGGCCGCTATCAGGGCGATCACCAGCATGACGATCCACATAATGGGGCAAGCGTAAAGGGCCGCATTTAGGCCGTATTGGGCCGCTGTTTCGGCAAAGGTGGCCCCGGTTGCCATCATGGTTGAAGCGGCCTTTACGTTTTCAGCAAAAGCGTGGGCGTGGAGTAAGGCCGTGGAAATCCCGGTGATTGTATTCACGGCCAGTTGTGCGCCATAGTACACTAACAGCGCCGCCGCAACCCCGCCAATGATCGGGCCGATCCAACTCCAATTTTCCGCAAACACCGTGGCAACATCCAGCCCAAGGGTTGCGATCCAGGTTAGAATTGTAATCAGGGCGGAAAGGCCGTCCGTGAACCATGTCAACACGGTTTCGATTTGCGGGAATTTTGAAGTGAACACGTCAAAAAATTTCAGGGCGGCAGGATACAGCCGGTTTCCAAGCGTTTCCCGCAAATCCCCAAGGGAATTGTTGAACTGAATAATTTTTCCTTCGGGGGTGTTGCTCATATTGTCATACAGGCCATCCCACGCTTCAGCGATCACGGAATTGATAGCGGCGGCGGCTTGCATATCGGAACTCATATCCAGGTATTCAGCGCCCAAGGCTTCCACAATTTGGGCTTGCGTAGCTGTCCCCTCAATGATTGCCTTTTGCGCGTCTGTAAATTCAAAGCCCTTTTTGGTCATGGCTCCATAGGAACCGGTCATAAGTTTACCAATACCGGTGGCATAGTCAACCATGGCCTTACTGTCCACGGCCCCGCCGCCGCTCATGCCCATGGAGTAGTTGGCAAGGGTATCCATCATGGAAATAATGGCTTCCGTGTCCGAAAAGTAGGTTGCCAATTCAGCGGCCCCGGCAAGCATGGCTTCATCCCCGTAAATGCCCCGGCCCTGGATTTCAGACGCTTTAGCGGCGATAGCGTCAAAGGCGCTTACCGTTTGGGTGGTGTCCGCCTGAACCCCAATGGTGATTTGGGTTCCATCCACCCCACCCACGAAATTGTTATAGGCGGTGGCGGCTCCGCCCGTATCAAGGGTCAAAGTGTTTTCCAGGGTATTCCCATCAATGGCCCCGGTCAATTCATCATAGACAGCCGCCGCCCCGTTTGCATCCAGGGCAAGGGTATTTTTCAGGGTGGAACCGTCCACCCCATTTGCAAAGGCGGAATAATCCAGTTCAGCGGGGTTGGTATTCAGGGCAAGGGTGTTTTCAAATGTGTTCCCATCCAGCCCCCCGGCATCCCACGCCACATCAACCGCCGTTTTCGCCGTGGCCCCGTCAAGCTGGTTCACAGCATCTTCACAGGCGGACAGGGAAGCGGCGGCTTCATCAGCATTGGTGGCAACGGGGATTTCTATATCTTGCGCCCCCATATTAGCCAAAACCAATTTCAACTGATTTTCTGCGTTGCGCTGGATATTTGCCAATTCAAAATTTTCCTTACCCCAATTCAGGGCGGACTTTACCCCGGCAATGCTCACCACCGTTGCCAAAATGCCTTTCAGCTTGTTTCCAAGCCCATCAACGGCGGTGGCTCCTTCCCTCACATTATCGTTAAAATCATCCTGCGCCCGGTCAGCGTCCCGGATGTTGTTTTCAATGTTATCCCAGGTGGCCCCGGCCCTTGCCAGTTCTTCCCGCGCTTGCTGAATAGCGGTCACATCCACCACGTTTTCTGAAGCACTCTGAACCGCTTCAAAACTGTTCAATACAATGTTCAAAGCGTTGTGAATACTTTTCAGCGGCCCGGTCATTCCATCGTAAAGGGCCAATGCGCCTTTAACAGTAGCCATACAGGTTCACCACCTTAAAAGGCCAAAGGCCGGGGGATCAGCGTTTCTTCCCCCGGCCCCGGCGTGATTTTCGTTCAGCTTCTTTGGCTCGTTTTTTCTCATTCTCCACTCGTTCATCAATCGCGGCAATTATAAACGCCCGTTCCCGGCGTTCCAGGTTGAAAAATTCATGGGGTAAAATGTGCAATTCGTGAAGGCAATAGTAACAAATATTTGCTTCGCTATCGCCTTCACGGATTAGTTTTTTGCTTCGTCAACCTCATCCTGAATGGGGGTGGAGAAGCCGCAAACCTCCTGAACCTTTTCCATGTAGTCTGCAAATTCGCCGGGGGTCAACATGGCTTTCAGCAGGGCTTCAGCGCCCATAACCTTGTAACTGTCCTGAAGTTCTTTGGCGTTCAGATTGGGGAACACAGTACAGGCCACGGCCAGTTTGCACAGGTACAGGTCATAATCAGTTTCTTTCTGATACTGATTTTTCTTGCCGGGGACGGGAACCCGTCTGGCACAGGATTTCCGCAACTCGGCATCTTCGGTGCCGGTAATGGTCTTGATCTCCCATTCAACCGGCTTTTTATCCTTATCCACGAACCGGGGGGACACGGCGAACTTGATATGTTCCACAGGAAGGGCATTTTCAGCCAGAAAAGCGGATAAACTCATTTCTTGAACACTCCTTTTCATATTTTAACCCCCGGCCCAATAAAGGCCGGGGGGTTGCCGGTTAAAACATACCGTCAAGGTCGGTGAAGGTTTCGGGCATCTGGAAATCCTCAAAGGTGAAATCCATATCTTCATCCAGGTATTCAGCATCAGCGTCAAACTTTGCCAGAATCCCGCCGTCAATGTTGCAATCAATCAGGATCACCGTTTGCCGCCCAACCCTGGACGTGGGATCTTCGTTGGTGATCTGAATGTCGAAATACACATCCTCGCCGGTGTCCTTGTATCTCTGCATCAGGCGGCGGAAAATGCTGGTGTTATAGTGAAACGTGGCGGAACCGGTGCCAGCCCAACCGGTGGACTTGTTGCCCCGTCCGGGCTTGCCCAAAATGGGAACTTCGGTTTTCTTTTTCTCAAAGTTGGCTTCAAGGTTGATAGCCTGCATGAAGTTGAACCGCTCACCTTCAATGGTGACAAAGCACTCCGCAAGGGCGGCGGAAACGCTGTCCCTTGCGTGCATGATAGGCGTACCGTTGCCGTTCATGGTTTAACCCCCTTTCTTTACTGTACCCAAACGGTCATATACAGTTGGGCCATAGCGTTGACCGGGGAAACATAGTCCGTCACCACAACGGCCTTTTTGGTATCACCCTTTTCCACGGTCACATTCTCCGGGTCGAAATTCTCAATGGCCCGGATTTCCTGCAACTGTTCATGGTGTTTGGTAATGTCCCGCCACAGGCTCAACCGGCCCGATTCATCATTGGGAACCTTGCCAATGTACTTCTTGCCGAACAGGACGGCAATATCATTGGCAATCTGATCCAGAACCCGGATCGTCTGGTTGCTGGAAAAATCGGGGGACTTTTCATCCGTGATAGAAATGAAAGTGTTGATGTCCTCCAACACCACCACTTTTTCATCCACGGTATGGAACATCCAGGAACCTTCCTTGATCCCGTTTTCAAGCTGGGTTTGGGTGTAGCTGGTATCAATGGAATATTCCCCGTCATAGTCCATATTGGTTGCGGACTTGTTCACGGCGGTTCCGGCCACAACCCCAACCGTCCAGGGGATCAGGGCGGCGGTTTCCTCGGCAACCCCTTCCAGGCCGTTTTTAACGCTCACCACACCTTCATAATCGGCAAGGTTATTGGATACCACCACCTGACACTTCTTGCCCACATCGTCCCGCATACGGCGATTATAGGCGGCATACAGGCCCTTGATCACCGGGTCAGTAGACATACACCCCATAGCGTTGTAGGTGTAGCTTTCCATAGCGTCAAGGTAATTCTGGTGGGCCACATCTTCAGCGGCTCCATTTTCGCCGCCCGTCAGGGGCATGGTGGCGGTCAGTTCCAGGGCCGCTTCCTTGTTCCAGGTGACAAAATCATTATCAGCCAAATCCGCAATGGTGGAAACGGCTTCCTGATAGCCAACCTGAACCGTATTCAGATAGGTTCCCACATCGAACAGGGGGTTGCTTTCGGTGCTGTTTTCGTTGGCTTCGATCACAACCCGCAATTCGTTCCCACGGGTGCCGGGATATTTGGCGGTTGCAAACTGGTTGGCCGCTTTCTTGCCGCCCATGTTCAGCCGGTAGAAATGAACCGTTTTGGCGTGTTTGAAAATCTCCCGCATGGGCTTCAGTTCCGGGGCGGTGTAGGCATAGCCAAAAATTTTCTGGCTGGTCTTGATGAACTCCGCCAACTCCACCGTGAACACCTTGCCTTCCGGCCCCCAATTCATATCAAGGGCAATAGTGGCAATGCCACGGTCGGACAGGGTGGCGCTTGCATAGGCCACGGAAATGAAGTTCATGTATGCGCCGGGAAGGATTTTGTTCTGAACTAAAAAAGTTCCTCCACCCAATGCCATTTTACTTCACCTTACCTTTCGGGGTCTGGAAATTCTTGATCAGGCCGTCCACCTGATCCATGGTGTACCGCTGATTATCTTTCAGCAGGACGGACAGCAGATCACGCCTGTTGGCGTACCGCTTGAACGTCAGAATGTGCGACTTGCTGAAAGTGGGCGGGGCCTTGCCCTGGACAGCTTCAGCGGGTTCTTTCTTGCTGGTAGCCATATAATCACCCTTTCTTTGTTCCAACATTGGTGGTCAGTGTTTCCATGGGGTTTTCCTCCTTCGGCTGAATCACAATGGGATTGTAATTCACGAAAAAGTGAAGAACCCCGTCAATGGTTTTGAATTTCATGGACATTCCGCGCAACGGCAAGCCGTCCGCCATCGGAATATATTCCAAGGCAACCAACAGCGTTTCCGCCACGCTGAACAATTCAGCGTTATTCCCGGCCTGTTTAGGAAAATAGTGAATATCAAACGGGTAACGCCTGATCCCACGGGTTCCAAGCAAGGGGGAAGCCCCCGGTTCCATAACGGCGATAAAAAAACAGGGTTCAGTCAAATCCTGTTCCACATCATTTTCATAGATTTCATATCCATCCCCAAAGGTGGTGTTCAGTTTCCGGGAAATCCCGGTAATGACTTCATTCAGCATTTAGAACACCTCTTTCAGAACGGAATATAATTTCTGTTCCAGAACCCCCGGAAGCTGGTTTTCCAATTCCTGAAGGGATACCGTCAACATGAACCGGCCTTTCACCCAACTGGCCTTCAGGCTCTTTCCCAAGGCGGGGACATAGCGCCCTGGCCTTTGCCGGTGGCCGTATTCCACATAGCTTGCGTATTCAGTGGGGTTTATGATCGTTACAACGTATTCATTCCCGCGCTGAACAATGGGCAGGATCGTCCAAGCGTCCCGCAAGGTGCCGCCTGTATACCCCGCCCAATACTGTTGATAGATAGCCGCTTCGCGGCTTAAAAATTTCCGCTTTCTCCCGCTTGCGCCGGTAGCGGTTACAGTGGTTTTTTTGTTGTCGTACAGGTCTTTTGGTACAACTCCAACCGGCGTTCTTTTCTTGACTTTTGCCAATAACCGGGCCGCAAGTTCATTAGCCAATTCCCGGCATAGCCGGTCAAAATCGGTCTTTTCCAGCTTGTCAATGCGCTGTTCCAAGGCTTTCAGTTCCGCAAAATCAGCCTTGCCCCATCGTTTACCCATCAGGCCCAACCTTTCCAAAGGGTCAAATAGATTTCCTGGTGATTGGTGAACACCCCGGCTTCCCCACTATGGGAAAAGACAAATTCCCGGACAAGTTCACCTTGCCGGTTGAACCGCTGAACTGCGATTTTGCACCCGGCAGGGATCACCACATCGGGGGACAGGAACAGCTTGACATTCTGGAACTTTGCGGCAACATTTTCCCCATCGGTTGAAGTTAATTTTTCAAAGGACAGTTTACAGGGTTGATTTTCCAAAAGCGGCGTTTCTGAAAAATCGGTTAGTTTTGTGTCAGGATCAGTGACTTTCACCCGCTTGATAATCGTACACCGATCCCGCCACATCCGTTCCAGGGCTTTCCGCTGGGCGCTCACCATACCAGCCGCCTATACTTGATAAATTCACGGGTTCGCCCATTCATCAAGTAATTGATCAGCGTGTCCAAACGCTGTTCCGGGGTGGTGTTGCCCTCCCCAATGGCAAAAACCGTGTTGGTGTCCCCTTCCTGGATTTGCTTTACCGCCGCTTCCAGGTCGAAGCCCTCTAACTGCCCTGAACCTTTTTTCAGGCTCAAATACTGCCCCGCAACCATTTCAACCGCCAAACGGTTCAGCCCTTCCGGGATAGCCGGTTGGTTGGTTTCATTCTTGATCCGTTCTGTCACCGTGGAAATAATGAAATCAAGCAACGGATCATCGGTGGCCCCCATTACGCCAAAGGCATCCAGCAGGGCAACCACATCTTCACGCAACGGGATCACCCGCCTTTCTTACTCGCCGTCCTGTTCTTCTTCAGGGGTGGGCAACGGCTCCACAGCCCGGATAGCGGCCAGGATTTTCCCCTTGTTATTGGGAACACCGGTCAGGTCAATCCCGCGATCCTGGGCATAGGCGATCAGTTCCTTGTTGGTCATACCGGCCAGGGGGTCAGGATCAGCGGCGGGGGCTTTCCCCTCCACCATGTAACCCCGCTTCTTCAGGTATTCCGCATCATCGGCGTTGTCAGTGTAGCCAACCCCATTACGGAAATTGACAATGCACTTCCCGCCCCGATAGACGGAACCCCATTTCTGTTTTCCTGTTACCTTGAACATGGTTGAACCCTCCCTTATTCCGTGGTGGTTGCGCCGCTGTCCTTCAGGCCGGTAATGGAACCGTGGAGAAATGCGGGGCCGTGATCCAGGCCGATTTCCCCATAAATCTGTTTCCGGTCAGAAGCGCCCACCTTCGCCAAATCCTCCAGGAACAGAACACCCTTGCCGGGAACGTCCTGGAACACCGGCGCACAGGCGGAAACATCGAACAGCCCAATGGAACCGGGCTTCATGAACGGGTTGTAGCAGATACCCATTTCAAAGAAATCGGTTTCCAACTTCTGGATGTTCATACCGCCCACGGTGCGGGTTTGGGGCTGGTTATAGCCCACCTGTTTTTCATACAGGCTGGTGATCCGCTGTTTCTGCTCCGAACCACAGAACAGAACCATGTTGCCGAAAAAGGCCCCGGCATCCGCCATGCCCTTGAAGAACTGCTTCAGAAGATCAATGGACAGGTCAGCACCGCCAGCGTCAATGGTGGTGCCGGTGGAACACAGTTCCATCATGCCACGGGTCTTGTTGGCCTGATTCACAGCGTTGGCTTCCGCATAGGTGCCATTCAGGAAGGTATGTTCCACGTCACGGGCAATCTTTTCCAGGCGGCGGGCAATCTGCCAATCCAGTTCAGAAGTGGGGTTGGCCTGCGCCCCGGCAGGGATCAGGCCGGACAGCTTGCCACGGTTGGCCTGTTTCGCATAGGTAATGGAAATGGTTTCATGGAAAATCTGCGTCACGTTGTACTTCTGTTCGCGGGTGATAGCGGTGGCTTCGGGGGCCGTTTCGGAAGCCTGTTCAGAAATTTCAGGCTGGGCGGGTTCCGGGAACTCATACAGTTGGCCGGTAACAAACCGGTCATTGTCGGTTTTCCGTCCACCGGACAAGCCGCCGATCATGGACAGGAACGGGGTACGGGTGGGGGAAGCGGTGAACAGTTCCCCGGCGAAATTGGGCAGATTGAAAGTGTTGCCGGTTCCGGTTACTCCGTTAGACATAATCAAACATCCTTTCTAAATTGTGATTTTGGGGGATTAGTACAGTTCCACCCCATCAGCGGCGGCTTCCCGCTTGATTGCCACGGCCAGGGCAGAATTACCGGCTTTCCGGGCATCGGCCAGCCGGGTTTCATAGGCTCCCGCCTTCGTGGTGGGGTTCACACTGGAACCACCAGCGGGGGAAGCGCCGGAAATGGTGCTGGTTGTGGTGGTATCATCAGCCTTAAAAAGAAAACTGGTTCCTTCCGCCTTTGCCAGCTTGCCGATTTCATCCGCAAGGCCCCGGATCGTCCCATCATCGTCCAAATCCGCCTTTTCCAAAAAAGCGGCCAGCAGGGGCTTCACCGTGGCGGGGTTAATGGCTTTGGCATCGGTCAGGGCCTTTTCCACGGCGTTTTCGATCTTGATTTTCTTGATCTCGGCGGCGTGTTCCTGATCCTTGGCGGCGTTGTCGGCCTGAAGCTGGGTGATCTGCGCCTGAAGCGCGGCAGCATCGGCCCCGGACGTTTTCAGGGCGTTCAACTGCCCATCCCGTTCCGTGATCGTGGCCTTGGCCGTTTTCAGTTCTTCGTTTACCTCATTGAACCGGGTTTTGGTCACAAAGGAACCGTTCAAGCCCTCCATAACCTTTGTAGCCTGTTCTTCGGTCAGGCCCATAGCCATCAAACTTTCTTTGGTCATGCTGATTACCTCCAATCAAATTTCCTGTTTTTCCGTGGGTAGGAACCACGATTTTGAACCGTTTATTTTTCCGCCCACACGGTTCCAACAGGCGAAATGGTATGAAAAAACCACCACCGGCCAGGGCCGGGGTGGTCTAATCATCAATATAGGGTTTCGGGGTCAGGATCATCCGGGCGGTATGGGGTGCCTTTGTCCAGGCAATCCCGGATCAAGGCTTCCACTTCGGCATCCTCCATCCCCATTACCATGAACAGGGGAAAACTTTCATTGAACCGTTCAAGATATTTCTGAATTAGTTCAGGCATCACAAAACCACCTTTCAGGTCTGGGCCAGAATGGTTTCCAGCATTTCTTCATATACGGCATAGGATTTGGGCAGATATTTTTTGATAACTGCCAGACTTTCCGGGCAACTCATTGTTGCGGAAGTCATTTCTGCAAAGGCTTCTGTCCCAAGGCCCCAATCAATCCCGTTATAAGATCGGGTTGTCCAGTAGGAACCGGCCCCGTGGCCCACGCCACAGACGATTTTCCCACGGGTAGCACCTTCCAATATATCAGAAATATCCGCCATTTGTAAAGGGGTCAGGGATTGCATTTCCCTTTTCACAGCATCAAAGGCCATGCTTTTTGTGATTCTCAACCCCCCGCCGCAAATTCGGTAATAATCCGCTGTTTCTTGGGTGATCCATCCTTGACTAACCCAATACTGAAAATCAGTCTTGTGGGCTTTCATATCGGACAAAATACCCTTTACCCAATCATCTACTTCTTTTTTTATGGTAGTTGGAAACAGGCCGTTTTTGTAAGTAGATGAAAAATGCCATTGGCCGTTTGGAGTACCCAACCGGGCGGCTAATCCATCAATCGCGTGGCCGCTTTCATGGAACAGGGTGGAATAAGGGGCAAAGTATTTCCGGGCTTTTGCATCCCCATTGATCCCGACATAGATATTGGTTCCCTGACAGTATGCGCCGCCGTTGTGGTGGGGATCGGCAACCGTGATTTGCCCTTCATACCGGTTCCAAACCTCCTGAAGCTGGGGGTTGGGGCAAGCGTCCACCCGATCCCGGATTTGGTCATAATGATCCTTGCCAAATTTCTTGCCAAACTCACTATCATAATCCCGGACGATTTGGGCCACGGTTGCGGGGGTCAAGCCGTCTTTGGCTCCACCATCCACAAAGGTTGTTTTCCAGGTCTTATAGTTCATATTGGCCGGGACGTGGTACACTTCCCCATCAGCGTTCCGGGCAATCCGTTCCCCGTCCTTATCATCAATATGGGGGCAAGTAGTCCCCCGGCAATGGGGGTGGAATGGGGGGACGGTCACACCGGGTTCAAATTGGGATAGTGGGATCACTGTTCCATCAAAATCCGCGCAAAGGTCACAGGTGTAACCATCCAGGGTTTCCAAGATTTCAATTTGTTCAACCCCAATATCCTTGTAGGTTTCCCGGCTGGATACAGCGTTGAAATAGGTGGTTTCAGTACGAACCAGCCGCCCCGCCTGATACCGGGATACCCCAAACCGGCCCCGTATGCTTTCGGTCAGCTTGTGAACGCTGTCACCCCGAAGAAGCCCTTGGGTCAAAGTGGTTTGCACCCCGGACACAAGGCCCGCTTTTTGCTCCCAACACCGATCCCGGAAGGTTTTCTTGTCCCCTGTCCAGGGCCTTGAAAGTAAAGTTTCAAGTT
>Ga0137306_101512_pt1 | contig 23223 bp, 18 predicted proteins | sample Inofroosms_March_FD_97187 | JGI IMG/M metagenome (GOLD analysis project Ga0137306, IMG submission 97187) | Mouse cecal microbial communities from Vienna, Austria - N-Acetylneuraminic and N-Acetylglucosamine D2O microcosms_March | ecosystem: Host-associated > Mammals > Digestive system > Large...
TGCAGACAGGAGATGAAGAAATTTTAAAAAAATATCCCGTGGATTTTATTTCATTTTCTTATTATAACAGTCGTTGTGTTTCCGCTGGCACACAGGAGATGGCAGAAGGAAATCTGTTCCAGTCAGCAAAAAATCCTTTCGTGAATTATAGTGACTGGGGATGGCCAATTGATCCGCTGGGCTTGCGTATTACGCTCAACCAAGTTTATGATCGCTATCAGAAACCTATGTTTATTGTAGAAAACGGATTAGGAGCGGAGGATATACCGGAGGCAGATGGAAAGATATGTGATGATTATCGCATTGAATATCTCAGAGAACACATTCAGGAGATGAAAAAGGCAGTAGAAGAAGATGGTGTGGAGTTGATGGGGTATACTTCTTGGGCGCCGATCGATTTAATTAGTGCGGGCACAGGAGAAATGAAGAAACGTTATGGTTTTATCTATGTGGATAAGCAAGAAGATGGAAGCGGCACACGGAAAAGGACCCGTAAAAAGTCTTTTTACTGGTATCAAAAAGTGATAGAAACGAATGGGGAAGAATTATAACAGGGGAGAAGATAACGAATCTATCTGAGAAAAAAAGAAGGAGAGATAAGGTTGAAGAAATGGCAGTATAAAATCCGGGCAGAATGGGGAGTTCATGCCCGGGAGGCAGTAAAACTAGTAAGGGAAACAAAAAAATATAAAAGTCACATATTGGCTGCAGGGAACGGAAAGCTGGCAGAAGCATCGGATCTGATGGAGATTATGGAGTTGGATTTGAAATGCGGTCAGACGGCGGAGCTCATCTTAGAAGGGGAGGATGAGGAACAGGCGCTGATAGAAATGAAATTATTTTTTGAGAATAATTTATAAGAAATTTATCCGTTGAAAAATCATGTTCACACATGCTTGAATAAAAAAAGGATTAATAGTATAATTATTTCCAGCCAGCAGTATCTAGTCAGTAATTTGGCGATCTGCGAGTTTGAGCGTTTATCAAACGTCTAAATATAATAATATCCAAGGAGGACATGATTATGATCAACTGGAACAATATGGATACACTTGCTTCCTTCCAGGAACTTTTGAAGGCAGAGCCGGTGAATCTTGCCCAGGCGATGGAGGGAGAAAAGGGAGCGGAGCGCGTAAAAAAATACAGTGTTCCTATGGCAGAAGGGATGGTCTACAATTATGCGGCGAAACAGGTGGATGACGCCATTCTGGATGTGCTTAAGAAGATGGCAGAAGAAGCTCAACTGACCGAAAAATTTGAAGCTCTCTACAATGGAGAAGTGATCAACACCGGAGAGAAGCGTCTGGTGCTTCATCACATGACCCGCGGCCAGTTGGGAGAAGCTGTCATGGCGGATGGTATTGATAAACATGATTTTTATGTGGGAGTACAGCAGAAAGTTGCAGAATTTGCCAAAAAGGTACATACAGGAGAGATTGCAAATGCGGCGGGGGAGAGATTTACTACCGTGGTTCAGATTGGCATTGGCGGAAGTGATTTAGGTCCCCGTGCCATTTACTTGGCTCTTGAAAATTGGGCAAAAAAGCACAATACTTTTAAGATGGAAGCAAAGTTTATCAGCAATGTGGATCCGGATGATGCAGCGGCTGTTTTAAATTCCATTGACGTGGCGCATTCTTTGTTTATTCTTGTGTCAAAGTCCGGGACAACGCTTGAGACTCTGACAAATGAATCATTTGTCAAAGATGCACTCAAGAAAGCAGGTTTGGACGCGTCCAGACATATGGTGGCAGTTACCAGCGAGACTTCGCCATTGGCCAAGAGCGATGATTATCTGGCGGCTTTCTTTATGGATGACTATATTGGCGGACGGTATTCTTCCACTTCTGCAGTAGGCGGCGCCGTGCTGTCTTTGGCTTTTGGACCGGAAGTATTCGCACAGTTTTTGGAAGGCGCGGCTGCAGAAGATAAGTTGTCTAAAAACAAAGAAATATTAGAGAATCCGGCTATGTTGGACGCGTTGATTGGTGTCTATGAGCGCAATGTATTGGGATATCTGTGTACGGCAGTTCTTCCGTATTCTCAGGCTTTGAGTCGTTTCCCGGCTCATCTGCAGCAATTGGATATGGAATCGAACGGAAAATGTGTCAACCGTTTTGGAGAGCGGGTAGATTACCAGACAGGTCCGGTGATCTTCGGTGAGCCGGGGACAAATGGACAGCACTCCTTCTATCAGCTGCTTCATCAAGGGACTTCCATTGTACCGCTCCAGTTTATCGGATTCCGGAATAATCAGATTGGTATAGATGTCGTAATTCAGGACAGCACCAGTCAGCAGAAATTATGTGCCAATGTCGCTGCTCAGATCATTGCTTTTGCATGTGGAAAGTCGGATGAGAATCGCAACAAGAATTTTGAAGGCGGACGTCCTTCCAGTATTATTATTGGCGATCAGCTGAATCCGGGGACTTTGGGAGCGCTTTTGTCACATTTTGAAAACAAGGTGATGTTCCAGGGGTTTGTATGGAATGTGAACAGCTTTGATCAGGAGGGCGTACAGCTGGGGAAAGTACTGGCGAAGCGTGTACTGGCTCATGAGACGGACGGAGCACTGAAAGAATTTAGCGATTTGTTGAATATTTGATAAAGTGAAAAATGATTGGGGATTAGAATAAAAATCAGGCAGATATATCGAGAAAGATATGTCTGCCTGATTTTTATTTCGTAGAATTTTATTGCCTGTAAACAGCAATTTTTTCGTTTTTGTTTTATTTAGCAGCAGCTTCTTCAACCGCAGCCATAGCTTCGCTCAGTTCAGTAGCAACATTGGTCCAATCTTCCTGGATCGTATTCATTGCTTCATGATCTTCTCCATTGATACTTGCCAGAAGCACATCGCAGTATACTTCCAGTGTATCGGCATATTCACCGGCGGCTTTGGCCAGTCTGGCATGAGGCTCTTCCAGTCCTTCCGGCGGAGTATCAATAGCAGCAAAATCGACAAAAGCCTGTTTGGTAGCACGAGTTTTCTCAATACTTTCGGCCAATGCATCTGTGTTCTCTGGATCGCTCTGAGCCAGTTGCATGAATTCCATGCTGACAGTAATAAACTCTTCCGCAGCTTTGTTCATGGTGTCTACCTGGGCGAGATAATCGCTATTGTCACTGGAAGCCGCCTCGGCTTCGGTTTCTTTTGCGGTCTCGGTGGTCTCTTCCTTTTCGGCTTCGGTGGTAGCTTCGGTGGTGGTTTCAGCGGCAGTTGTGGTAGCATCTGCCGGTTTGCTGTCGCTGCCTCCACAGGCAGTCAAGGCAGTCAGAGCCATGGCGGCAAGAACTGCCGGAATGATACGTAATTTGTTCTTGAACATTTTAAAAATCCTCCCTTAAATTAAAATAAAATGAAATAACCGAAAATATTATAACGTTCTTTTTTAAGATAATCAAGTACAAAAATATATTTTTCACGAAAACTTAATTAGTTTTGTAACATCGTCTTTCTTCAAATAAATTATCTTGAATAACCAAATGGGATATGATAAACTGGCAATACCATCTTTTCGCATTTTTTTGCTGGTAGGTGAATACAGGATTCGGCTTTGGATATGCTTGTCTATTGAAAGTAGTTTTCAATGATTTCGTTTGGCAGTTCTGATTGTTTTGGCTTAAATAGTTGACTACAAAGGAGGTAACTGAATGAATTTGTACAGCCAGAAGCTGACACTCGATTATCCTGTTTCGATTATTCCGATGGGAGAGATTGCGGGGTATCAGGTAAGACCCGGTCTGTTTGACAGCAACGGTGCTGTGGCTTCCGAGGTGGGAGTGAATTTTACGGTTCATACCCAGAATGGACGTTCCTGCGAACTTTTGCTGTTTCATAAGGGAGAGGAGGAGCCCTACGCAATTCTTCCATTTCCTGACGAATATAAGGTCGGGGATGTGTATTCGATGATTGTATTTGGTTTAAAGATTGAAGATTTTGAGTATGCCTACCGGATTGATGGAGAGTACCGGCCAGATAAGGGGATGCTATTTAACCGGGATGCGATTCTTTTGGATCCTTATGCACGGGCCGTGACCGGGCAGGAGATCTGGGGTGAGAAGATGGTGAAACATTATCATGCCCGGGTGGTGAAGGACGTATTTGATTGGGGTGATATGCCACAATCCTCGCGGCAGTTATGCGATCTGGTGATCTACGAGATGCATGTGCGGGGGTTTACCTACCATCCGAGTTCAGGCGTGAAATTTCCGGGCACTTTTGCCGGGATTCGGGAAAAGATTCCTTATCTGAAGGAGCTGGGGATCAATGCAGTGGAGCTGATGACGATCTTTGAATTTGATGAGACGATGAATTCCCGGGAGGTGGGTGGACAGCTGTTATTAGATTACTGGGGATATAATACCGTAAGCTTTTTTGCTCCTAACAGCAACTATGCATCGACAATTGAGCATAACCGGGAAGGAACCGAACTCAAGGAACTGATTCGGGATCTCCACGATAATGGAATTGAGGTTATATTGGATGTGGTTTTTAACCACACAGCAGAGGGGAACGAAATGGGCCCCACATTTTGTTTTAAAGGAATTGATAACAAGGTTTACTACATGTTGACTCCAGAGGGAAATTATTATAATTTCAGCGGTTGTGGCAATACGCTCAATTGTAATCATCCGATTGTGCGGCAGATGATTTTGGAGTGTTTGCGTTATTGGACAATCAATTATCGGGTGGATGGTTTTCGGTTTGACTTGGCAAGTATCTTGGGAAGAAACGAGGATGGTTCTCCGATGAATAAACCGCCGCTTTTGGAGAGCTTAGCTCATGATCCGATTCTGGGAAATGTCAAGTTGATTGCTGAGGCATGGGATGCCGGCGGGATGTATCAGGTGGGTTGTTTTCCTGCCGAGAAGCGTTGGGCAGAATGGAATGGTCGTTATCGGGACGCTCTGCGGGGATATTTAAAAGGCGATTGTTGGGAAGCGTGGAACGCTGCCTGGAGTATTTGTGGTTCTGGGGATCTTTATGGTATCCATATTTCCGACGATAAAGGATGTTATGCAGGATATAATTCTTGTGTGAATTTTTTTAGCTGCCATGATGGGTTTACTTTATATGATCTCTATTCCTACAATGACAAACACAATGAGAAAAACGGTTGGAACAACACGGATGGGGCCAACGACAATCGTAGCTGGAATTGTGGTGCGGAAGGGGAGACCGATGATATCGAGGTATTAAAACTTCGTTTCCGGATGATCCGCAATGCTTGCGCTGTGCTGATGTGCAGCCGCGGAGCGCCGATGTTTTTGGCCGGAGATGAGTTTGGCAATACTCAGTTTGGCAACAATAACAGTTACTGTCAGGATAATGAGATTTCCTGGTTGGATTGGGGACTGCTGGATAAAAATCGGGAGCTGTTCGAATTTTTTAAATTTATGATTCACTACCGTCAGAAGCATCCAGTGATTCGCAAGAAGCTGCCGGACGCGATCTGTGGCATGGAAGCGATGCATTCTCATGATGTTCGGGCGGAACGGACCAATCTTCCAGAGAATGCAAAGACGATTGCCGTCAGCTTTGCTGGCTATGATCGAGAAAAAGGTCGAGACGATCTGGTTTATGTCGCAATCAATACCTACTGGGAGGATGTGGAGATCACGTTGCCAGACTTACGGAAACGGGGCGCCTGGTATCTGAGTGTCAATACTTATGGTGACTGGCAGGGGCGTTATGTTTATCAGGAAGAGGAAGAAGTACGGATCGATGGTTCGTTTATTATGAGGCCCCGTTCTGTAGCTGTATTTACTGGACGGGCGTTTTTATCACCGAGGCAATTTTAAGGTGGATTTAATTGTCCATGGAAGATGAGAGTCATAAAAAAGATGACGAATAAGGAATAAAAAATGAGCGCAAGGGTTACAAAACGTTCCCGGGCGCTCAGATTGCGTGATAGGAGGCATGGAAATGAAACAAGTGGAAAAGACTGGACTGGTGCTGGAAGGCGGCGGAATGCGAGGAATCTACACGGCTGGTGTGTTGGATGTATTTTTGGAAAAGGGGATTGCCTTTGACGGGGTAATCGGCGTGTCTGCTGGTGTGGTTCACGGATGCTCTTACGTGTCTGGTCAGCGAGGGCGAAGTATCCGCTATTACAAGCGGTACTGTACAGACTGGCGTTTTATGAGCCTGCGCAATTTTCTGCTAACGGGAGATATGGTGGGAGAAAAATTCTGCTATCATAAACTGCCGGACCAGCTAGATCCCTATGATTATGAGGCATTCAAACGTTCATCGACAGAATTTTATGCGACCTGCAGTAACATTGAGACCGGAAAGGCAGAGTACTTGAAACTGAATGATATGAAAAAGCAGGTAGATATCATGCGGGCGTCTGCCTCGTTGCCTTGTGTTTCTAAGATCGTGCGGGTAGACGGAAAAAAATATCTGGATGGCGGCTGTACAGACAGTATTCCGGTACGGGCGTTTCGGAAGATGGGTTTTCGTCATAATGTAGTAGTTTTGACTCGTCAGGCAGGCTATGTAAAACAGGCGGAGATGAACCGGCTGGTGCGCCTGCGTTATTTCCGTTATCCACGTTTGGTGCGGGCATTGGAAAATCGGCATGAAAAATATAACAAAACCATTCGTTATCTTCGACGCCTGGAGGAGGCTGGCGAGATCTTCATCATCGCACCTAGCCGGGAATTGACTATCGGACGAATGGAGCATAATCCCAAGGAACTGCAACGGACTTATGATCTGGGTCGTCAGGATGCAGAAAGGCAGATGAAGGCGCTGCTTACATGGAAAAAGAACGTGGCGATGGCCTAATGTCATTTAGATAAGTAGTGACAAAAGGTACGCCAAGGAAGCGGGGAGAGAAGCCATCGAAAATGGTCTGTTCCTTTTTCGGTTTCGAGATTAAGAATTCCTAAAACTCCTGACTTTTGCTAAAAACGAAACGAAAATATACAAACTCGCTCCGCTCAGACAGTGTATATTTTCGTTTCAACGCCAAATTCAGGGATTTAAGGACTTCTAAATCTCTGCAAAGTTAAAATCCACGACCATTTTCGATGGCTTCTCTCCCCGCTTCCTTGGCTGATTTTCTGGTTGCCTTATCTAAATGACATTTGGCGATGGCTTGAAGTTTATGATTTTCTGTCAGTTTCTCTTAATATCCTTCCGCTTTCAGTCGAAATATTAATCAAATCCCTAATAGACAAAAAATAAAGGAGGTGACGGGATGGGACTGGAAAGAATCGGAGGACCCCGGCAGGCGAACAAATCTCCTCGACAGGAAACGGTGGAGATGCTTAGACAGCAGGGAAAGCAGTTGGCATCAGGCGGTGGAATGAATCGCACGAGCAAGCTTTTTGTGCAGACCATAACGCGGAATAAAGGTGGACTGAGCAAATCTCAAATACAGAAAAAGCTGCAAAAGATAAAAAACAAACTAAAATCGGGAGCCAGACTTACTGGTGAAGAGAAGGCATTTCTGCGAGAACATGCACCGGAACTTTATCGAAAGGTAATCGCCTTAGAAAGAGAGCGAGCCGCCTATGAGGAACAGCTAAAGGCGGCCAAGACGCGAGAGGAAGCAGAGAATATCCGTATGAATCGGATGACAATGGAAGTAGCAACGGGAGAAAAAAAGGATGTTGAATTTGTGATGATTCGCATGGCGCAACTGCAGGCGGCAGAGGCAGAGACAAAAATGATTGTTTTGTCAAAGCCACGGAAGCATGAGCAGGACCGACAACGTCGGGAGAAGATGGAGCGGGCGGTCAAAAAGCAAGTGAATATTGAACGACGAATGAAACGATTGCGCAGATGGAACAATGGAAAAGTGGAGGAGGTGGTCTCAGGAGAAATAAACGAGACGAAAGTAGAACAAGGAACTCCCAAACAGGAGCTTTCTGAAAAAACGAAAATGGAACAAGAGACAATCCGGCTGGTGGAGGCCCGGATGGCGGTACTTGGCGGTGCGGTGCTTGCCCAGGAGGGCATGGAATTGGCCCAGGCAACTGATATATCACAGGGGAAGGCGGTGTATCGTGCAGTAGCAACCCAGGTGACAAAAGAACCGCCAAAGGAAGAGGGTAAGACTTATATTCGTAAGGCGTAATTAAGAAAATAAAAGCGGAGAAATCTGCCGGCAAGGCGATTTTTGAACATTGGTTTTACCTATGGTATTTATAATAGATATAGTATTTGACTATCCGAAGAGAATTGTGCATAATAAAGGAAACAAAACACAATAGTTTCTTCGAGGAGGAAAATCGAGATGGTAAAACTGTATGAAGGTGGTGCATTTCTGGTAAATGGAACCGAGCTGGTGCCAGAACAAGAAACGGCGCAGGTGTTTTCTCTGACCGGGAAGGAAGCGGATAAGGAGGAGGCAAGGAAGGGGACGATTGCTTACTCCATTCTGCAAGCACATAACACTTCTGGCGATATGGATAAGTTGCGGGTGCGTTTTGATTCCATGACGAGTCATGATATCACCTTTGTGGGGATTATCCAGACAGCAAAGGCATCCGGTATGGAAAAATTTCCTCTGCCCTATGTGCTGACAAACTGTCATAATTCTCTGTGTGCAGTGGGGGGCACGATCAATGAGGATGATCATGTGTTCGGACTTTCCGCCTGTAAGAAGTATGGCGGTATTTTTGTTCCGCCACATATTGCGGTAATTCATCAGTATATGCGTGAGATGATGGCCGGATGCGGCAAGATGATCCTGGGTTCAGATAGCCATACCCGTTATGGGGCGCTGGGAACTATGGCGATCGGCGAAGGCGGCGGCGAGTTGGTAAAGCAGCTTCTGTGTGATACATATGATATAAACTATCCGGGGGTGGTGGCGATCTATCTGGATGGCAAGCCGATGCCGGGAGTGGGACCACAAGATATTGCGTTGGCAATCATTGGAGCAGTATATAAGAACGGATACGTAAAGAATAAGGTGATGGAATTTGTGGGACCGGGAATCGCTTCCATGACTACGGATTTCCGTAATGGGATTGATGTGATGACCACAGAAACGACTTGTTTGTCATCTATCTGGAAGACGGATGAGGATACAAGAGAATTTTTGGCCATGCATGGAAGAAGCGAGGAATATCGGGAGCTGAATCCGGCGGATATAACTTACTATGATGGTGTGGTATATGTGGATATGAGTACGGTGAAACCCATGATCGCGTTACCATTTCATCCCAGCAATACTTATGAGATTGAAGAGCTGAACCAAAATCTTGGGGATATTCTCAGAAGCATCGAGGTGGAAGCGACGAAAGTGACCGGCAATCCGAATCTGGATTTTTCGATGACAGATAAGATTGCGGATGGGAAATTGCGGGCAACGCAAGGAATCATCGCCGGGTGTGCGGGCGGCAATTATACCAATGTGATGGAGGCGGCTCATATTTTGAAGGGCAAGAGCTGTGGCACAGATATTTTCTCGTTATCGGTTTATCCTTCTTCTCAGCCGGTCTACATCGATCTGGTGAGAAAGGGAGCGATTGCAGAACTGATGGCAGCGGGAGCTGTGTTAAAGACTGCTTTTTGTGGACCGTGCTTTGGCGCTGGTGATACTCCGGCGAATAATGGTTTTTCCATTCGTCATACCACTCGTAATTTCCCCAATCGGGAAGGTTCCAAGCCAGGGGTTGGCCAGATGTCAGCCGTAGCGCTGATGGATGCCCGTTCCATCGCGGCCACAGCAGCCAATGGAGGCATTCTGACGCCAGCGACAGATATTGCCGACGGTTATCAGGTTCCAGAATATGTTTTTGATGACCATGTATATAAGGCCAGGGTTTATCAGGGATATCAAAAGGGAGATGAGAAGGAAGAATTGGTGTATGGTCCGAATATCAAAGACTGGCCGGAGATGAGTCCGCTGACGGATAATATTCTGTTAAAGGTTTGCTCCAAGATTCTTGATCCAGTGACTACTACCGACGAACTGATTCCATCAGGAGAGACTTCTTCTTATCGCTCAAACCCGCTGGGGTTAGCAGAGTTTGCTCTGTCCCGGAGAGATCCGGAGTATGTGGGCAGAAGTAAAGCGGTTGATAAGCTGGAAAAGGCGAGAGTAGCAGGAGCTTGTCCCATCGAGATAGAACCAGAACTCAAGCGTGTTTTTGATAAGATTCATACGATTCCGGGCAATGAGGATGTGAAGGTATCGGAGACTGAGATAGGAAGTGTGGTTTATGCTAGACGGCCAGGGGATGGTTCGGCCAGAGAGCAGGCGGCAAGCTGCCAACGTGTCATCGGTGGGCTTGCCAATATTTGCACGGAATATGCGACCAAGCGTTATCGCTCGAATGTAATGAACTGGGGAATGTTACCATTCCAGATGGAGGGTGAGCCAGAGAGCTTTGTGGTCGGGGATTATATTTATGTGCCAGAAGTGAAGGCGGCACTAGATAGCGATAGAAAAGAGATTTCAGCTTATGTAATCGGAGAGACAGTTAAGGAAATTAAACTGTATATTGCTGATATGACGGAAGATGAGAAGAAGATTGTTAAGGCAGGGAGCTTGATTAATTATAACAGAAATCGGTAAGGTATGTGGACCCGCATAGCAGAAGGGGGGAGCGTTACGCTCCCCCCTTCTGCCATGTTCCGATATATTTCACTTTCAATCTATAAAAGCATCTCCCGAATCTTTTCTCCACAAGCGTACGCCGCCTCAAGATATTCTTTTACAGACATGGCATGATATTCCGGTTTATTCTGATCACTGACTTCAAGCGTTACCGGTCCCTGATAGTGATAACGATTTAGCTGAGCGGCAAACCATTCCCAGTCAAGGACTCCGTCGAAGGGGAGTAGATGGATATCATCCCGATAATCGATATTGCCAGGTTGGGTGACGCCGTAATTGTCATGAATGTGAAGACACATCAGGCGGTTGCCATAGTGCTCCAACATATCGATATTCGGTGTGTAGCACAGATTGTGTCCGATATCCCAACAGAAGCCATGATAGGGATCGGGAATGTAGTCCATCACTGCCTTCAAATGTGGTAGAGGTTCAATATTTTCAAAACAGATATGGACATTTTGGTTTTTGGCGTAATTGCAGAGAGAACGAAACCGTTCCAAGCCTTTCGATGAGATATCCGGGGCATGATTTCCCACAGTAACATGCAGGATAAATTTGTCCACAGCAATGGCATGACAGGCATCCACGGAATCTTTTAGAAATTCTAAGTATTCGTCGCCGGTATTTCCAGATTCCCACATCCGGTTGGCATACTGATAGGGACCATGAATGGTCTCAAACTCCAGTTGGTGCTTTTGGACTAGCCTAGCCCAGTTTTCTAGAGGTTCATGGCCCGTGTAGGTGGCAAAAAAACCTTGAAATCCCACTTCTTTTATCAAAGGAATCTGTTCTTCTACTGAAACGCTACTTCCCACAATCGCAGAGATATTAATCCTTCGCATGATTTTTCCCCTTCTCTTTTATGTTTAAAATCAAGGAGAGTGTATCTTGAATCTGGTAAAAAAGCAAGCGATTTTTGTTTTTTACATTATTTTAGTTTTTTTAGAGTAAAAAGCGGATATTAATTACATAAAAAATAAAGTAAAAATAAATAAAAATGGAAAATATAGGCATAATAATATGGATAATCAACAATTTATGATAAAATTTAATAAAATATATTGACGAAATAACAATAATATGTTAATGTAAAGCTACAGAAACAAAGAAATATTTTAATAATTTTAAATTTGCAGGTTCCTAAAACGGGTATTTATTTCGGTGAAAATGTAGTGAATGGTAGGGGAACAGATGCAAGGAAAAGGAGAGAGAAGATGAAAAAAAGCGTAGCATGGTTACTGGCAGGTGTGATGGCACTGTCATTGACAGCGTGTGGCGGAGGCGGAGATTCTCAGAGTGCGAACACGACGGCAGCACCGGCAGGGGGGACGCAAGCGGAAGCAGGAAGCAGCGCGGCGGCTAACACAGAGGGGAAGACAAAGATTACTTTCATCAACGGATTCACAGGAGGCGACGGTCCCTTCATGAGTAAGATTGTGGATGGTTTTAATGAGTCTCAGGATCAGTATTTTATTGAACAGTTACAGGATTCGGATCATTATACGAAGTTTAAGGCTGATAATTTTGATATGCTGATTATCCATGCTGACTGGATTTCCACCTATCATGCGCTGGGGCTCTTGAGAGAGGTTTCGGATATTTATGAGAAGTCAGGGATTTCTTTTGAGAATGATTTCCATCCGATTACCCAGACTTATGCTAAGTATGAGGATGGTGTTTTCGCATTTCCGTTAGATTTGTATGCAGAGACTTTCTTCTATAATAAAGAACTGGTAGAGACACCGCCGGCGAATTATGCAGATTTGATTGCGTTGCGCGATAAGCTGGATTCGGAGAATTCGCAGGTGTATCCGATCGGTCTGCCGCTAACCGGCGATCATCAGTGGGCCTGGATGACAGCTCTGGGACAGTCTGGATGTAATTGGGTTGAGGGGGAGCACATCAAGATGGACACCGAGGAAGTTTGTGACGCCTTTATGAAGATACATGATCTGATCTATGTGGATCATTTGAGTGCTGCCGGACTGGGAGATCAAGATCATTACAATACCTTTGTCAATGAGTCCACAGATAATGCGAATGTCAAGGTGGCAATGAGCCTGACCGGTCCATGGAAATATGTGACGGCTAAGGAGATTTTGGGAGATAACTTGGGGATCGGGACACTGCCACAGATTTATGGCGATACGCCTTGTGTGCCGGCCGGCGGACATACTTTTGCGGTATCGGCTGATGTGACGGACGAGGCGAAGCTGGAAGGAATTGCTGCTTTTATGCAGTATGCTTATCAGCCGGACGTGATGCTAAACTGGGCGGATGCCGGGCAGGCGCCTATCCATTTGGCGACCATGGAGCAGGTGAAAGCGGATCCAGAGAAGTATCCGGTGGCGAATGTGAATTATGGGATTTTTGATGATGCGATGATTCTGCCAGCGATTTATAATATTCGTGAGCAGGTGAAATATGTGAATGCGAATGTGTGGTCATTGGTATTGCAGACTCCGGATTTGACCAGAGAGCAATTGATGGAAGAATTGAAAAATGCGACGGAGATAGCAATGGAGTTGTCGGAACAGTAGAAATAGCAGCCGCCGGATTCAGATGGGAACCGGGGCATGTCCGGGATGGTAGGTTCCTGGACATGCCAAAGCAGGCTGCGAGGCAGCCGGAAAGGGTAGGTAGAAGATGAAAAAGAAGACAACGACAGCCGTTTTGTTTGTACTGCCTTTTATCCTGTTTTTTATGATGTTCTGGCTGATACCCTTTGTCTATGGGATTGTGATGAGCGTGAGCAAATACAGCCTGGTAAAGGGGAACCAGGGGTTTGTTGGTCTTGAGAATTATATTAAGGTATTGTTTTCCTCCTCCATGTACAATAAGTCGTTTTGGCTTGGCATGAAGAATACGGTGATTTTTGTGATTTTGACTACACCGTTTTTGGTGTTGGGAAGCTTGGCATTGGCGCTGCTTCTGGATCGGTTGCCGGATCGGGTGAAAGGGATTTTCCGGACGATCTATTTTGCATCTTATGCTGTTTCGGTAACTGCTGTGGCAGCTGTTTTCGTATGGCTGATGAAGGGGAATGGCGGTTATCTAAATAATCTGATGTTGAATTTGGGAATTATCGACAAGGCAGTGCCATGGATGGAACAACAACCTTTTGTATGGGTATCGCTGACGGTGGCGACGATTTGGTGGACCATCGGATATAATATGATGTTGTTTGTTAATGCACTCAATGAAATTGATACGCAGTTATACGAAGCCTCAGCCATTGATGGCGCAAATTTCTGGACGCAGTTGAAATATATCATCTTTCCGGGTATTAAAAATGTGTTTTGGTTTGTGTTGATGACCACAATCATTGCATCTTTTAATGTATATGGTCAGACAAGACTGATGACGCAAGGCGGGCCGGGAGAGACGACGAAGCCAATGATCATGATGATTACGTCCACTATTATGGATCGCAATGATTTGGGAGTAGGTAGTGCGATGACTATTCTGATGGGAATTGTTATTGTATTATGTTCGGTGGGACAATATTATCTGACCAAAGAAAAAGAAGAACTCAGGTAGAAGGAGGGGGACTATGAGAACAAAGCAAGTAAGTAAAATATTTTTGATTATTATTGCCTGTATTGTTGCATATATATTCCTCCTGCCGCTGATGTTCATGGTGTTTACCAGTTTCAAGGGAATTGCGGAGTCTGTGACTTCCACGACGTTATTGCCAAAGAACTGGACCATGGAGAATTACCGGGAGTTGTTTATGAATACATCCACGTCGCCGGTGATGCGTTGGTTGGCGAATACAGCAGTGGTAACTTGCGCTGGTACGGCATTGCGCATTGTCACTAGTGTGTTGGCGGCTTATGCGCTGGCAAGGCTGCCGGTACCGGGGAAGAGATTCATTCTGGTAGCTTTAATCTGGGCGATGGCGATTCCAGAAATTGTGACATTTTTCCCATTGTTTTACATTTTTAAGCAGGTGGGTGGATTAAATACTTTCTGGCCATTAATCTTGCCGTCTGGGTCAGGGGTGATGTGCATTTATTTGATTTACAATTTCCTGCTGGCATTTCCCAAGGAATTGGAGGAGGCAGGCTTTGTGGAAGGTGCCAATGTGTTTCAGGTATTGTGGCATATTGTAGTACCATCGGTCAAGCCGGTGATCGTTACCCAGGCATTTATCACTTTTTTGGGACTGTATAACAGTTATCTGTGGCCGTCATTGGTCATCAGCAGGAATGAGAACCGGACCATCACTCTGGGAATCGCTGCTCTGGTATTAGGGGAGAACTATACGAATCCAGGATTGATGATGGCATCGACGGTGGTGTCGGTGCTCCCAGTTATGCTGATTTTTATGTTTGCCAACAAATATATTGTGAGAGGCTTTACACAATCTGGCATAAAATAGGAGGACGAATATGAGAGAAGAATATCCGCGTCCGGAGTTCGTCCGGGAGGAGTGGATGAACTTAAATGGCCGCTGGGCATTTGACTATGGCGATAAAAGGACTGAGATTGAAGTTCCCTTTGTGTGTCAGAGTGAGCTGAGCGGAATCGGAAAGAGAATTAAAGAAGATCGTGTGACATATGAACGGAAATTCAAGGTTTTGAGGGAATGGAAAGACCGACAAATACAGCTTCATTTCGGCGCGGTGGACTATCGATGCAGCGTATTTATCAACAATCGGTGCGTAGGGCATCATACAGGCGGACAAACTTCTTTTCAGTTTGATATTACCCGATATCTGAATTGGGAGGAGGAGAGTATCCGGGTGGAAGTGGTGGATCCGCTGCAAGATGAGAGTATTCCTAGAGGTAAGCAGTTCTGGGAAGAGGAGTCGAAATTTATCTGGTATACTCCAAGTACGGGGATTTGGCAGACCGTATGGCTAGAGCCGGTGGCAAAAACCAGCCTTAGCTGGATTCATTTTATTCCAGATATTGATGAGGGAACGGTAAAGATGGATTACCAGCTTTCTGAGAGTTCTGTTTTGCCTTGCCGGGTACATGTAAAGGTGCGTCTGGGGGAAAATGAGGTTTTTCATGGCAATATGTTATGTAACACGGCAAGGAACAGCTGGACAGTGGATATTTTTCGGAAAAAGGCAATGGAAGGCGCGTTTCATTTTACGGGAAACTATTGGAGTCCAGAGAATCCGATTTTGTATGATGTATTGGTCCAGGTAGATGACGGAATCACGGGAGAGCCAGTTGATTTTGTGAAATCTTATTTTGGTATGCGCAAGATTCATGTGGAAAACGGAAAGTTGTATCTGAACAATCAGCCATATTATCAGAAGCTGCTTCTGGATCAGGGGTATTGGAAAGAAGGGCTGGTGACAGCTCCCTCGGATCAGGACTATCAGGAAGATATCCGCAAGTCAAAGGCGATGGGGTTTAACGGTTGTCGGAAACATGAGAAGGTAGAGGATCCGCGATTTTTATATTGGGCGGATAAGATGGGATTTTTGGTGTGGGAGGCGATGGCAAGTTTCTGGTCCTATACTCCGCAAGCAGCAGAGGCGTTTGTTAAGGAATGGATGGAGGTTATCCATCGAGATTATAATCATCCCAGCATCATTGTGTGGGGAATGCTCAATGAGAGCTGGGGGGTGCCAAGAATTTACAGCAACCGACAACAGCAGGATTTCTCCCGTGCACTCTATTATCTGGCAAAAGGATTAGACGAGACCAGGCTGGTGATTTCCAATGACGGATGGGAGATGACAGAGACCGATATTTGTGCTTTTCATAGTTACAAACACGGAGAAAAAGAAGAATGGGAACAACATGATGTCTTTAAAGATGCATTGAAACGGATAGATACTTTGCACTTAGTAATGGAGAAGCTTTTATTTGCGAAGGGGAGCGAATACAAAGGACAGCCAGTGGTACTGACGGAGTGTGGAGGCATTACGCTCAAAAATGAGAAAATATCCGGGACATCGATGGAGGACGCGATTCGGCAGGAGGATAAGGAGTGGGGATATACTTCTGCTTCGAATGAGGATTTTCTGAATGAGTATGCCCGGATCGTGGGCGCTATTTATGATTCAGAATTGTTGAATGGGTTCTGTTACACACAACTGACAGATGTGGAGCAGGAGACGAACGGGCTTTTGACTAGTGATCACCGTTATAAGTTTGATCCGGAGGAGATTCGGAAGATTAATGAGCGGAAGAAATAAATTTTGACAATAAAAAAGTCATAAAAAATGGTGGTATTTGATATATATATAACAAATTTTGGGGATGGAAAACATAAATGAGCAGAGAAGCTGGCCAGAATTCGAGGGGAAATGGATTCAGGTCAGCTTTTTTTGTCGATTTTTTGCTGAATTGTGTGACAAAAAGTGAATTGTCAGTAGAAAAGAGTTGAAATATTTGTAAAATTTTTAACAATCAAAAAAATGGAAAGAATAGGCCGAAAAGTAGTGATAAAGTTGAAAAAAATCGTGAAAATACTTGATTATTTGGTGAAGATGTGCTAGTATAAGAACATAGTTAAATATCAATTCTTTGATGCAGAGAGCGAGAGAAGCGTCAGACAGCAGGAGCTACGGAATAGAAGTATGCCAAGGTCTGAGGTTTCTTTTTTTGTCTCAGAGGAAAGAATGTGGTAGGAAATGTAACAGAGAGGGGAACTGAACTGTTGCAAAAGGTAACCTGTTGATGTGGCGGGGATTTTTGCCACGGCACTATGCTGTCGGGAATGGCAGCAGAATGGAGAGGATTATGGTAAAGAATTTTGCTCACAGGGGGTACAGCGGCAAGTATCCGGAGAATACGCTGCTGGCGTTTCGTAAGGCTTTGGAGACGGAAGGCTGTGACGGAATCGAGCATGATGTTCATCTGACAAAGGATGGCGAAGTAGTCATTATCCATGATGAACGAATCGATCGTACTTGTGTGAACGGAAAAGGATTTGTTCGGGATTATACGCTAGAGGAATTAAGAAAGTTTGATGTGTCGTTCCGGTTTGCCGGGGAGTGCGAGCCGCAGAGGATACCGACACTGCGGGAATATTTTGAACTGGTCAAAGATTCTTCGCTGATTACGAACATTGAGTTGAAGACAGGGCTTTTTGAATATGAAGGGATTGAGCAGAAAGTATGGGATCTGATTCAGGAATACGACTTGAAAGATCGGATCATTATTTCTTCTTTTAATCATTTCAGTGTTTTGAGAATGAAGAAACTCTGCCCAGATATTAAATGTGGGCTATTGACAGAAACCTGGCTTTACAATGCCGGAAAATATACGAAGGAAACAGGCGCCGAGTGTCTGCATCCGATATACTTTAATATGACAGAAGAAGTGGTGGATGAGGTCAAGAGCCACGGAATTGAGATCAATACCTGGACGGTCAACGAAGAGAAAGATATTCGCACGATGATTCTTCGGGGAGTAGATTCTGTGATCGGTAACTTCCCAGAGCGGGTGACAAAGATTCGCAAGGAATTACAGGGCTGAGAGGACAGTGCAGGATTTGAGAAAGATAACAAGGGGAAAAAATATCCCTTTGAAATAAAAGGAGGTTACAAAATGAAAAAAACATTGAGTGTAGTACTTGCAGCAGCAATGTGTTTGTCTTTGGCAGGTTGCGGTGGCGGAAGTAAAAGCGAGGCTCCGGCAGCTCCGGCGGGAGGAGAAAAGTCAGAGAATGCTGGTGGGGAGGCGGCGGCTCCGGCAGATGATTATCATCTGGTATTGAAGCTGAGCCATGTATTTGCTCCCGAAGAGCAGTTGACCAAGACGATGGACTCTATCTGTAACAACATTAAAGAGAGAACGAATGGCGCCATTGAGATTCAGCATTTTCCGCAGGGACAGTTAGCTACCTATAAGGATGGCGTGGAACAGGTAGTCCGTGGTGCGGAATTTATCTCTGTAGAGGATCCTTCTTACTTGGGTGACTATGTTCCGGACTTTAACATTTTGGCAGGGCCGATGTTGGTGAAATCCTTTGATGAGTATGAGTATCTTCTGGAGAGTGATGAAGTGAAGGAGATGTTCAAGGCGGCAGAGGATAAGGGAATCAAGATTCTGAATATGGATTTCATTTTTGGATTTCGTAGTATGATGACCAATAAGGTAATCAACACTCCTGAGGATATGAAGGGCTTGAAGATTCGTACTCCGGGAAGCCAGCTGTATGTGGATACGTTGAATCATATGGGAGCAACGGCTACTCCTCTAGCCTTCTCTGAGACCATTTCTGCCGTACAGCAGGGTGTGGTGGACGGACTAGAAGGAACCATTGACGCTTATGCTACCAACGGGAGTGCTGAGGTTGCCAAGAACATGGCTCTGACCAAGCATTTGCTGGGGGTGTGCGGCGCTTACATCAGTGTGGATGTATGGAACAAGATCCCGGCAGAGTACCAGGAGATCATCCAGGAAGAGTTTAACAAAGGTGCAGAGCAGATGGTGAAGAATATTTCTGAGGGCGAGGCTGCTACCAGAGAGAAATTGGAAAAAGAGATGGGCATCACTTTCAATGAAGTAGACAGCGAGGCATTTGCTAAGACGGTTGAGCCGATCTACGCCAATATGAAGAACGTAACGCCAGGGCGTTATGAGAAATTCAAAGAGATTATTGCCGGAATGCCACAGTAATGTGTTGACACATCAGGCTGACTGGGAATCGTGATATCCGTCAAATGTATCATGGGCGGTTGTTGGGATGTTTTCCAGTAAGAGGAGGGGAGGAGCTGGCTCCTCCCCTCCTCTGCTGTAAAAGATCCGGCGAAAAGTGTTAGTAATGGAGCTGGCCGGATGGGAACCGATCGAGATCGGGTAGTGTGTACTTCTTGGTGAAGAGAGGGAAATAGATATGAACAAAACGGTTAAATTTATCTGGGAGCATTTTGAGGAGGTGCTGGCTGGGGCATTTATTGTGGTCACCACGGTGCTGGTTCTTGTAAATGTATTCCTTCGTTATTTTATGAATACGGGTCTTTACTGGAGTGAAGAGGTTGTTACTAGCTGCTTTGTTTGGAGTGTTTTTTTGGGGGCAGCTTCGGCATATAAAAGAGGAACCCATTTGGGAGTGGATATCTTAGTGGAGAAACTTCCTGCAGGAGCTCGGAATGTAGTACGGTTGCTGGTTCAGCTAGTGCTTTTGTTTACCAATGCTTACCTGCTTTATCTGAGTATAGTCTTTGTGCGTCTGTCTTACATAAAACCGACGGCTGTATTAGGCGTTTCTTCGGCCTGGGTGAGCGCTTCGTTGATTGTGGGTTTTGGGTTGATGACGCTTTATTCCGTGATGCACTTAATTACTTGCATCAAGGGAATGGCGGGCAAAGCAGATAATGGAAAGGGGGAAGTATAGATGGCATTTTTACCGGTTCTTGTAGTATTTATATTGTATTTTTCGGGAATTCCCATTGCCTATGCTCTGTTTGCCGCCACCCTGCTGTACTTCGGAGTGCTGAATACAGGTTCCCCTACGGATTTGATTTTGCAGAAATTTATTACTAGTACGCAGTCATTTCCGATGTTGGCGATTCCATTTTTTGTCATGGCAGGTTCTATCATGAACTATGCAGGTATCAGTAATAAATTGATGAGCTTTGCAGATGTGCTGACTGGTCATATGAAGGGTGGATTGGCGCAGGTCAATGTATTGCTCAGCATGCTAATGGGCGGTGTGTCTGGTTCCGCCAATGCGGATGCGGCTATGCAGTGTAAAATGTTGGTTCCGGAGATGGAAAAGAGAGGCTACAGCAAGGGATTTTCGGCGGCGATCACGGCGGCTTCCTCAGCGGTTACCCCGGTTATCCCCCCAGGTATTAATTTGATTGTGTATGCACTGATCGCTGGGGTGTCGGTGGGCAAGGTTTTTATGGCTGGTTATGTGCCAGGGCTTTTTATGGCGATCTGTTTGATGATTGCTGTGCATTTTATTTCTAAAAAGAGGCAGTATGCTCCCAGCCGGGAGAAGCGGGCTACGGCGGGAGAGCTTTTTCATCAGGCCATTGATTCCATCTGGGCGTTGTTGTTTCCCTTTGGTATTATTTTAGGACTGCGAATCGGCTTATTCACACCGTCTGAGGCCGGTGCGGTGGCGGTGTTATACTGCACTATTGTAGGCGCGTTTATTTATAAGGAGTTGAAGCCGGAGCATTTCCCGAAGGTAATTCGGGAGACCATCGAGGGTACCAGCAGCGTGATGCTGATCATCGTGGCGGCTAATGTATTTGGTTATTACATGAGCTGGGAGCGGATTCCCCAGATGTTGACGGAACTGCTTTTGGGAATCACCCAGAATAAATATGTAATGTTGATGATTATCAATGTGCTGCTGTTGATTCTGGGAATGTTCCTGGAAGGCGGTGCGGCGCTGATTATTTTGGCTCCTTTGCTGGTACCAGTGGTGAAGGGGCTGGGTGTGGATTTGGTGCATTTCGGATTGGTATGTATCGTAAATATTATGATTGGTGGACTAACGCCGCCGTTTGGCTCTATGATGTTTACTTGCTGTTCCATCACCGGATGTGAGTTGGGAGAATTTGTGAAAGAGTGTATTCCTTTCATTATTGCGCTTTTGCTAGCGCTGCTGATTGTCACTTATTTCCCAGCGCTGACCATGTTTGTGCCGAACCTTTTGTATGGTTAAATGACAGATATTTCATAAAAATCGGGTAAATAGCAAAGTTTGGAAAGAACTCCAATTGCTGTTTCCCCGATTTTTTGTTTCTTTCCCCTCTTCCTTGGCGTACCCTTTGTCATTCAGATAAGGAAACGAGAAGCATAAGCAAGGAAATGAGGCGAGAACCAACACCAAACCGTCTACACCTTTTTCCGGTTTCGAGATTAAGAATTCCTAAAATCCCTGACTTTTGCTAAAAACGAAACGAAAATATACAAACTCACTCCGTTCAAACAATGTATATTTTCATTTCAACGCCAAATTCAGGAATTTAAGGACTTCTAAATCTCTGCAAAGTCAAAATTCCGCAGACGGTTTGGCGCTGGTTCTCGCCTCACTTCCTTGATTATGCTTCTCGTTTCCTTATCTAAATGACATTGGCCTGCGTAACAGGATGCTTTTTAATGGAAATATTTCCAAAAAGAGATAGTGATTAGTGGAAATGCTTAATAAAAAGAGAAAAAACAATTTACTTTAGGTATATTTCAACATATAATTAGCTTTATAAAAAGATGACGAATATTGCAAGATAGCTGAATCGTAGCTAGAAAGGAGAAAAAATGAAAATGATTGATTTATCAACAGAACTAAGAGATGGAATGCCCAAACCACCGAGTGCGCCTAGAGTTGATTTGTACAAAAGAGCGTTTGTTTTGTGAGATTGCCGAGATTCAAAAGACGGGTCTGGCTTATGACAAAGAGGAACGGGAGATGGGACTCAGCTGTGTGGGAGCGGCGATCTCCGATTACCAGGGAGTTTTTCGTTATGCTATAAGTATTTCTGGTCCCACCGCGCGGATGCAGGGAGAGCGTCTGGAAGAAATCAAGAAAAATATAGAAGAGGCAAAGAAAAGGATTACAGCCGTAATCGGAAAAAAGTAATCCTTTTGTGCCTATTTAATTCAAATAATTTCTCATACTTTTCAATGCATTTTTTTCCAGGCGTGATACCTGAGCCTGGCTGATATGGATTTCTTCTGCTACTTCGGTCTGGGTTTTTCCTTCAAAGAAACGCAGATCAATAATATGACGTTCCCTTTGGGGCAGTCGGTCCATGGCTTCCCGCAGGGAGATTTCTTCCACCCAGTTTTCCTCCAAGTTTTTTTTATCGCTGATTTGATCCATTACATAGAGCGGATCGCCGCCATCTGTATAGATGGGTTCGTACAAGCTGACAGGACTCTGAATGGCGTCTAGGGCATAGGTGATTTCTTCTTTACTGATGCCGATTTCATTGGCAATTTCCATCAGAGTAGGTTCTTTGGCATTCTTTCGCGTCAAGCCCTCTTTGGCGTAGATGGCTTTGTAGGCAGTATCGCGCAGAGAACGGCTGACGCGGATGGAATTGTTGTCACGCAGATACCGTCGCACCTCGCCCATGATCATGGGGACGGCATAAGTAGAAAAACGGACATTTTGATTGATGTCAAAATTATCGATAGCTTTGATGAGACCGATACAACCGATTTGGAACAGATCATCCACATTTTCGTTACTGTTGGAAAATCGTTGGATTACACTGAGAACAAGACGTAGATTTCCCTTGATATACTGTTCTCTGGCCTCCATATCACCATCCAGAATACGCTGAAAGAGCTCTTCTTTCTCTTCGTTTGTCAGAAGCGGGAGCTTTGCTGTATTGACTCCACAAATTTCAACCTTATAACCAGCCATAGTATATACCTCCGCATTCGAGAATCATTTTGGATCAGGATGTGATCTTCCATGAAAATGATTCACGAAAAGCAGGAGGTTTATACTTCCTATTTTTCCCATGGCAGAATTGATAAATCAGCAGGGAAAAATTAATAAAAAATCGTTGCTTCTCTCCCCATTTCCTTGGCTGTGTTTCTCGTTTTCTCATTTAAATGATATTGGTTGCTAAATAAGTCCTTTTCCATTTGCCCAGTGACGTTTTGTAAAGGACTTTTTAATTAAGTTTACAAAAAATTTACATTTCAGGGCAAAAAAATAGAGCCAAGAATCTATTTTTTAGATTCCTGG
>Ga0137306_101514_pt1 | contig 23212 bp, 20 predicted proteins | sample Inofroosms_March_FD_97187 | JGI IMG/M metagenome (GOLD analysis project Ga0137306, IMG submission 97187) | Mouse cecal microbial communities from Vienna, Austria - N-Acetylneuraminic and N-Acetylglucosamine D2O microcosms_March | ecosystem: Host-associated > Mammals > Digestive system > Large...
TCTGACTACATGAAATATCTTACTACTTTTTTGCGGTCAATGCAAGAAATTTTCATAATTTTAAAATGTTCTTTATGAAATATAACAAAATAAATGCTGTTTTATATGTGTTCCCGCCTTAATAAGTTTATACCGGGCTGGTGCCAAATAGTACACTTTTTGATCATGCCTGTTATTGGGCATTTTAAGGATATTCCTATCATGCTGTGTAAGAGAGGAAGAAACTGCTATGATAAAACAAATGAATAACGCAATATCCACGGACTGCTGTGACAAGTAAAGAGTATAATCCAACATTTTGGGAAAATTGGGCAGTGGATGATAAAGAACTGCTTTGGAGTATGTGCAATGATATCATTTTAAACCGTATTATGGATTTTCAGGGAGGCATTGTTACCTGCCAGGCGGCAGGCATACTGGAAACGGCAGCGATGGAGGATCTGGAAAAGAATCCTGTGAAGGACATGGCTGCAGGGATAAAATTATATCCTTGAAATAAACAAGCTGCTATTTTTAATGAAAATAAGGAGGAACAAAATGAAACTTACGAACAAAATTTCAGTATTATTTGTGCTTGCACTCATTGTTTATGGGATGGCATTTATCAACCCCGTCAGTGCCAGTGCGGCAAAAAAGGTGTCACTCAGTAAAAAGCTGACTGTCAGGGTAGGGCAGTCTAAAAAATTGGAACTCAAAAACAACAAAAAGAAAGTAACATGGAAAGTCATTTCGGGCAAAAAGAATATCACCCTGAAAAGCAAGAAAAAAACAGAAATAACCGTGGTAGGCAGGAAGAAAGGCACAGCAAAGGTACAGGCAAAAATCGGAAAGAAGAAATACACCTGTAAAGTGACTGTTAAGTCGAATATAGTGAATGGGGTATTGCAGTTACATTATAATGGCAAGAATCTTGATGAAGTTATGGAACAAGTGCAAAATTCAAAGATACCGGTTCATGTTATTGTGGATAAGGGTGTGACCAAAATAGGAGAACAGTCATTTCGGTTTCCTAAAAATGTAAAGAGTGTCACGATACCAAACAGCGTGACCAAAATAGGAGAGGGAGCATTTTGGGGTAGCGAGGGACTGACCAGCATCACGATACCAGCCAGCGTAACCCATATTGGAGATTATGCATTTGCTGGATGTGGTGGACTGACCAGGATCACAGTTGCCAAGAAAAATCGTACATATAACAGTCGGGGAAATTGCAATGCAATTATTAAGACTAAAACAAATACTTTAATTGCCGGTTGTAAAAACACTAAAATACCCGATAATGTGACTAGTATCGCGATCGGTGCATTTGAGGGTTGTTATGGACTGACTAACATTACGATACCGGGCAAAGTGACTAGCATTGGAAACAGTGCATTTCGATATTGCAATAGACTGACTAGTATCACGATACCAGCCAGCGTGACCAGCATTGAGAAAACGGCATTTCATGGTAATTTTTCAAAAATCATTGTTGACAAGGGAAACCATAAATATGATAGCCGGAATAATTGCAATGCAATTATTGAGACCAGCACAAATACTTTAATTGCAGGTTGTAAAAACACGACAATACCGGACAGTGTAACCAGTATTGGAGATTGGGCATTTAGTAGTTACGGAAGGTACAGTATCACGATACCAGCCAGCGTAACCCATATCGGAGATTATGCATTTGCTGGATGTGGTAGACTGACCAGTATCAAATGGAATGGCAAAATCTATACAAGCGTAGATAAATTTTTAGCAGTTTTCAATAGCAATAATAAATAGAGATATATATAACAAGCTAGCTCAACGGCGGGTTCAAATTGGCGCCGTTGAGCTATACAGATGGAGGGAAAAGCACAATGAAAAAATATAAGAAAACAACTATTGAAGATGCTAAATACTTAATTTCTTTTTACAAGGAGTTACAGAACAATGCAGACGAACATATTAGAGTACCTGGATGCAACAGCAGCTCGTGTCCCGGACCGGACCGCATTTGCGGATGAAAATACGGTGTTGTCGTTCTGCCAGTTCCGGGAAGCGGGCAGAAAGGTGGGGACATGGCTTTCCCTTCACAGTTTTAAATATGAGCCGGTGATCGTGTATATGCGGAAATCACCGGAGAGTCTGGCCGCCTATTTTGGTGCGGTATACGGCGGCTGTTTCTATGTGCCGCTGGACGACGAGATGCCGAACCGCAGGATCCGCCTGATCCTGCGGGATACACAGGCGCGGGTGATGATCTGTGATCAAGAGACGGCAGAACGGGCAACCGGGCTGGGCTGGAAGGGCACTCTGGTCCGGTACAGGGAGTGTCTGGAAACAGAGACGGATGGGGAAGCCCTGGCAGAGATCCGGCGAAAGGCGCTGGATCTGGATCCGGTCTGTGTATTTTATACATCAGGGTCTACTGGGGTGCCCAAAGGCGTTGTGTGCTGCCACAGGGGGATACTGGATTATGTGGAGCATCTGTCGGAAACACTCGGTTTTGATGAAAACGATGTGTTTGCCAACCAGACGCCTTTGTACTGGGATGCCAGTATGAAGGAAATTTACGCTACACTCCGATGCGGGGCTACCACCTGGCTGGTGCCAAAAGAGCTCTTTCTGTTTCCGGTGAAGCTGGTGGAGTGGCTGAACCGGCACCGTGTCAATACCCTGTGCTGGGTGGTATCCGCACTCACCATGGTGTCCGCGTTTGGCGCCCTGGATATCGTAAAACCGCAATGCCTGAAGACCGTCGCCTTTTGCGGCGAGGTGTTTCCGGTCAGGCAGTTTAATATATGGATGAAGGCACTGCCACAGACCTCGTTTTATAATCTATATGGTCCGACGGAGGCAACCGGGGTGAGCACTTGGTATCATGCCGACCATCTTTTCCGGGAGGACGAGGTGATCCCGATCGGGAAGCCTTTTGGCAATACCCAGATCCTTCTTCTGGATGAGGAGGGAAATACTGTCACAGAAGGTGAGACAGGGGAGATCTGTATCCGGGGAGCCGGCGTGACGCTCGGCTATTACCGGGGGGAAGAACAATCCGGGCGCGCATATACGCAAAATCCCCTGAATCCATGGTATCATGACAGGATTTACCATACAGGGGATCTGGGCAGATGGGACGGGGATGGCAATCTGGTTTTTGTGTCCAGAAAGGATCATCAGATTAAACACATGGGTCACCGGATCGAACTGGGGGAAATCGAGGCGGACGCAGGACTGACTGAAGGGGTGATTCACTGCTGCTGCATCTTTGTAAAAGAAAAAAACAAGATCGTTCTCTTTTACGAGGGAGTGGTCAGTAAGGCAGAGCTCACCAGGAGCCTGCGCAGGCGGCTGCCCCGGTACATGCTTCCCAACACCGTGATACAGGTCCCCCGTATGCCACGAACGGCAACAGGCAAGATGGACCGCAGGGAACTGCAGAAAATATATCAGGAAAGAAGGAAGAACCAATGAATGAAAAGGAAATCAGGCAGGGGGTACTGACCGTTTTACAGGAACTGCATGAAGATATCGATTATGAGGAGGAAGAGGCACTAGTGGATGACCGGATCCTGGATTCCTTTGATCTGGTGACACTGGTGACAGAGCTGGGGGAGGAATTTGATGTGGAGATCACAGCAAAGGATTTCATCCCGGAAAATTTTAATTCCGCCGGCCGGCTGACCCAGCTGGTTCTCCGTCTTCTGGACGAAGGATAGGGGTGAAAACGTGTTTCTGTCCTATCCATTTATTGTATTTTTAACCGTACTTATATTTTTGTACTATGTACTGCCAAAAAGATGCCAGTGGTTTCTGCTTCTTGTGGCAGGCTTTGCCTTTTATGCGGCAGCGGATATCCGGTATCCTCCCTTTCTGATGGCGACGGCATTTACGGTATATGGCGCCGCGTTGTGGATCGGGCGCTGCAGCCAGAAGACAGCCGCTTATCGGAAAGGACCGCATAAAGAGGGCGAAGCGCCTTCCCGGCAGGAGAAAAAGGCATTCCGCAGGAAAATGGAAAAAAAGAAAAAGCGGATCCTGCTTCTCTGTCTTTTTCTGAATATCGGCATCCTTGCTTTTGTCAAATACACTAATTTTGTGATCGATAATGTCAATACGGTTCTGGAGCATACAGGCAGACAGGAGCTTTCCTATATAGATTTTATCGTGCCGCTGGGGATCTCCTTTTATACCTTTCAGGCGGTGGGTTATCTGTTTGATGTGTACTGGGAGAAATGTGAGATACAAAAAAATTTCCTGCGCTTTACTTTATTTGTTTCCTTTTTCCCCCAGCTGGTCCAGGGACCGATCAGCCGGTATTCCCATCTGTCGCAGACACTGTATGGGAAGCATTCCTTTGATGGGAAAAATATCCGGTCAGGTCTGGAGCGGATTCTGTATGGATGTTTCAAGAAACTGGTGATCGCAGACCGGATGGGCGCCGGACTTCACGTCCTGGCAGAGGATCCCGGCCACTATACAGGCGGTTTTGTCTTTGTCGGCATGATCTTCTATGCGGTCCAGCTCTATGCGGATTTCACAGGAGGGATCGATATCACCATCGGGATCGCTGAGATGTTTGGGATCCAAGTGGAAGAAAATTTCATCCGTCCCTATTTTTCAAAGAATATAGCGGAATACTGGAGACGGTGGCATATCTCCATGGGTACATGGTTTCGGGATTATATGTTCTATCCCTGCAGCATCAGCCGTCCGGTAAAAAAGATAGCTGTTTTCTGCAAAAAACATTTTGGCATGGGGGCAGCGCGGAGAGTGCCGGTCTATACGGCGACCATGCTTGTCTGGCTGGTCACCGGGCTCTGGCATGGCGCCCGGTGGTATTTTGTCGTGTGGGGTCTGGCAAACGGAGTGATCCTGCTGATATCAGAAGAACTCACGCCGCTGTACCAGCGGTTCCACCAGCGCTTTCCGGGACTTGGCGGATCGGTCTGCTACCGGGCATTCCAGGTATTCCGGACCATTCTTCTGATGAGCTGTCTGCGTCTTTTTGATATATACGGAAGTGTGCGCACGACGCTGCGCCAGTTTGTCCATATGTTCACACAGTTTGGCAGTCACCCTGTGACAGGAGAGGAACTGGCTGGTCTTGGTCTTTCCCGGGCGGATTATGTCATACTGGGGGCGGGCGTGCTGGTGCTGGTTCTGGTTAGCCTGGGAGGACGTGGCGGCAGTGTCAGGGAAACGATCCGCAGACAGCCTTATGCTGTCCGGTATACTGTTTATGTCAGCTTATTTTTTGCTGTGCTTTTGTTTGGCGTCTACGGGCAGGGATATGATGTCCGCCAGTTTATCTATAATCAGTTTTAGCCGCGAGATGGAGGGGGAATAGAATGATGGATATTATAAAGAAAGCGAAAAAACCGGCAGCCGGCGTCATCTCCGTCGGTGTGTTCCTTGTCCTGTTCCTGGGGATACAGAGGTTGGTGGTACCTAAATATGCGGACGGTCTGCCGGAGGGGAACTTTACGGCAGAGTATTACGACGAGACAACAGATCATGATGTGATACTGATCGGGGATTGTGAAGTATATGAAAACATTGACCCGATCTGTCTCTGGTCAGAATACGGCATTACCAGCTACATCCGGGGAAATGCACAGCAGCTGGCATGGCAGTCTTATTATATGCTGGAGGATACGCTCCGGTTTGAGACGCCCCGGGTCGTGATCTACAATGTACAGGCGCTGGTGCATGACAGACCGCAGAAGGAAGAGTACAACCGGATGACTCTCGATGGCATGCAGTGGTCGCCGGTAAAGTGGAAAGCCATTCAGGCATCCCTCTGTGAGGAAGAGGATTTCCTGGATTATATCTTTCCGGTTCTCCGTTATCATAACCGGATCACCGGGCTTCAGAAGGAGGATTTTACCTATTTCCATAAAAGGAAGAAGGTAACGCACAATGGTTACTATATGAGGATCGATGTGCTGCCGGTAAGCAAGTCGGATGTAGCGGACATCAGCTGGCTTCCCGGTGGAGAGAAAGAGCCTGCCGGGGAAAATCCGGGAGGACAGGAAGATCCGTATGATATCGATGATCCCTGGGGTGAGATAGAAGAAGCACATGCGGATGAGCCGGAACTGCAGAGTGATACGATCACCGATAAAAAAAGAAGGGAAACGTTTGGACGTCTGCCCATGGAATATCTGGACAGGATCCGGCGGCTGTGTGAAGAGAAGGGGATCCGCCTGATCCTCATGAAAGCCCCCAGTCTTGCTCCCCGGTGGTATGAATCAGACAACCGGCAGGTGGTGGAATACGCAGAACGGTATGATCTCCCGTATATTAACTTTTATGATCTCCTGGAGGAAACCGGGCTGGATTATGAAAAGGATACCTATGACGGCGGGCTTCATATGAATCTCAGCGGGGCAGACAAGCTGACAAAATATCTGGGAAAGGTGCTGGCAGAGGATTACCATATGCCGGATCACCGGAAGGATCCCCGGTATGCGTCCATCTACAGACAGAAAGAAAAATTTTATCAGGATATGATCACAGTTCAGCAGGCAGAACTGGAGCGCTTTGGTGAGATACGGAGTTATTAAAAAATTTATATAAATAGGTAATTGCGAAACTCGCTTTGCTCGTTCGCATTCTTGAAGTCAAACAGCGAAGAAATATGCGGCTTATGGCGTTTCGCAAACGCCTAAATATAAAAAGAAATAAGGGGGAAATCTGCGATGAAAAAGATGACAAAAATAGTGATAGGGGTTATGGGACTGATGTTTTTCTGTATGCTTAGTGCAATTTCTTATGGGAAGACAGCACAGGCAGAGACTGTCATACCATTGGGGGACACATGGACGAACGGATATTGGACAGATGGAGATACGACTGCCAAACACCAGTATCAGTTTACTATTCCATCCGATGGGAAGGTAACGGTTACCTGTCAGACTGATATTATCGGGTATGTTTATCTGCAGGATAAAGATTACTCAGAAACTTATAATTCTTTATATTATATTTCGGCAGGTAGTTCAGAAACCTTTTCAGAATATTTAAAAGCGGGAACTTATGGAATTAATTATAAGCCCGGACACGGTTTTGATGAAGGCGCATATAAAATCAAAGTAAAATTTAATGCGGTTGGCTGCAATGTGCCGGAACCGAATAACGATTTTGTCAGCGCCACACCGATTTCTTTAAATCGGCTGCAGATGGGAGTTCTGACTGATACAAATGCGGACGATTATTTCAAGATTCAGCTTAAGAGCGCAACGACTTTGAAAATAGTCACGACAGGAGAAGAAAGCCGAGAAATCTCGCTATATAATGTAGACTTTATAAGAATTGATTATTCCAACTGTTATTCTGGTGGTGCGAGGATGTTTGAAAAATATCTATCCCCGGGAACGTATTATATCAAAATAACTGGATCTAACACCTCCTATACGTTAAAGTGCGTGGCATATCAGTATATCACCAATATTCAGCTTAAGTATTCGCAGGTTGCTGTTGCAAAAGGGAAGGCAGTGAATCTGCTGTCCTCGGTTACACCAAATAATGCGACGCAGAAAACGCTAAAATGGACGACCAGCGACAGCAGTGTGGCTACGGTTTCTTCCACAGGAAGGGTAACTGCAAGGGGCGTCGGGTATGCCAATATCACTGCTGCTGCAATTGACGGCAGCAATATTGAGAAGCGGGCAACTGTCATTGTAAAGCCAGCAAAGGCAATCTTAAAAAAGATAACGCTTTCAAAATACAGCAAGCGGCAGATTTTGATGAAAGTAAAATCACAGAAAAATGTAAATTATCAGTATCAATATTCAAAAAATAAGAAATTTAAAAAATCAAAATCAAAGACCTCTTCTTTTTCATCCCTGACAACAACTAGATTGTCCAGGAAGAAGAAATACTATGTAAGAGTCCGTGCATATTATACATACTATGGTAAGAAATATTATGGGGCATGGAGCAAGGCAAAGAGTATCCGCACAAAAAAATGAGGAATTTAGGAGGAGGAACAAAATGAAACTTGTGAACAAAATTCCAGTATTGCTAGCGTTAGCGCTCACCGTTAATGGGATGGCATTTATTCATCCAGCCAGTGTCAGAGCCGCAAAAACGGTGTCGCTCAGCACGAAAAAGCTGGCTGCCAAGGCAGGGCAGTCTGAGGATCCGAAGTTAAAAAGAAACAAGAAGGCTGCAGCTGCAAGAAAGAAAGTAACAAGAAAAGAGGGAAAGGCAGAAAAGACGGCTACAGGGTATGGCTTGACTGAAGAAGGCGTAGATAATGAGATTAGCAATGCTTCGGGCGACATCCGCGAGATGAAATTCAAATACAAAACTGCCAATGATACGTTGTTACAATACATAACAAAGGATGGGAAGACAGTAAAAATACTGAATAATAATGTGCTGTATTCCTGCAATATCTCAACAGGGTATACAGAGACAGAGCATACATTTCCGAAAGCAGAGTATAACTATTCCGTTAGCGGAGGTTATTCTGGCAGTCAGAATAGAATTTCTGCGTTTATCCGTGAGGAGACGGGACTGCTGTATTTTGGATATAATACTTATTACAATGCTTACTCTGAAGACGAGATTATGAATGTTGTCGTGTACGACATGGAACAGGGAAGGATTGTCGATACCATCCGGAAAGCAGGGCATATATTAAAGAGTGTTGGTGCAGATAAAAAAGGGAATATTTATGTCGGGACGAGCGACTATAAAAAGACGGTTGCAGAAGGGGAGAGTAATAAAAGTAATAGTCTAATTATCATGTCGGGAAACGGTACAATAATGACAGAAAGAGAAATAACTTGTCCAATCAATGAGTTTTCCGGCTTTTGCTCGGATGGGACATTTTACTATATTGATGAATTTATGGCATACAGTGCATATGGGTATAGAAACCTGATGGGACGACTGATGAAGGGGAGGCTTGCAAATGGCGAGGTGTCCCTGTCAGAAAAGTACATAACCTATGCGAAAAATATTTTTTCTGGAAATTATTTAAAACCGATTGAGATAGTGAATGACGAGTACCTGGTTACTTTTACCGGTGGGTTTTATCCACTGGATAAAGTTGGCGGCGGTATATGGTCGCATACTCTGTACACGGAAAAGAAACTTGAAATGGGGGGCAAATACGACTATATCTACTGTGCTGGTGTCAACTCGGTGATTGTCTGGGATGTCGTATATACTCTGTATAACAACAATACTATATTTACCTACAGTATGGCGGATAAAAAGAGAAAGAAGCAGTATCAGGCGAAGGGAAAAATTTTCAATCTGAAACGGTTTGGAGATGGGGTGCTTGCTCTGGAAACAGATGGGACAAATTTCTTTTATGAAATAATCAAACCTTCCGATATGAAGGTAATGAATACCGTCACCTACAATATGAACACCTTCTCTGCCTACAGGAATCGGAATAAAAATGAAATTATCAAGAAGTTTCTGGCGGCGGCCCCGAAAGATTATCCGGCAACGCTGTATGCAAACAATGGCTCGGGAAAAGCGCCATATAAAGAAAGCACGCTGACAGCAGACACGAAGCAAAATGCTTTGAAGCTGTCAAACTATTACCGTTGGCTGGCGGGGCTGAGCACACTTTCCAGTTCCCCGGAGAAAGTTTGGAGCAATGCGGCGAAGGGGGCAGTGCTTCTTCATGCGTCGAGTATCAGCCACAGCCCGTCGCGTCCGAAGGATATGTCAGAGGCTTTTTATAAGGCGGCGGTAGAGGCAACCTCCTCCAGTAGCATAGCGATGGACCATTATCCAAATCAATATAAAATTATTGATACCATGCGTCTCTGGATGAATGACGATGACCGTTCGGTTACGGGACACCGGAATTATTTTCTGACTCGTAACGCGACCAAAATCGCCTATGGATTTTTTGGCAATTACGCCTGTCAGACGGTAGAGTACACGGACAACCCGAATCCGCAAGGAACGGCGGTTAAAAATAATGAGGCAGCGTATGCGTGGCCGGCGGCGGGAGATTTTCCAGCAGAAGAATTGTCAAAGGCGGCATACTGGACAGTGAATCTGAACACTGACAAATTGAAATTGTCAACAACCGGTTTAAAGGTAACGATAACGGATTTGGTGACCGGAAAGTCAGAGTATCGCACTTCCTCTGAGGATGGGCTGGAGGAGTCCTCCTTCTGGGGGGAATTTATCAGCTTTGCACCGCCTAAATTAAATTCGGGGACAAGTTCCTACGCTGGTAAGCGTTACAAAATTACCCTTTCCAATCTGGTAGATGGTCAGGGGATGCCGGCGGAGTTAGTATACACCGTGAATTTTTTCAAATATGCGGGAACCCATGTTATAAATGGAGTGACTTATCATCTGGACGCTTATGGAAAAGTGGATAAAAGCTGGAACACTGCCGTAACATTTTCTTTGACGAATACGAAGAAGGGCATAAAAATTTCCTGGAAGAAGAAAAAAGACGCAACAAAATATACCATTTACCGGAATGGAGAAGAGATAAAGTGGATAGGGGAAAAAGGTAGCACTTATCTTGATAAGAGGGCAAAGAAGAATGGAGCTAAGTATCGTTATAAGATAGTCGCTTCTGTCAAATATCAGGGCAGAAGGAAAAGGGTAACATCAGAGGAGAAGACGACTTATTATCTCTCGCAGGCGAAGCTGATACGCATACATGACAAAGCCGGAGGGAAGCTTTATGTCCGTTGGAAGAAGAATAAAAAGGCATCGGGTTATCAGATTCGTTATGCAACGGGAACAAAGAAAAAGCAAATCACTGTTTCAGGAAAAAAGAAAGTTAGCAAGACGTTATCTGGACTAAAAAAAGGAAAACGGTACCGGATAGCCGTCCGAGCATATAAAAAAACAGGGAAGGTTAAGGCTTTTTCTCCGTGGAGTAATTACAAAAATGAAAAAGTGAAAAAATGAGAAAATGCAAAGTCTGGCAGGAAATCCTGTTTGAACCGGGTAGATTTAGAAGCATCCCGAACAAAAAGATCCTGTATTTATGCAGGTTCTGGCGTTTCGCAAACGCCTAAAATTTATATAAAAAACGGAGGTAGGATCATGAAGAAAATACAGATAAGGAAAAGGGCAGTCGCAGCAGGGATGAGTCTGCTCCTTGTGGCAGGGCTTCTGTCACCGGGAACCGCTCCGCTGACTGCCCGGGCAGCAGGAAAAACATTTGCTTATACGTATAAGAAAGTGACTGTACGGATCGGCGGACCGGCAAAAAAGCTGATAAAGAAGGCAGGAAAACCGGTAAAGAAAAAGGTGAAAAAAAGCTGTGCCTATAAGGGGAAGGACCGTACCTATCAGTATAAGGATTTTATCCTCTATACCTATTCCCATTCGGAGAAAGGACCGGAGTATATCAATGGCATTACGTTCCTGACTTCGAAGGTATCGACAAAAAAGGGGATCCGTATCGGCAGCAGTTATAGTAAAGTAAAGCGGAAATATGGGAAGGGAAAGAATTCCTTTGGCATATACACCTATAAAAAAGGAAAATCAAAACTGCAGATCGAGATAACGGATAACAAGGTGACAAACATCCGGTATATCAAGGCAAAATAGAGGGAGGCAGCGATGAAAAGGCTTGCTATCGCAAAAATAATGGTGCTGGTTATTTCCCTGACGATGAATGGCATTATGTCCCCTGGCGCAGAGAGTACGGTACGGGCAAAGGGGAAATCAGCCGTAAAAAAGGTAAAAGTAGGGAAACAGCTTTCTCTGGGAAACAGAAAAAAAGGAGCATCTTATAAAAGCAGTGATTCCCGGATCGCCAGTGTGAGCAGGGAAGGGGTCGTGACAGGGAAGAGGACGGGTACGGTGAAGATCACACAGAAGGTCAATAAGAAAAAGAAAAGCTATACCGTAAGGGTTGTAAAAAATCTCCGGAAACCGTCGTCCCTTCCGGTTACATTTGACGAGGTGGCACTACAGGAAGAACAGATCCAGAGGCAGTCTCCAGAAAAAGTAATATATTCTGCCAAAATCCGAAATACCTCATCGAAAGGAACGATTCGGAAGATCTCCTATTATTTTGAGATCCAGGTAAAAACACAGGTATCTGCTCCTGTCCCGGATAATGGAAAAGAAGATTCCGCCACAGGCGGCGCAGTGGATCCGGTCCCGCCGGAGGATGAGATAAAATGGGAAATAACAAAAAAGGATGTAACACTCACAGCAAAAAAGATAGCTCCTGGCAAAACCTCCGGCAGGCTCCAGTGTGAGGGGGATTACACGGGCATTGTCACAAATATGAAATTGAAAGAGATCGATCTGTATACGGGGAAGGCTCGTTTCCGTTACAGGGCGGCAGAGGGGACCTGTCATTTTTCCTGGGGAACGAAAGATAAAAAAGCACCTGTGATCACAGGGCTGGTAAAGAAAAAAAGTGATACTGGCTATAAGGATCCGTATCAGTGTGTTTATACGGATAAGAAAAAGGACTGGAATCCTGCCCGGTTTGTGTCAGCCGTGGACGACCGGGATGGCAGGGTGGGGATAGAAGCAGATACTAGCCGGATCAATTGGAAAAAAAGTGGTATCTATAAAGTTTATTTTAAGGCAAAGGACAAAGCGGGGAATGAGGCAAAATCCTGGGCGAAGGTGCGGGTAATCGTGCCAGGGACGGCAGAATCCATGGCGGACCAGGTGCTGCGCAGGATTATAAAAAAGAACTGGCCGGATAAGAAAAAGGCAAAAGCAATTTACCGGTATGTCCGGGGAAGGTGTGGTTATGTACAAAACGCAGCACACAGGGACTGGCGGGTCACAGCGCTCCATGGACTGCGTTATCAGTCGGGGGACTGCTATACCTATTATTCGGTGTCGAGACTGCTGCTGACCAGAGCGGGTATCTCTAATGTTATGATAAAACGGTATCCGGCGCCGCGGGGGATGAGGCATTACTGGAACCTGGTTTATGTGAATGGCGGCTGGTATCATTTTGATACAACACCGCGCCAGCGGCGTGCCGTATTTTGTTTGTGGACAGACGCCCAGCTGTCTGCCTATTCCAGAGGCTATACCTTCTCGTTTAAAAGAAGTGCATTTGTGGCACGGGCAACAAAAAGACTGTAGGGGTGAAGACGTGACAGAGAAGGCGGCTATCAAGATTAAATTTTATGGGATAGGGTGGTATTTGAATCCTTCGTTGGGCTAAGAGTTGTCCGCCCTGGTTGCAACAGGGCGGGCATTATTTTTTTGCTTGTGATCCTTGTCTCTTTTGAGAAAGTCAAGCAACGCCATAAGAAAGTGTTTCAAAATCAATCTTATTGCAATCCAACCAATTCGTCAGTTGGAGTAAAGCCAGGATGCCATAGTAAGCACAATAATTAATTGACCAACCCTTATTTTAAGGGTATAATACAGTTATCATGAACACGGAAAGGGTGAAACCCAGTGAAGAAATATGTGGTTTCCGATACGGTGCAGGGATGGGAGATCCGGGCGGCGAGACAGCGGCTTCAGCTGACGCAGGCAGAATTCGCAGAGCTTGTGCATATGTCTAAAAAAACGATTGAGCGGTGGGAGTCTGGCATCAAAGAGGTTACGGGACCCATCGTACCCCTTTTGCATTTGATCAATGAATACCCGCAGCTGGAGGAGGAGATGATCCTTCCGGAAAAGAAATATCCGCTGCGGCTATGGTATATGGAACGCAATCATATCCGCACAGTGATTGATGTGGATGAGCGGCTGCGGAAAGTAAAGATTTATAATTACACACACGATCGGATAAAAAGAGCATTCGGCAGGGAGGAGCACCCCTCTTATCAGGACTATGAGACTTTTTTGGAATCCCGGTGTTTTCCCAGGAGCAGGGATAAGATGAAACTGATATTAAAAGATTTGAATCTGCCTTTTTATGACCCATTTATGATCATCGAAAAAACGGAGGGAAGAATGGCAGAGGATGACTTCTGGATACGGATTGAGAGGTGAGGCGATGGTCCGGCTGTTGGAGCAGGAGATCCAGGGCGAAGGCAGGAAATCTTCCAAAGGAAATCAGTTAAAATGGGAAAAGAATGGTATCTGGTATAAAGCAGATTATGCGGGATACGAAGGTCTGACAGAGTATGTTGTGTCCAGGCTGCTGACTTTTAGTAACCTGGAAAAAGAAGAATATGTAGTATACCAGACCGAGGAAATGCAATATAAACAAAACCGGTATACAGGTTGCAGAAGTAAAAATTTTCTCCCGGAAGGCTGGAAACTGATCACACTGGAACGGCTGTTTCAGTCGATGTATGGCAAGAGCCTGCACCAGTCTGTCTACTCGATCCGGGATTATGAAGAGCGGGTCCGTTTTTTCGTTGAGCAGACGATCGACATCACAGGATTGCAGGAGTTTGGCGGTTATCTAAGTAAGCTTTTGACGTTAGATGCTTTTTTTCTCAATGAGGACCGGCATACTCATAATATAGCAGTTCTTTTGGATGAAGCAGGCAGGTACCATTACTGTCCAATTTTTGATAACGGGGCAGCACTGTTATCGGATACGACATTGGATTATCCGCTGACAGGAAAAATTGAGTCGATGATCCCGGAGGCAGAGGCAAAAACAATATGTACGAATTTTGATGAACAACTGGATGCTGTGGAAAATTTATATGGCAGACCGGTCTGTTTCCAGTTTGGAGACAGGGATGTCGAACAGCTATTGGCAGACGAACCCTATTATCCAGGGGAGATCAAACGACGGGTACAGAGAATAATAAGAAGACAGAAAAATAAGTATCAATATTTATTTGCGTGAGGGGGATGTCTATGAAAAAAATAGTTGCGGTTTTTATGGCTTTTGTACTGACCCTGTTATCCGCAGATACAGTCAGTGCGGGAGGAAGACTGATCTCGGAAAACAACACTTATGGGGATTTTACCTATTCGGTCAGTGTGTTTGGCGATTGTGCAATAGAGATAATGGCACAGCTTATTTCCTATCATGGTGAGGCAGAGCATCTGGTGCTCCCGGGGAGTGTTCCCTGCAATGGGGGAAAGTTTAGAGTGAACAAATATCCTTCCCTGTTCCGTTTTCCTGAAAAGATCAGACAGATTACGCTGGGCAGTGTTTTGCGATATCAAGGGGAGTTTGCAGAATTGCCCAATCTGGAGTCGGTCCAGTATCAAAAAGAGGATCGTAAGGCTTACTCCAGAGACGGCGTTTTCTTTTATGATTTTATGGGCGGAGTCTGGTTAAAAATATATCCGCGTGGGAAAAAGGACACCAGCTATCGGATCCCAGAGAACGTGGCAATACTAGGTCCGTATGCTTTTGCAAATTGTAAAAATCTGAGGTCAGTCACATTTTCCAGAAATCTGACACAGATTGATGAATATGCCTTTTCCGGCTGTACATCACTGCAGAAAATAATAGTTCCGAAAAGAGTCACCTATATCGGACCGGGAGCATTTAAAGACTGCAGCGCCTGTGTCAAAATGCTGTCAAATATGAAGAAGGTAAAAGACAGCTCGGAGGAAGGATTTCATTATGAATTATATGTAAAGTGCTGTCCGAAGAAAAAGCCGCGTGCCGCCATAAAGAAAAAGCGGTTCCGGGATATCGACGAGATCTCACCGGCGGCAAAAAAAGTCACGATAAAGAAAAAGAAGAAACGCAGGCTCGTCACTTATTTTAAAATAAAGAATAAATCGTATACGCTTTACTCGGACTGCCTGTGGTACACATCCTCCAATCCCAAAGTCGCAACGGTAAATGATAAGGGCGTTGTAAAGGCAAAGAAAAAGGGGACAGCGAAGATCACGGTACGGCATTCCTGGCTGTATGATTACAATTCTTACGCCATGGGGATCTATACCGTGAAGGTAAAGGTCCGCTGAAAAAGTAGTAGTTTTTATGATGATTAATAGCAAGGGAATGCTCCATGCTGTGACATGGACATTCCCTTTTTCTTCATTTTCGGGTATAAATCTCCCGGCAAAATGTCAGAATAGTTATAACATAGATAAAAAGTTGAAAGAAAAAAACTGGAAAAATCGTAAATGGAGGAAACCATGAGAAATATCATCAATATAAATAAAAACTGGAAATTCATACAGAAGGATGCCGGGTTACCGGAGACATTTCCTGATGATTGGGATACTGTCGATCTGCCGCATACATGGAATGCCGTAGACGGGCATGATGGAAATGGCAGATATGACAGGGGCTGCTACTGGTATGCCAGAATTTTTGAGACCCCTAAACAGCCTCTGCCCGGCGGTCGTGTGTACCTTGATATTCCGGCGGCGGGGCAGCAGGCAAGCGTGTATGTAAATGGAAAAGGTGTCTGTTATCATGAGGGTGGTTACTCGACATTTCGTGTGGATATCACGGATGAGTGCAGGAAGCATGGAGATAATCTGCTCGTCATTGCCTGCAGTAATGAAAACAAGAGCAGCGTCTACCCACAGTCTGCTGACTTTACATTTTATGGCGGTCTTTACCGGGGGGTAAATCTGATCAGTGTGCCACACGTCCATTTTGAACTGGAACACTGGGGAACCAGCGGATTGAAAGTTACAGCTTTTCCGGCGGATTGCGGCGGCGCTGAATTTGCACTGGAATCAGAGGTCAGGGATGCAGATGAGAACTTCACTGTTATGTACCGGATCTGCGATGCTGATGGAAGAGAAGTGGCGGGCGCGGTGCGCCCGGCGAATAGCACCGCAGTGAAGCTATATGTGCCGGAAGTCACACTATGGGATTGTGAAAATCCGTATTTGTATACGGTTACGGCGACGCTGCAGAGACGTAATGAAGCATATGATGAGGTGTCGGCGCGGGTCGGTGTCAGGAGTTTTTCCTGCGACCCGGACAAGGGATTTATCCTCAATGGGATCCCGACTCCGTTGCGGGGCGTCAGCCGGCATCAGGATAAATTGTATAAAGGGAATGCTCTGACAAGGGAGGATCATTATCAGGATGCACGGATCATCAAAGAGCTGGGAGCAAATACGATCAGGCTGGCGCATTACCAGCATTCCCAGGATTTCTATGATGCCTGTGATGAGTTGGGCTTCATTGTCTGGGCGGAGATTCCCTTTATCAGTGTAATGAATGAGGATCCGGCGGCACATGAAAACTGCATTACACAGCTCAAAGAGCTGGTGATCCAGAACCGTAACCATCCCAGTATCTGTTTCTGGGGTATCTCCAATGAGATCCTGATCGGCGGGATTTCAGAAAAACTAGTAGAAAATCATAAGGAACTCAATGCCTTGTGTAAAAAACTGGATCCAACGCGCCTGACGACGATCGCCCATGTCTCGATGACGCCGCTCGACAGTCCGCTGCACGGCATCACCGATGTAGAGAGCTACAATCATTACTTTGGATGGTATGGTCAGAAGATGGAAGACAACGGACCCTGGCTGGATCATTTTCATGAGGTGCACCCGGAGGTCTGTCTCGGTCTGTCAGAATATGGCTGTGAGGGGATCATTACCTATCATGGTCCCGAACCGGCGTGCAAGGATTACAGTGAAGAATACCAGGCGCTTTATCATGAGCATATGGCAAAGGTCCTGAGCGAACGTCCCTGGATCTGGTCGAGCCATGTGTGGAATATGTTTGATTTTGGCTGTGCCGCGAGAAACGAGGGCGGTGTGTCAGGGAGAAATAATAAGGGACTTGTTACGATGGACCGCAGGACAAAAAAGGACAGCTATTATATTTACAAAGCATACTGGAACCGTGAGCCGATGGTTCACCTTTGTGGGCGCCGCTATGCGCAGAGAGCAGGAGAGACGACAGAGATCCGGGTGTATTCCAATCAGCCGGAAGTATCCCTTTTCCTGAACGGAGAGCTGGCGGGTGTACAGAGTGCGGACAAAGTATTCGTATTCCGCGCTGCCCTGAAAAAAGGATTCAATACGATACTTGCCGTGGCAGGTGACTGCCGGGACAGCATGACGATTGAAAGAATGGAGAAAGAACCGGAAATCTATGTGCTGCCAGAGGTGAATGAGCGTGCGGAAGGCGTCGCCAACTGGTTCAGTCTGATGGGGGATCTGGATCTGAAGGCGCCGATGGAGTTTCCGGAGGGGAAATATAATATCCGGTGTAAACTGGAGGATATTGCAAAATCATCAGAGGCGATGGAGGTTACGGCAAAGGCGGTGAAGCTGGCGACAAACTTCGAGCTTGCTCCGGGTGCCGGGATGTGGGATATGATGAAATCCATGACGCCGGAAGCCATGGTGAAAATGGCGGGGAGCATGATGCCGGATGGGTTTGCCGAGAGCCTCAACGCTCAGCTGATCCAGATAGACAAAGTGGAGTGAGACTAATTCCAGTTTATCCGGTTTTTAAAAATGATTTTTACCGGTCCTTTCCGGATCGTCCCTATTTCATAACAGTCATGAAACCGGTTTATGTGTTTTATGACTGTTTCTTTTTCACTCCGCGGTACAACCAGATTAAGACCTGCACCACAATTAAAGGTGCGCAGCATTTCATCTTCACTGATATTTCCGCATTGTCTGATGTAGCGGAACAGGTTTGGTACCTTTATTGCGGAGAGGTCGATCTCTGCTGTCAGCCCGTCCGGTATGATCCGGCAGAGATTGCCTTCGATTCCGCCGCCGGTGATATGGGCCATTCCATGAAGGATATTTCTGCCAAGTAAGTTTTTTACGGCTGGATAATAGGCAGTATGTGGCTTCATGATCTGTTCGATAAAGGTCAGACCATCAATCTTATCCAGCTTGATCTGTGGCATTTTATCCATCAGCATACGGACAAGAGAATAGCCGTTTGTATGTAATCCGTTGGACGAGGCAGCTAAGACGGCGTCGCCTTCCTGAATGGCAGAGCCATCTATGATATCTGATTTCCCGATGATACCGGCGATGCTTGCTGTGAGAACATAAATCCCGGCGTCCAGTACCAGAGGTTGTATAGAGGTTTCGCCGCCGACCAGGGAACATTCATTATTCCGGCAGGCTTCAGATATTCCCTTTACCAGAGATTTGACGGTATCCTTTTCTGCATTTCCACAGATAATGGTGTCCAGGACAGCTAGTGGTTTTGCACCCATCACAATAATATCATTGACCAGATGGTTGACCAGATCGTGACAGATGGATTCGGTGTAGCCGTATTCGACAGCCAGCTTTTGCTTCGAGCCAGGCTCCTCTGACTTTAATACCAGTACGGGCTTTTCAATATCCGGGAATTCAATATCGTATAATGAAGCAAACGGTCCCAGTCCATTTAGGACACGATGGTCGTTTGTTTTCAGATACTGGGACATTTCTTTTTTGATCGTATCTGTGTAGGTGATATCAATTCCCGCTTTGCTGTAGCTCAACACCTCGGAGTCTTTTTCGCTTCCGGCCAGGATGTCATCAACGGATACCTTTAATACATTGGCGAGAGAGCTTAATACTTCAATATTAGGATACGTCTGGCCATTTTCCCATTTGGACACCGCCTGATAGGAAACGTTCAATTTAGCGGCGAGCTGCTGCTGGGTCAGTCCAAGTTCTTTTCGTTTATTCATGATGAAACGACCAGTTTTTATACTGTCAGGCATATGAGATCCCTCCTTGTTTATAATTTTATCATACCTTATATTCCTTCATTTCATCAATAACCAGATAAGAGAATTAATGGAAAGGATTCAACTGCTTGTTGAAACTGGATTATGGTGGTATACTGTATTTGCACCACACGGCTAACTTGATTTATGGAGAGTGATGATATGGAAAAATTGATGTTAAGTGCAGACGGAGATGTTGGATTGTATGAGGTTGACAAACAAATATTAGATCATTTTGATGATCTGATTGAACAGTTTTATCAATGGAAGAAAACAAATTGTTATGATGAACAGTTATTTGTTAAATTCTTGCGTCAGAAGTATGGAACCAAGGCAATAAGACTGATAGAAAATTTAGGATTGGTTCCCTATGACAGCGCATCGAAAGACTACGAAAAGATAAAATGGTATAATTTCTAGTCGGACGTAAGTTTCTTTAAAAGATCCCTGTACGGCACCAGTGTCACGTTTCCTGCCTTCCTGGCAGCTTCCACACAACCATCCGTAAATCCTCTTTTTGCAAATAGAAATAAATGTATTTTCCGATAATGAAAGATCTGGCATCTCTTTGTCAGAGTTTCTAAAACACCCGTATCAATATTTTCATTTGTCCATTTGCATTCTCCAAACAATGCGGTATCCTTGTCTTCCTCGCCCATAATGTCGATTTCTGTCTGGCTATGGGTGGCGGGATCCGTCCCCCACCAATGTCCCAGATCTTTAAATTCCACAGGGGCTTCACCGATAAGTAACAGTTTCCAGAGATACTGCTTACATATTTCTTCAAAAACTTTTCCCATATAGTCACAGAGGTATGGTTCGATTCGTTTATAGACCAAATCAGCAGCGCCACGGGCAATGATTGAACTATTCCCCGGTACAAACCGATACCAGAACCGGAACATATTATCATCAATAGTGTAAATAGACTTGCGGGATGTTTTGATGCCATAAGGTGTTTCCTTTTGAATGAGTCCCAGTGCGATAAGATTTTTTAAATAAGCGGCACAAACGCTGGTTTCTTCGCCGACTTTTGTGGCGATTTCTGCCATGCGGGAAGCGCCGGAGGCAATGGCTGTAATAATGGCGTTATAAAGTGCGGGTTCCCGTACTTCCTGCTTAAGTAAATTTTCAGGCTCTTCAAAAAGAGCGGATGTGGGATTCAGAAATGTATTCTTAATATTTTCCTCAATGCTTATTCTGTCATTCATTTGCAACAAATATTGTGGTGTTCCTCCCACCATGCCATAAATAACTGCTTTGTCTTCACCGGAAAATTTTTTAAAATAACGGCATGTATCGGCAAAATCAAAGGGCAATAGTTTCATTTGTGATGTTCTCCTGCCATATAGAGGGGCTTTATAGGCAAGTACATGATCTTCCATATAAGACATGGAAGAGCCACAAAGGATCAGCATCAATCGGGAGCTGTCTTTGTATTGATCAATAAGAAGCTGTAAAGTGGAAGCAAGACTCCTGGAAGAACGTGCCACATAGGGATATTCATCGATCACCAAAATCAGTCTTTCACGCTCTGCCAGCTGAAAAACATATTCTAATGCAGCCTGAAATGAGACAAAAGCCGTCCCGGTCGGAATATCTGTCCCTGATTCCATAATATTTTTGCTGAAATTTTCCAGATTTTGTTTTTCATTGCTCTCTACACCCATAAAATAGATTGCTTTTTTATCACAGATAAACTGATTAATAAGTGCCGTTTTTCCCACACGGCGGCGGCCATAGATGACGGTAAATTCAAAGCGGTCCGATGCATATAACTGGTTAAGGGATGCCAGTTCACGATCTCTGCCAATAAACATAATCTTACCTCCATTCAACTATATTTCTACTATATCATGTTTTTGTTATTTAGTCAAACTTAAATTACTAAAATATAAATTACTAAACTTAACATTACTAAATTTTATATGAGTAATTGTATTACTAATGATAAAATATTTTTAGATCATTTCCATCTTAATGAAAAAATTTCTATCAGAGTATACTATTTCCGTATTGAGCCATACTATTTCTAACTTGAAAGAAAACAAGTAAGAAATAAGGAAAAGGTGAAAAGCATGAATACAAATTCGACAACAAAATCCTCTTCTGTCCGTCCGTTCGGGATGAAGGACAAACTGGGATATATGTTTGGTGATTTTGGTAATGATTTTACATTTATATTATCTTCCAGTTTTATGTTGAAGTTTTATACGGATGTAATGGGTATTTCAGCAGCAGTAGTAGGCCTGCTGATGATGGCGGCGCGTTTTGTGGATGCCGTCACAGATGTGACGATGGGGCAGATCGTAGACCGTTCCAGACCGACAAAAGACGGCAAATTTCGACCGTGGATCAAACGGATGTGCGGTCCGGTGGCGATCGCCTCCTTTTTGATCTATCAGTCCGGGTTCTCCGGTATGCCGTATGGATTTAAGGTTGTCTGGATGGTCGTCACATATATTTTGTGGGGTTCCATTTTTTACACTTCCATCAATATACCGTATGGTTCTATGGCTTCTGCGATCTCACCAGAGCCAAAAGACCGTGCGGAGCTTTCCACCTGGCGAACGATCGGTGCGACGCTGGCGGGGCTGATTATCGGGGCGGGTACGCCGATCTTTGCCTATATTACAGTAAAGGGAAATACGGTGCTTTCGGGTCCCCGGATGACGGTGATCGCAGGTATATTCAGTATTCTGGCGATCATATGTTATTTTCTCTGTTTCAATCTTGTGCGGGAACGTGTGGAAGTTCCGGCAAATAATGAAAAACTAAATGTTGCGAAATTATTTAAAAATCTGTTTACAAACCGGGCACTGCTGGGAATCATCGCTGCAGCGATCGCTCTGTTGCTCGCCATGCTTACCATGCAGGGAATGGCGGGATATGTATTTCCCAATTTTTATGGGAGCAGTGCGGCGCAATCCGCCTCGTCCTTTACCAGTTCAATCGCCGTGCTGGCGATCTGCGCTCCTTTTGCCGTAAAACTTTCCACAAAATTTGGCAAAAAAGAGCTTTCCGTATTTTCCTGTCTGATTTCGGCGGTCATATTTATTGCCTGTCTCATTGTTCATCCGGCAAATCCATATGTCTATGTTGGTTTCTTCACGGTAGCATATATCGGACTGGGCTTCTTTAATACGATCGTGTGGGCGATGATCACGGATGTGATCGACGATGCCGAGGTAAAAAACGGAGTCCGGGAAGATGGCACAATATATTCTGTGTATTCCTTTGCCCGGAAACTCGGACAGGCATTGTCATCCGGGCTGGTAGGATCCCTGCTCTCCCTGATCGGTTATACCCAGGCGACAGCGTTTGAACCAGACGTAACGGAGGGCATCTTTAAGTTGTCCTGTATAGCTCCCGCGATTGGTTTTGTACTGGTGGCGGTCTGCCTGCAGTTTATCTATCCCCTGAACCGGAGAAGAGTAGAAGAAAATGTGGCAGAGCTGGCACGCAGGCATCAAGGAGTGAAGGATGGAAAATAGAGGATCAGGTCAGTTTAAGAGGCAAAAAGATTTTCTCGTCTGTGTGGACAGCGACGGCTGTGCCATGGATACGATGAACAGTAAGCATTTTTATTGTTTCGGACCATGTATGGTGCGGGAATGGGGACTGGAGAGGTGGCAGGACGAGATCCTTCCCCGGTGGAATGAAATCAATCTCTATAGCATGACAAGAGGCATCAACCGTTTTAAAGG
>Ga0137306_101516_pt1 | contig 23186 bp, 22 predicted proteins | sample Inofroosms_March_FD_97187 | JGI IMG/M metagenome (GOLD analysis project Ga0137306, IMG submission 97187) | Mouse cecal microbial communities from Vienna, Austria - N-Acetylneuraminic and N-Acetylglucosamine D2O microcosms_March | ecosystem: Host-associated > Mammals > Digestive system > Large...
TATGAAAAAACGAATTTTAGAGTTGATTGAAGGCGAAGATAAGAAAAATCCTTTGACAGATGATGAGATCGCCATTCGTCTGGGGATAAACCGAAAAACAGTTACCCTTAACCGCCAGGAAGCGGGAATTGCAGATTCCAGGGAACGGAAGCGTCCGGTATTAAAGGCAAGGCTCCGGGAATTGATAAAGGAAGACTCTGCCATGTCGGAACGAGAACTGACCAGACGTTTGGAAGCGGAAGGATTTGTGGTGGGAAAGTATGTGGTTGGCAGGCTGGCAGAGGAGATTCGGGAAGAATATAGATCGGCAAAAGCAAAAGAACAGGAAACTGTTGGAAAAACAGAAAAGAAAGTTTCTTCGCCGATATCTTGGGAAAAGCCGGACACCAGCGTGTTTCGGAATTTTATCGGCTATAGAGGAAGTCTGATGAACCAGATATCCCAGGCACAGGCAGCAGTCCTTTATCCCCCAAAGGGGCTTCATTGTCTGATTTACGGGCCGTCAGGGGTTGGCAAAAGTTATTTGGCAGAGCTGATGCACAGCTTTGCCTGCGGTACGGAAAATTTCGGAAAAAATCCGCCTTATTTTGCTTTTAACTGTGCAGATTATGCGGACAACCCGCAGCTGCTTTTAGCCCAGCTGTTTGGTTATAAAAAAGGCAGCTTTACCGGAGCGGATAAGGATCGCAAAGGTGTCGTGGAATTGTGCAATGGAGGAATATTGTTTCTCGATGAGGTTCACCGCCTTTCCCCGGAAGGCCAGGAGCTTCTGTTTTATTTGATGGACAGAGGCAGATTCCGCAGATTGGGCGAGGTAGATACCCAGCGGGAATGTCATCTGATGATTATTGCTGCAACGACAGAAAATCCTCAAAGCTCCCTTCTGGTAACCTTTCGGCGAAGAATCCCCATGATTATTGAAATTCCTCCTTTGCGGGAGCGCCCGCAGGAAGAATGTCTGGAATTTATCAGCAGCTTTTTCTGGCAGGAAGCCAGTTTGCTGGGAAAATATATTATTGTGAAAAAGGAAGTCCTGCAATATCTGATGAGCGTAGATTATGTGGGAAATGTGGGACAGGTTAAGTCAGATATTAAGGTGTGCTGTGCAAAGGCTTTTCTGGAAAGCAAGCGAAAAAAATCAGAAACTATCGAGGTTGATTTCGGATGTCTGACCAGGGGGATGAAGGGTGTGCTTCCGGCAGGTTATACAAGCCAGAATTTACGTCTGGTACAGGAGGATATGTATTTTTATCCGGAAGGTGCTCCCGGAGAGCAGAGATCAAGCGAAGAATTGAAGAATTGGGATCTTTATGGGATTTTGGAGCGCACCTATGACCGTCTGGTAAAAGCCGGAGTCAGTGAAGGAGAGATCAACAGCAGACTGACATCAGAGATAGAAGCGCAGCTCTTCCGGGGAATACGTCAGATAGAAAATTCTCGCTTCAGCGGAGATGAGATGGTGACGATTGTGGGCGAGGAGATCATGAAGATGACCAGGGATATCTATCAGATGGCAAAACAATATTTTGCCGATCTGCGGGACTCCCTTTTATATCCGCTGGCCGTTCACATGAAAATGGTACTTCAGAGAAATGACAGTAAAAGCCGGGTAGCAACCAGGGTGCAGGGATTAAAGACGAGATATAAGAGAGAATATGAGGCTGCTGAAAAGATCTGGCAGGAAATCAGCCGTAAATATTATCTTAGTGTGCCAGAAGAAGAGATTGGATTTCTGGCGATGTATCTATATCGCTTCCGGGAACATGAAGAGAGTGAAAAGAAGCGCATCAGTGTGCTTGTAGTTTCTCACGGGGCAGTCGCCTGCGGCATGGCGGAGGTGGCTAATGCAGTGCTTGGGACAGATCATGCCAAGGGACTGGAGATGAATTTAATGGATTCCCCGTCAGAAATGACAGAAAAGGTTATTCAGGCAGCCTTGATGTTAAATCAGGGGAAAGGGATTATTATTCTGGCGGATATGGGTTCCCTGATGCTGGTAGGAGAAAAAATTCGGGAACGTTTAAAAATTTCCGTAGGCATTGTGGGAAGAACCGATACGATGATGGTCATCGAGGCAGTGCGCAGAACGCTCTGGACCGATGACAGCTTAGAGCAGATTGTGGAAGCATTAGATACCAAGCGTTTTCTTTCGCCGAGGGAATCGGGGAAAAAAACCTGTAAGAAGGCAGTTCTTTGTTTATGTATTACCGGGGAAGGATCGGCAAAGATGTTAAAGGACTTTATTGAAGAGCGCCTGAAAAGCAGTCTGGAAGGCGTTGAAATTCTGGTTCGCGGATATATCGAGGCGGCAGATGTCAGCCAGATTATTCAGAAAGCGGAAGAAAATTATGAGATTCTGGCTATTGTAGGAACGATTGATCCGGAACAGGAAACCTATCCTTTCTTGTCACTTCAAAAAGTATATTCGGGAAATGGTCTGGGAATTCTTCGGAGAATTTTAAAGCGCCGGCAGCTATTGGAGGAAAATGATCTTAAAGAGGTAATCCATTCTCAGCACATTTTATTATCTTCAGGCTGCCGGTATAAGGATGAACTTCTGGATAAGATGATTGGAGGTTTGGCAAAGGACGGTTTTGTCGATGAGGGATTCCTGCTGAGCGTGTACAAAAGGGAAGGGATGATGACCACGGTTTTAAACGGAGGGATTGCAATTCCGCATGGGAATCCTGAATATGTCCAAAAACCGGCCATTGCGGTAACAAAATTAGACACACCGGTGGCATGGGATGGGATCAACACCGTAGATTTAATTTTTGTCCTGGCATTGGATGAAAAATCAAAAAAATATTTTGAGCAGTTATATCAGATTATCTCCGATGAATCCATGGTTTCTGCGCTTCGCAGATGTGGAAGGCCGGAAGAAATCTATCAGCTTTTATGCAGAAGCACAAAATCAGACAAATAATGGCATGGTTCTTGCTCTTAATTAAGGTGAAAGGAGTGAGGACAATATGAGCATTCAGAATTTTCCAAAAGTAACTGTTATTCTAAGAGGTTACACCTATCCGCAGATTCGGTCAGTTGTGAAAAATCTTGCAGGAAGCAAGCTGCGCTCTGTTGAAATTACCATGAATACGCCAGGAGCCCTGGAAGCGATTGAAAAAATCAGCCAGGAATTTGGGGATTCGGTCATGGTTGGAGCAGGCACAGTGCTTACCTGCGAGCAGGCACAAGAATCTATTCGGGCAGGTGCAGCCTTTCTTTTATCTCCCACCATGCTGGATAAGAAGATTCTGGATCTGTGCAGAGAGAAGCATGTGATCAGCGTACCAGGCGCATTTTCTCCCACGGAAATTAAAAAGAGCTTTGAGGATGGTGCGGATATTGTAAAGGTATTTCCGGCAGCCAGATTGGGGAGCAGGTATCTGTCGGACATCGCGGCCCCTTTGGGAAAAATGCCGCTGATGGTGGTGGGGGGAATTGGGACTGCGAATATTGCGGAGTATTTTCAGGCAGGTGCGTCCTTTGCAGGAATTGCCTCTGGAATTTTTAACAAGGAAGATATTCTCAGCCAAAATGAAGAGGGGATTCGGAAATCCATTGAAGAAATGGAGAATACATTAAGAAAACTGGAAGGAGAGTGACAGTATGAGCATTGCATTTGACCAATCTTTAATATTAAAGATTGAAAATGCGAAAACAAATATGGAGGTGCTTTCACAAATGTGTGAGCATCTCTGTGAAAGAGGAATCGTTAAAGATACTTATTGTAAAGCAATTCTGGAGCGGGAAGAAAGTTTTCCGACGGGCCTGAATACCCATGGAATTAATGTGGCAATCCCCCATGCGGATGTGAGTCATGTAAATACGGCATCATTGTGTGTAGCAGTATTAAACCCGACCGTTGATTTTCGTGCAATGGACGAGCCGGAGGATGCCGTAGCTGTAAGTCTGGTGATTATGCTGGTGCTTACAGAACCTCATGGACACCTGGAAATGCTCCAGAAAATTGTCGGTCTGATTCAAAATCAGGAAGATGTAAAGCAGATTATCAATGCCAAAGATAAGGGAACGATTGAGGCCGTTATACGAAGATATCTGCTGGACGTATAAAGGAAAGGCAGTGATTTGTTACACTGAATTTCTGCAGATGCAAAATAAGAAAAAAGAAAAAAAGTTAAAGAAAGGAAAAATCATTATGAAAAGAGTATTAGTGGCATGTGGAAACGGAATTGCAACTTCAACAGTTGTCGCAACGAAAATTCGTGAAAAATGTGAGGAAAATGGTGTTGCTGTCACCGTTAATCAGTGCAAGCTTTTAGAGGTAGAATCTAAAGCCGATGATTACGATTTGCTGGTAACTACCGGGAAATTTACCGGCGGAACCGTAACCATTCCAGTGATTACAGCAATCTCTCTTTTAACCGGAATCGGAGAAGAGGCGACTTTAGATCAGATTGTGGAGGAACTGAAGAAATAAGTAAACAAACAGTAAAAAAATACGGGAATAAGAGAAAATACGGGAATGTGAGTGGAGGTAGGCAATATGCAAATATTTTATAATATTTTTAATGTGATCCTGGATGCCGGGGCAACGGTCATGCTTCCTATTATTATTACCATTGTGGGTCTTGTCTTTGGCGTTAAGCTGGGAAAGGCATTTCGCTCCGGCCTGATGCTTGGGATTGGTTTTGCGGGCATTAATCTGGTAATTAATATGATGAAAAGCAGTATTGGTCCGGCAGCACAGGCAATGGTTGAAAATTTCGGGATTCATCTGGATATTCTGGATGTGGGTTGGGGCTCGATTGCAGCAGTGACCTGGGCATCTCCAATTATTGCTTTGCTAATTTTTGCGATTCTGGCAACCAATATTATTATGCTTGTGCTGAAAATTACCGACACGCTGGATGTGGATATTTGGAATTACCATCACATGGCCATCGTGGGGATTTTGGTATATTATGTGACAAAAAATGTGTTTTTGGGTGTTTCTGCATCCATCGTTATGGCTGTGGTTTCTTTTAAATTGTCCGACTGGACAGCGCCTCTGGTAGAGGATTTCTTTGGAATTCCGGGTGTTTCGCTTCCCACCATGTCGGCTTTATCCAGCGTGATTATTGCTGCTCCCTTAAACTGGATTTTGGATCGGATACCTGGTGTAAATAAACTGGATTTCAGTGTAAAAGATGCCAAGAAATATTTGGGGATTTTCGGTGAACCCATGATGCTGGGGTTGATTTTCGGGTGCGTCATCGGGGCCCTGGCCCGTTATTCAGTGGCAGAAATTCTTACTCTTGGTGTAAATATGGCTACGGTTATGGTATTGATTCCTAAGATGACTTCCCTGTTTATGGAAGGTCTGATGCCGATTTCCGACGCGGCAAAGAAATTCTGCCAGGAGAAATTTAAAGGCAGAAATCTTTTGATTGGTCTGGACGCAGCAATTGTTGTAGGTAATCCGGACGTTATTACTACTTCTCTGATTGTTATCCCATTAACGATTCTGATGGCCGCCATATTGCCCGGAAACCGCGTGCTGCCCTTTGCTGATCTGGCAGTTGTAACTTTCCGGGTAGCGCTGCCTGTGGCAATGACCAAGGGAAATCTGTTTAAAAATATTATTATCGGCCTTTTCTGCACAGCAGCGATTTTGCTTGCCGGTACAGCAACTTCTCCGATCCTTACAGCACTTGCCACAGAGGTGGGGCTGGATTTGGGAAGCAATATGATTACATCTTTTGCAGGTCCCAGCCTGACCGTAAGTTATCTGATTTATACTGCATTTACAGGAAATCTGCTGATCTCTGTTCCGGTTATGCTTTTGGCAATTGGTGCAATATGGTTCTTTATGGCACGTAAGGGACGTCAAAGCATGGCAAAGGCATAAAACAGCAAAATCCTGGACAGCGAAAAATATGGTGCCCGAAAGGGTATGCAACACTGTGAAACGTGCACAGAATGGAGGAAATGATGATAAGAGCAATTGATAAGCTGGAACCCTTTCAAAGAGCGATTTCAAAGGCTCATCTTGCCTCGGCAGGCGTATCCCTGGATGCGTTGGACACGAAACCGCTGATTGCCATCGCTAACAGCTGGAATGAAATTTGTCCGGGGCATGAGCCGCTAAAACAGCTTGCAGAGGAAGTAAAAAAAGGAATCCTGGAGTCCGGCGGAGAGCCGGTGGTATTTAATACCGTTGCCATGTGTGACGGAATAGCACAGGGACATTCCGGCATGCGTTACTGCCTGCCTCACCGGGAAATTATAACAGATTCAGCGGAAGCAATGATTGTGGGCGAAGGGGTGTTTGATGGTGTAGTTTACATGGGCTCCTGTGATAAGATTGTACCCGGAATGCTTAATGCGGCAGCGAGAATTAATTTGCCGTCCGTTATCGTAACATCAGGTCCGTGTTTTGCCAAAATAAAGCCCAATGAGTCGAAGGAGCTTCGCCAGCGCTTTCTGCGGGGGGAGATTACTGAACGAGATGTAATCGAAGGAACTTTAAAATACTATACCGGGCCGGGAATTTGCCCGTTTTTAGGCACAGCCAACACCATGGGCGCATTGTGTGAAGCCTTAGGTATGATGCTTCCAGGCGGAAGCCTTATTCCTTCCAGTACCAGTATGCGCCGATTCTCAGCCAGAGAGTCGGGACGGGCAGTGATGAAGCTGGTGGAGAAGCAGATTACACCAGCGCAGATCATGACAAAGGAAGCCCTGGAAAATACCATTACCCTTCTCAGTGCCATTGGCGGCTCTCTGAATGCCCTTATACACCTTCCGGCGCTGGCAGCCGAATTGGGAATTGAACTGGATTGGGATGATTTTTCTGAAATTACAAGCAAAACACCGGTACTGACGGCGATTGTTCCGAATGGCAATCAGACCGTAGTGGATCTGCATTACGCAGGAGGAATTCCGGCAGTAATGAAAGAACTGAAACCGGTGCTGCACCAGGAAGTAATGACCGTGACCGGAAAGACTCTTGGAGAAATCCTGGACGAAACTCCCGATGGTGACAAAGAAACCATTCGCAGTATGGCAGAACCCATATCTAAAGCAGACGGCATACAGGTACTTTATGGAAACCTGGCGCCTGACGGGGCATTAGTGAAAACTTCCGCCGTGCCGGAAGATGTCCGTGTATTTACAGGCACAGCAAAGGTATTCAACAGCGAAGATGAGTGTTATGGGGCATTTCGGGAAAAGCAGATTCAGGAAGGAGATGCCGTGATTGTCCGCTATGAAGGGCCCAAAGGCGGTCCCGGAATGAAGGAACTGCATCGGATCACGGAAATTATTAAGGGAATTCCCAAAACAGCCGTTATTACGGACGGAAGATTTTCAGGTGCCAGCGGCGGTCTTAGTATCGGATATTTATGTCCAGAAGCAGCAGATGGCGGACCTATTGCCCTGGTAAGGGATGGGGACAGAATCTCTGTGAACCTGGCCAAAGGAGAGATACTTCTGGAGGTCAGCGAGGAAGAATTAGAAAAACGCAGAGCGGAATGGAAACCTGTGGAACGTGCCAGAGAGAAGGGACTGCTCCGCCGGTATGCGCAGACTGTCAGTACAGCCAGAAAAGGCGCAACGTTGAAATAATGAATGAAAAACAGAATATTGCAGCAGTTTATAATTAGGAAAAACGCTGCAATGTTCTGTTTTTTATTTTTGACAGGCAAGCGGAAAGCATTTTTGGGAAAATAAGTAATATGGCCGTTAACCGGAGAGGTTGTATTCTGGCAGCCGGATTTCGGTTTTCAGTATGGAAATGGAAGGAGCCACCCAGAATTATATGAGCCACAATGAGGATCGGTGTTAAAGATAATACGAGTCTGCCTGAACCGGGGGCAGAGAGGGACCGTATTGCTACCGATATACCTATATCGGTCAATGTTCCCTTTGCCATTTTATAAGGCATGGAGAAACGCTGAGAAAGGTAACGCATGGATGCGCCCATTTCGCTGTCTGGTCCGCCGTACTGTAAAAACAGATAATAAAATCATCACTAAATTGCCCCTGATGAAATGGCATATATGGAATGCTCCCATTTTACCTCGATTACTTTTGCGGAGTGGCAACACTCTATTTATCTTACTATCCTGCCATCCCAGGCCACTGCAGCGCTCCGTCCTTATCAGGCACTAACAGCACTGGATCCGTAGCCATCCGCCCATCCTGATCCAGGTAATACCACTTCCCGTCCACAGCCTGCAGTCCTTTCGCCATAGAGCCATCCTGGCTTAAGTAATACCAAGAACCCTTGTACTGATACCAGACATCTGCTGCCATATGCCCATTGCCGTCAAACCAGTACCATTTGTCTCCATCCTTATACCAGTCATTAGCTACATATTGACCGGAATCCCCCAGATAAAACCTCTCGCCGCCGTTCTCGTGGACCCAGCCGGATCTCTTCGACTTTTTCAAGCCATAAAATCCTGCTATGGTTTCCACTTCCGCTTTGGCCAGCTCCTCCAGGTTCCTGTCATTCAATAACCAGGCTGTGGCTGCCGGATTCGTGTGAAAGGAATGTTCCAGGATTAACCCTGGTGTCCCCACCGCTGTAGCGCCACGCACTACCCCATAATAATCTCCATGGCTTCCAGACCGGTGTTCGATTCGTGCCTTCTGGCGGGTTCCCATAACCCTTTCCGCACATTCGGCCAGAGCCAGCCCGATCCCATCCGCGCTGCCATTAATAGCGCAATACGATACTGGATAGTCAACCGTTTTCTGTTCGGCGGCATTGGAATGGTCTGAAATAAACAGGTCACATCCTGCCGACGCGGCTCCCCGCTCATACAGGCCGCGGTCCTTTTCCTGCGTCACCCGAGTCAGGACTACCTCCACATTATACTCCTCCAGAAATCTTTTCTGTAACAGATGCAGCTTCCACACCATGTCTGATTCATAATACCGGCCGTCCACCGGACTCCTATTGTATTTGCCATAATGGCCAGCATCTAAGCAGATTCTCATAATCTTGTTCTCCTTTTTATTTTTGATAGGAAAGGCCAGGATCCCTCCCGGCCTTAAATTGAATGGTCCCAATTTTATTTTTTCTCTTTATATCCTGTTCTCTCCCAGATCTCCCGTACCCTCTCCCAACCGTCCATGGACACCAGCGCCACCACGAACGCCGCTATCATACAGGCAAATACCATGTACCATACAATCGGCTGTTTCAACCAAGCCATCAGTGCCACAAAGGATACTGGACACAGGATCAGTGACAGCACGATCACCACTGCCGACGTAGGCAGCTTATCAAGCCCCGGCCAGGACTTGATCACCTGGGTGATCACCGACACAAAGAAAGCCATCACACCGATAGCGATCAGCAGATACGATAAGTATTGAAACATTTCATTCATATTCATCTTTTTTCCTTTCTTTCTTTTTTGTTGCCAGCTAAACCATCACAAACCTATCTGCTTTAACATCACCCCGCCCGCACCGCCGATAAAAAGTGTCAGCAGATACGCCGCGGCCTGTCGCCATTTCTCGCCGTCCCGGTTTTCCAGCTTCTCCAGACGCTCTCCGGTGCGTTTTGCCTGCTGCTCCATGCGGTCATTCTGTCTCGCCAGTTCCGTGGTCATATTCTGCATGTTCACGGCCAGTTCCCGGACCGATACAGCCAGATCCGTGATCTGCCTGGCGTTTTCCTCCAGGACGGCCAGCCTCTTGTTCTGCCGATCGTTTTCCTCTTCAAGGCGCTTGTTCTCGCTGTTCATCAATTCAGCGAATGCCTCATGTTCCACCCGCATTATGTAATCCTCCATGCTTTTCATCACCTCCTTTCTGTGATCTGTTTATTCTCATACCTCCGGCCTTAGAAATTTAGCCGGTAAGCCTTACAAAAACTGGCCCCAGATGTTTTTGACATTGCGTAATATCCAAGCCTGTAGTACCCACTGTGCAGGGTACTCTGCGCTCTGGAATGATAACAATAATAACTCGCCCCGCTAGTCAAAGTATACTTAACTCCCGCTGTACTTTGTCCTATCCCACTGTTTTTTGTCGGAATTGTCACCGGGCTGGCCAGCTCCTTGCCTGTCGCCGTATCATATTCCTGGGTGATCGTCACCGACACAGGTTCCCGGCCCCCATAATCATAAGTCTCCACATAAACCCAATGAAATGGGTTATCCGCGCTACACGCGTATGGGAACTCCACCACGCTTCCAGGCGCTCCCGGTTTAAGAACAAATCTGGCTTGTATCGTGATATCTTCCATGGCCACGAATGTATAGGTTGCCGCTGTGGACAACCGCGTATTTCCGACATACCACCCTGAAAAATTGTAGTTACCTGATGGCGACGCTGTTATAGTTACCCGTTTTCCTCTGGTTACCTTTACCCCCCCCGGCAGCCGTCCCGCCTGTCCCTGCCAGAACAGTAACCGTAACATAGGAAACCATGCTATGTTTCATAAATCCTATTCCCATAGTTGATATCCTTTCTAAAATTCTCTTGATTTCTTAAAAGTTAAATCTCCCAACAAAGTTCCTGTCACAGTAGGTCGTATCCACTGGCCGAGAATCCAGGCTAAGTGTCCTTCCATCAAAGCTGTAGGCTATGTTGTGATTGCCAGCGGATCCTCCGGAAGTCCTTATAAATGGCAGATTAATATTTCCCGAACCCGGCCCAACCGTATACGTGCCGCCCCACCAGAAATCATTCGAGATCCGATGGCTGTATACATAAATTTCTGTCAGTGTCACCGTTTTTGCTGGCGCTATGGCACTGACTGTATAGATATTGCTGTTGGAATACGAGTAGTTGCTAAAGCCCTGTGTAGTGCCTGGATCTCCAGTTACAGGCGTTCTAAACCTCGCTTCCAATGTGATATCCCCCGACACAGTAAACGTGTACGTCAAACTGCCGGACAGCAGCACTCCTCCAGCATACCATCCTGCGAATATGTACCCACTGTTAGCCATCGCTGTCACCGTAGCGGTTTTCTTCTTTATAAATTTACCCCCCCGAATGCCGAACCGCCCGTCTGGGCGGTAACAGTCACCGTGGCGTAAGGTATCATAGAACGTTTCATGAACCCAATTCCCATGATTAGCTTCCTTTCATCACTCTTTCTTTATACCCCCAAAGTTCTCTCTGGCCGCCTACTCATACACCAATGTAACGCCAATGTCATGGCGATAATCTGAAGGACCTGGTATTGACACCGACACATACGAAGAGTAGAACGTCACTGTTACAGTTCTTATAACCCTTCTGCTACCATTAATCGCTGGTAAATCAAAATCCCTACTTCCGCTTGAAGTAAATGATTGCGTTTGATATCCATTATAATCAGACCCAATCGACACGCCTAACTTTACCTGAACCGCTTTAGGGGTAATGCCATGGTAGTATCCGCACGTATATGCCGAATGGGGGTAATAGGTGTTGGTACTATAGGATAAATTCCTCATAATCAGATTAAATCTGGCCCTTAACGTCATTTCTTTTGTTGCCGCGAACTTAAACGGATTCGCGGTGGATATCAGATTTCCCTTCTCATCGTACCACCCCACAAACCGGTAGTCCGCTGCCGGACTGGCGGTTAACGCGACCGTATTCTTCCTTCTGTACACGCCTGATCCGGCGGCGCTCCCTCCCGCTTCCGCAACAGCGGTAATGAGATATTCACGAATCAGACGCGCGCCCGCAAAAAATCCAACTCCCATGATCAGCCTCCCTCGACGCTATCCTGGTTTTCAGGAATGTCTGTACTCTCCGGGGTATCTGTGTTCCCCGGGTCTGTTGACCCTTCCGGGGTATCTGGGACTTCCGGAACCTCCGGTTCCTCCTCCCACCGTACCATCCCTTTGACGGCCACCGTAACATCCACCTCGGGCTTTGTCTCAAACGCGTGAAACACCATAGCCCCGTCCTCTGTGGTAGTATAATTGATATTCACGTATCCATCCCACGCCGCTATATTCTCCTCATTGGAAGCCCCTTCCGCAGGGATAAAGGTCACATCCACGTTGTCTTTTTCACGTATCCCCTCAATCTCTACATGGTTCGTAAAGGGGGCAGCGCTACTCCATCCGGACGCAGGAATGGTAACTTTTATGGGCTTGGCAAAACCATCAAACAGCCTGGTAAACCACTCCTTCAGCTCATCCAGTCTAATCTTCAGCCCATTTATCTCCTCAATGGCACTCGTGCGCTTCCAGCAATCAGGATCCCATTCCCCCGTTGTATCCTGTACACACTCATACAAAATCCCCTGCCATAAGCAATAGTCGCCCCTTGTATAAGCCGTCTCCGTGTCGTATTCACCCACATCCCCAGTACTCTTCTCCAACCTCTCAATCCAGTGGCGATTACATAGAGTGTTATGAAACAGCTGTTTCAATGCCACATTTGGAACCTCCGCATTCACCAGATCCGAAGTCTCAATGATCCTCAAGACTTCGGAAAACTCCGGCGCCTCACTGATATAGTCTTTCATGCCGCTCTATCTCCTTTCCCAAAACCACAATTAAAATATATCATCAAGCGCATACGTCATCTCCAGGTCATCATCCTTCCCTTTCTTCTTAAAAGACTTCACACAAAGGATATCTCCATCCTCATCATACAGCCCAATTTCACTGATATAAGCTCCGGCCAGTTCCGGCTCCGAAAGGGTACACTCGTACCTGCAGGTCGTATCCTCGATAAAGGTATACCCATCAATAGCTTTCCTGTACAGCTCATGCCTAAGCTCCGTCAATTCCTCAACAGGAGCTATCACCTCCCCGTTCTCATCAACCCCGCCGTCACCAAACACCATCCCTGTAACAATTGGCAGCGTGATAGCCCCGGCTCTGGCCTTCACCATCTTCTCTCTGGCCGCCTTCGTAATGATCACATTTGCCACTACAGCTCCTCCTCTCTATATATTGCGTTGAAAGTTCTCGTTCCGTCAAACCTGCGGGAGCCATCAAAATATCCTGGATCCCTCTGTGTCAATACAGAAGCGTTCCCCATGCTCTCCCGCTCCCTGACCTGGCTGCGCATCCATACCGCCGCGCCCATGGGATGCCTTAACGTGTCAAACCGATTCACTCCATCAAAGCTGCTGGAACCGTTAAACCGCAGGGGACCGAAAAAATCAATGTCAAACCCCAGAAATACCCTGGCGCTATCCATTTCCCCATGAGTAACAACCCTGCCATGGACCGCCATAACAGGAAGCCGGACGTCCTCCTGAGTGATCATCCTGCTGCCACTGCCCTGGCATCTCACTTTCACCATCAGATCATATCGCCTCTTGGCGTCCATCAGGATGGAGCCGTCAAACTTCCACGTCCCGTCAAAGATATTACAAGCCCAGAACGGCATCTTCATCCTCATGGTCACCCGCCTTAGGAACATCCGTTCCAGCCCCCTGTGGTCAATGACAATCTCTATCCTGTCATTAAGTGTGTAAATGGTGTGCGACTGCTTTAACCTGTCCAATATCCCCTTAACCAGCTTTACATCCAGCGTATCTTCCCCAATAAAAAACACCTTGAACATATTGGGATGAGGAGGCATAAAACCATACCCTCCAAGATCATTCGCGTCCGCAACATGCACCTCAAAGCCCGTAGCGCCAGACAGATAAATTTCCATACGGTATGGAGTCATTGGCGCTCTGTAATCCCTTTTTCGGTAGATCAGCCTGCGCCGTTCCTCATAGGACAGATTCAACCGCACCGGCAGTCCCCACTTGATCTCATGGTAAAGCAGTCCCCATGTCGCCGTCTCCGGAAAAAACTGTGCGGGCAGCTCCGTCACGATTTCCAACGCTTTGTCATACTCAATGCCCATCACCTGAAACAGCCACTTGCCAACATAGGAACTGTCATAAAATCCGTCCGACACATAACCCAACATTTTCTTTGCGCTCTCGCTGGTGGGAAAGTTCTCCAGATCAAATCTCTCCATGGCCCGCCCCCTAAGTGAAATCGAGAGTTCCTGTTTCCGGATACTCTTCTCTGCCCAATCTGATATTCTTTATATCCCCATTCATGAAAAACTGATCAAAATCCAGGACGCCGGCGATATCGGAAATAATCGGTCTTATGTCATTGTACCGCAGTAGATCCTGCTGTTTTGCCGATGTGTAGATCGCCTTTACCGCCTGCGCGAAATCCATCTTGATTTGTTCAAGCCCTGTTGTTTCATCATACAAAAGGCCCGTAAGCACAAAATCTACTTTGACCGTTATGGCTGGACCGCATATCAGCTTAGAGCAGGCTGTCGGCAACAGCCTTGCGCCCCTGTCCTCCGGCGATACGATATAGTTATAAATATCCTGCACCAATTCTTCGTTTGCCGGCTGTCCGTTGCCATCAACCAGCACCAGCCTGACCGTCCCAGGCCCTTCTGCTGCCGGGATCACGATGCAGTCCCCGGCGCCGGCTTCCCTTGCCCATCGAATATAATCGCTGTCATTCCCCAAATAGGTCAGGCTGTTTGCATACTCCGCGGCAATCCTGTCATAATAATCGTCATTGCTCTCCCTTTCCGTGCCTCCTCTGATCGGTTCCGGATTGACCACCTCTGTAATATCTTTCCGTGGTTTTACCATAAGAGCAACCGTGTTTGAAGCCACATTGGAACCAGTACCGCTCTCCACCGCGGCTATGGGGATAAATACTGTCCCATCATCCCCAATCTCTTTTTCTTCCGTGGACCAAAACTCAATAGACGGCCCTGTATCTGTAGCCGGTGTGCAAAATACGGTTCCCGACGCTATTTTTGTTCCTTCCTTTCCTGTTACCTTCACCTTTCCTGACGCGCGCCTTGGCGGATGCCGTTCCAGATGCACCTGCCGCCCATGAAGATCCAGCCATTCATCCCAGGCATACTGTGGAAACGCGATCACCAGCGCCCTCACCAGATGAAAATTGATAAATTCATCCTTCTCCAAAGCCGCCGGTTTGGTAAAATCATAAGGGAATCCTCCGGGCATGTCGTCAATGTCGCCTGGCAGACTGTTCATCATCCTCTGATGGATCTCCTCTGCGCTGTTATGTAGGATAAAATCCGGTTTTATAAAATCAGGCTGCATGATCCTTCCTCCTAAATATTGATTGCTATCTCTTCATCCAGGCCGGCTCCCCGAACCTTAAATCCGCAGCGCATGGTATCAGCGTCCCAGGAAAACTCAAAGTCGAAAACGTCCTCCGTTCTGGGATTTACCATAAGGGCCTCCGTGACCGTCCTCTGCACCATGGACTCCACAGTCTTCTCATCATCATGATCCATGGCCCGTTCCATCTCAACTCCAATAGAATCCGGATAGGCAAGACAGCGATACCGTTCTGTCTGCGCGGTCTTGAAACACCAGATGGCAAATGCCTCTTTTCCATCACACTCCACCATCCGGTTTCCCCCGTCCCTGACAAAATCCCCTGCTGCCGCGTCCCACTTTGCGCTCCGTCTGTATTCCACGTCGTACCCTGTATTCTCAGGTATAAACTCCGGCACCTGCGCTACCGGAAATAACGGTCCTGGCATCCTGTCCTCCTCCTCATGATCTTTCAATAATATCCACTACAACCGCCTCACTGTGTACCCACGCCACCAGAACCCGGTCCCCTGGTTTCATACTCCGCATCTTTTCCGGTATCAACACCTCATGGGTGTGGATACCCTCTCCGCTGACATGTTCATTATGTTCACCATCCCTGGCAGTGACTGTCAGCTTGTCATCTTTCGCTCCGAGAGTAAGCTGTCGGCAGACCGAATAATCTCCCTTTGGTATGGGAACGGGAAAGGTATTGGTCATTAGGCTTCCATTCCCCTGAATCTCTCCAAAATCCAACACCAAAGGAGACTCATTCTCCCTCTTTATCCTCTGGCTCAGCACCGCGGCCAGCCTGCTTGTACCCGGATGTCCGTCAAACTGCTCCATTGATACCACCATCCTTATTCAAATGTCCCTTCATCCACCCATCCGTAAACATTACTGCCGTTGTCCACATGGATAAGGTGCCATGGATGCGCCTTTCCGGGGCCGTCCTTGATCGTCACTTTGGCCTTTCCCTCTTTCGCGCTGTAACCCTTTGCGCCAGGATAACTGCTGACATAATGTGTACCGCCATGAAACTCTACAATGTCTCCTGCCTGGTGTTCCTCTGCTTTCTGTTTCTCGCCGCTGTCACTGCCTGTCTGCCCTGTGCCGGCATACTCTACTTCCATAGTCATGCTGTAAGTCTCCGCGTCATGTCGGATGCTTTTTACATAGTAATTGCCCGAGGCGGCGCCGCTCATAATGTAGACCAGATCTCCCTTACGAATAAAAGGAACATCCGGACTCTGCACCGTCATTTTCCTTTCAACGCCGCCTTCCTTGTTAAGGATCTCCTGGGCCGCTGAATTTGCGTCGCTCAATGTTTCATCCGATCCTCTGGTATAGATTCTCTGCCGGATGCCGTACCTGGTCTCCCCATTCAGCGTAGCCTCCACACTCCGTTTGCCTCCGTCATCTCCCTGCCCCACCACTTTCACCCTGGTAATCAGGTTGGCCGTACTGACAGACTGGCTAAAGGATTGCGTATTATCCGCTTTAAATACATAAACCGTCTCATTGCTGCCCCATGGAAGTACGCTTATATATCCTTTCGCCGCCCTTATGACACACTTTTCACCGCCCTTTTTCACCGCGTCGTCCAATAGCTCCAGCAGAATATCCGATAAATAACGGTTTTTGTATGCTGTTTTCCCATGAGGTGTGTTGGGCCCTCTGTAATCTCCCTGGGGCAGGCCCCAATCATCAAAAATACTCTGAACTGCCGACTTTGTTCCGGTTCCGGAAGGGTAATACCGATTATCCTGACTCTTCTGCAATTTATACAGTTCATCATAGCAGGTACATTTCAGATCATTTTGACTGCTTTCCTCCACCGAGTTCCACTCCTCCACATAGCCCCTGGCCACCTCTTCGTCAAAAGAAGCGCCGTCTGAGGCAAAAATACCTACCAGGCACCCTGGCTTTATGATATCCGACAAATACCCCTTTGAGGTTTTATCGTTCCTTACTGTAAATGAAGAGCGAGTAGAGATCTCCTTTTCATTTTCTTCCCACCCAAGACTCTGGATAAAGTCTTTGATGTTGTACTGATTTCCCTCTTCATCCATAACCACAACCCGATACCTGATGTTTGACAGATCAATCATAAACGCCCCCTATCCCGGTATGGTCAGAACCTCCCCCGGCCAGATCCAGTGGCCATGGTCGGAACTTTCTTTCCCATGCTTCTTTGCTTCCGCCTCTATGACGCCGGCATTCGCGTCATAAATGGAGGTCCACTTGCTCCCGTTTCCTAACTTTTTAGCCGCGATCCCCCAGAGAGTATCGCCGCTCACTACCGTATAAGCGCCTCCGCTTTCAGATGAATCTCCGGAACCCTCCCTGGGTCTGGTCTTTTTCGCAAACTCCGCAATCCGCAGTTCGTTAGTGGTATAGAGCTTTAATGGCTTTTTCTGCGCAAACGTAATGGAGTATTCTATATTTCCATACGCCCCCACCGGCCCTGGCTGAAAAGAAGAGATCGTGACATCCACATTGATCCATGTTTCTGTCACGATCAGATTCAGCGCTGTCTCCTTCTCCATAAAATCTTTTATAATCTTTACACAGTCATTCGGGGGCTTCCAGCTGTTTCTTTTTACGATGGGCTCCCCTCTCTTGGATTTTCCAAAAAAGACCCCGTTCCATGTGAACTCTGCCACATCCGTCCCCTTTGGTATCTTTACCGTTCCCTGGGATATGATGTCAAAACTCTGATACCTGGCCCCATACTTTCCTTGTATCTTTTCCGGCAATGCCGGGAACGTAAACCTTGAACCACTCCCTACAGGGATTAACTTTATATCCATGCCTTACGCCTCCTTCAATGGCATATTGGAAAAGACCTTCTCCAGCTTTTGGGCGATCTCACCGCCCAGTTCGTCGGCCATTTCTTTTAAGTGCTTTCTGACTACCTGCATAATGTCCTCTTCACTCTGTCCGTCTCCGCCATGGATGACAAACTCCGGTGTCATGCTCACGCTTACCTGTACCGGAGAGCCTCCTGGGCTGCTCTCCCTTTCTGCAGTTGCAGGTTCATACACCCATACGGTTTCTCCGTCATATTTACCCTCTGTGGTTTCGTTATAGGCTATGGGAGCGTTTCTATTGGCATCACCGAATAAATTATAACCTGCGGCAGTATCGCTCAAAATAGAGCCTCCTACGTAACCGCCCGCCCCATGAGCAGAAACTCCCAACGCCGCCCCTGCCTGTTCGTACAAATCTAATGCTCTGGCCCGCCTGCTGGGATTGGTAGGAATGACAAACTCGCCATATCCTTCCTCTGCCAGCCATGACAACTGAGGACCACCGCTGACATAGCCGCCCGCCGCATGGCCGCTTGCCCCCCGGCTAAATGCCGAAAGCCTTGGAGCGGCGATGTTGTAATTTGGCATCACGTTGACTGACGGGCTGATGGTGAAAGGACTTGCCGTGGCGGCAGAGAGTGCGGACTGTAAACTTGACCTGTGGGACTTTGCCCCAGCCATCAGGCTTTGGGAGGCGCCGCTGTTCAACGCGGTTCCCCAGGACGCCCCGGCCGCCTCCCACTCTGCCGCCAGCTCTGCGTAACGCTCATTTGAAATAGGCCCTTGCTGTGACAAGACCTCTTCCAAAGTAGGCATCTGGCTCCTGATGTTCTGGATGACCGTTCCTTTCAAACCTTCCGGTACGGCAAGCGCAGATTGAATCAGTTCTGCCGCAATTGTAGTCTGTTCCGCCGTATCGAGATCCAATTTGTCAAGCCCCATCCATCCGATCACATCCTCTGTGGTCCATGTTTCAATATCCGGATGGGCCTGCATGGCATGATTAAGCGCCTGTGACAGCTTTCTCGCTGTCGTCCCCTCAATCTCCGGAAGAATACCCTCTAATTCAGAATCCCACGCGGCGGCAATGGTCTCCAGATTAAAGCTGCTCACCCTTGTGGTGAGTTCATTTATCTGCACATAATAGCCTTCCGTCGCCTCGGCAAATGCCTGATTGTATTCCGACCTTGTGATAGCGCCGTCCGCAAGCTGAAGATTCAGGTTGGTAAGGGTCAGGGTTAAGGCGTCCTCATACTGCCCAGACGCTGCTGCCACATTTGCCTGCAGCTCTTCCTGCAGAGAGTTAAAGCTGTCCATATCCAAAGCGGATCCGCTGTATTTGATCTGCAGCGCCTGCATCTTGGCGTCTGTCTCTGCCCCTGCCAGTTTATTTGTGATATTCGAGATCTGTTCCTGCAGGTTTTGAAGCTCTGCCGATTCATCCAAGGTGATCACCCCGTCCTCCAGGGCAATATCCATAGATTCTGTCAGTCGGGTTCCCAGGCTTTCAATCCGGTTCTTTAATCTCCCATAATAGCTGTCAATGCCTGCCGTGTCCCCCTCACCTCCGGTCAGAAGCCTGAAAGCAATCGTTGTCTGGTAATGGTTATCATCAACAAACGCCTGGCTTGTGTTAAGATAATCCTCTATCGCTTTCCGATACCCATCTTTATCTCTCTCTAACAGTTCCATGCCAAGGCTCACCTTCCAGTTCTCCCTTTTCAGTTTAACCATGGATGAGTCCAGACTGTTCAGAGCAGATTCCGTCTCTGCCGCCGTCCTTGAAAACTCGCTGAAATCCTCCGTCATGCCGGCAAACGTGATCTTTCCCGCAACATCCCGGACCTCGGCCAGAGACAAAGAGATATCTCCAAACGCCTTTTTTGCCACATTTGCACATTCCTCCTGAAACATAAGGGCAAACTGGGCTGCGGAAACGGTCGAATCATTCATGGCCTGCGTCAGCGCCTCGTTTTTGAACGTAACGTCTTCAATCGAAAGTCCTGTGGCCTCAAAAACTTTCTGGGCCCGTTCAGCCTCTTTCTGCATCTCCTCTACATTTTCCTGGTATTCCTCCTTGATCTTATTTCCCTTGATCCATCCGCCTATACCGCCGACGCCGGCTCCGACCAATGCGCCTATGGCCGTTCCCAATCCCGGGATAGCAGAACCGATGGCCGCCCCTGCCGCTGCCCCTGCCGCGACTCCGCCTGCTTTCCATCCTGCGGATTCTCCATAGGCTTTCGACTCGGCGGCATCATCAGACCTGATCGCCTTGTACGCATCCATAACACTGCTTACCAGTGTTGCGCCTGCGGCTATCGCCCCGCCTCCTGCCGCCATGCCCGTTGCACTCAAAGCGCCTGCGCCCATAGACGCCCCGCCTGCCAGATTACCGGCTCCCAGGTTGATTGCCAGCGTACCAGACTTTCCTAGCAGTCCTGTGCCGGATGCCGCTGAACCCAAGAAAGAGCCCATCAGCGAGGTTCCCGTCGCCGGATTCGTTCCGAACAACCCTTTTCCAAGGCTTGCCGCTCCTCTTCCCACGCTGACAAGCGGAGTCGCAATCTTACCCACCATCACTGCGGACAATACCGAGGACAGATCTGCGGCCTCTCCGCCCGGCAGTAATTTCCCCGCATTTGAAACAAGGTTTCCGAATCCCTGCCACAGCTTCTCGGATACCGCCTGAAAATCAAAGCCGTCTGAAAACCCTTTGGCAAAGGACGCCCCAATACTTACACCCTCGTCCACAGTCTCCCCCAAATCAATGCCCAGCAAGGTCATGACGCCAACTTTTAACCCGGTTCCAATCCCTGACCCCATCTCCTGCGCAGTCCCGGCCAACTTTGCCTTTCCGGAACCGTTCCACCATTCGGTAAACGGCTCCCCTATAAACTCATCCCAGGCTATGGTCACCTTTCCCAGAAAATCCGCATTCTGCCATTCCCCTGTTTTCGTAAGATCCCTAAATTTTCTCTGTATCCGGCCAATCCTGGTATCAATCCAGTCCATAAATTCATCCAGCCCCTGCTCTAGCGCCGGCATCTGGCCTGCCGTCCAATCCGCCAGGCTTCGCACATAAAGAGAAAGCCTCTCGCCGAAAGAAATCTTTACCCCATCTGCCGCGCTCTGAAGTAATGTGAGAGTTCCCTGAAGATTGTCCATCATAGTTTCCGACATCCCTGCCGCCGCGCCATCCGCGTTATTAATGGCGTCAGCCAGCTTGTCATAATCCTCTTGGGACGCGTTAAGGATAGCCAGCAAGCCTTTCTGCGCGTCGGAGCCTGCAATGGTATTGGCAATCTGGGATTTCTGCTGTGCCGTCATCTCGGCGGAAGCCTCTCTTAGTTCTCCCATCACATCTGACAAATCCCTGGCCATTCCCTCGGAGGTAAAGAACTCTATCCCTAGTTTTGAAATAGCGTCCGCGGCCCCGCCGGTATTTGTAGATAACCTGGTAAGGATCATGTTTAAGGCCGTGCCTGCCATGGTCCCCTTTATACCGGTATTTGCCATGAGTCCGGTCATTAACGCCACGTCTTCTATGGAGTATCCCAGCGCCCCGGCCATGGAGCCGGCATACTTGAACGTTTCCCCCATTCCGGACACGGTTGTGTTGGCGTTTGACGCCGCTGCCGCCAAAACATCAGAGAACCTTCCCGCGTCCGACGCTTTCATGTTAAACGCCGTCAAGGCGTCCGTAACGATATCGGACGTGGTAGCCAGGTCCTCTCCGGATGCAGCCGCGAGGTTTAAGATTCCCTCTATACCCCCAAGCATATCACCTGTTTTCCAGCCTGCCATGGCCATATAATTGAACGCCTCCGCAGATTGCTCTGCCGTAAATTTCGTATTCGCGCCCATCTCTTTCGCTTTGTCCGTAAGCTTTGCCACTTCCGAACCGGTAGCGCTGCTTATGGCCTGTACCTGTGACATGGCAGCCTCAAAGTCCTTGAACGTCTCTATGGAATCTTTTATGCCTATGCTGACCCCAAGAACCGTTCCCACTTGAAAGACCGGATTTTTCAGCAGATTGATAATCCCTCTCACAGGCGACGTAACCAGGTCAACTACCCTCATCGTAACGCTCCAGGTCTTGCCTGCAACACCTCTTAACCCATTTCCAAGGTGGGAGAGGACCGGACCTATCCTGTCCTTTGCCTCCAAAAGGATCTCATACTTTTCTTTTGCCCAGCTGGCCAGACGTTTCTGTGTCTTCCCCGCCTGCCTGTCAAACTGGGAAACCGTATTGTTCGCCTTTTTCGCCGCCCCATTAGCGCTTTGGGCAGCCTCTTCCATTTTCTCAAAGTTCCGGGTGACGTTGGAAAGCTCCGGATCCGTATTGTCTATGGTCTCGATCGGTATCTCAATCCTGACCGTCTCCGCCACTGTCCTCGCCTCCTTTCATCCGTGATTCCAGGGTTATCCGCATAGAGGCAAGCATAAAATACTGTACTCCTATGGGCTTCTGATAAAATTCATCCGGGGTGATGCCTGTTGTCTGGAAGATGTGATGCAGCAGACAGGTCTTTCCCCCGGCGCTTATCAGTTTTTTGCCACTTCCTCCAGATTGTCGGAGTCGTAGCCGCTAAGCTTATCAATCGCCTCCAGGACCTTATCTTTCTCGCCTGCTTTCAGCGAATACTCGATTACATCCAAGCCGTTCATAATGCGATCTTTCTTAGCATTGAGCGCATCCCATACCTTACGGTTATCCCACAGCTTTGCTTTGTCCTCGTCTACGGTCGCCTCATAAATGATGGCTGACTGATATTTAACGCGGTCCGTGTCCTCCGGAAGCTTCATGCCCAGCTGCTTGTTCCGCACATACTTGGTATGCTTTTTCTTGCACTTCTCATACTCCTGGGAGCTTAAGGGGCGGATGTTAAACGCAAAGTACAACCTGCCTTCCCGGATGATCTCAATACGCTGTGTTTCTTCCGACGCGAACTCTGCCGCGTCAATAAGGCCCTGGATAAAATCTTCTTCATTGATCCGGATAAGCGCCCTGGTATCCTCCTGGTCAGTCTCATACTCCCTTACTTCCGGTTGCGAAAGCTCCTCCGTTGTTTTTCCTTTCCCCAAAGTTACTCCTCTTACATATTCCTTTGACATCTGCTTTTCCTCCATTTTCTCATACTGAAAAAGGGCAGCTGTCTGCCGCCCTCTGCTATAGTAACTCCTTTATTACCCGTCAAATCCCAAGCAGCGACTGCAGCTTAGGCGCCCTGTTGACAAAGAAATTCCAGTTGCGCTTGATCACGTCCCCTACAGAAATATTCTGAATATCCACCTGCCCGGAAGGGATGCAGTCCCGGTAGATCACCCGCTCCTCCGAACCGTTT